>Ga0315289_10006864_pt1 | contig 16680 bp, 14 predicted proteins | sample YL17G11_40_MG_FD_203452 | JGI IMG/M metagenome (GOLD analysis project Ga0315289, IMG submission 203452) | Sediment microbial communities from Yellowstone Lake, YNP, Wyoming, USA - YL17G11_40 | ecosystem: Environmental > Aquatic > Freshwater > Lake > Sediment | place: USA: Wyoming | collected... | reverse complement strand
CTGCGGTAGTTGCTCAGCCATCTCTCTTCACTCCCCTCTCCCCGGTGAAGGACTCCCACCGGGATAGGATGACATCACAGTAACGCGCATCCAAGTCGAAGCCGTAACAGCGCCGGCCTGTCCTCTCGGCGGCGATGATCGCCGTGCCTGAGCCGAGGAAGGGGTCGACCACCAGGTGGCCCAGCTCTGTGGCGTTCTGGATGCTGCGCTCGATCAGGGCGAGCGGCTTCATGGTGGGATGCAGGTCATTGACCACTGGCTTGTCGTGCTCCCACACCGTGCGCTCATTGGTGGGGCCGTGCCAGCGGGGCGCGTGGCCTCTCTTGTGGGCGTAGAAGCAGGGCTCGTACCAGTGCTTGTACTGGGCGAAGAGCGCGCCGGCGCCGTTGTTCTTCACCCAGACGAGGAGGTTGTGCTCCTGCCAGCCGGTTTCAGCCAGGCAGTCCAGCACCTCCCGCAGGTGGGTACTGGCAAACCACAGATAGAGCGGGGCCTTGTCGTCGGAGTGCTGATGTGCCAGGCCCAGGCTCTGGGTGAGCAGATTGCGGTACTCATCCGTGGTGAGGTCGTCCCAGTAGGCGTCGCCCTCCTGTCCCTCCACCCCTCGGCGCTTAGCCCCTATGCGCTCCTCCTGCGCGGCTCTTCCGCCGAGGTAGTTGATGGCATAGGGCGGGTCGGTGATGATGGCCTGCGCCACCTGTCCCTGCATGAGAGGCTCCCAGTTCGCGGGGTCAGTGGCATCGCCACAGAGGAGGCGGTGTCGGCCCAGCTGCCAGAGCTCGCCGGGCTGGACGCGGGTGGGGCCCTGCTGCTGCTCTGCCTCCGCCATCGCCCCCTCGGCGTCGAAGGCCTCCTCGCGTCCGCTCTTCTCCTCGGCCTCCAGACGAAGCAGCAGTTCCGCCAGATCGTCCTCCTGGTATCCGCTCGCGCCCAGTTCCCCATCGGCCTCCAGTCGCGTGAGCAGATCGGCCAGCGCCTGCTCGTCATTCAGGGCCAGGCTGGCGGAGTAGTTATCGACAACGACGAAAGCATCGGGGTGCGGGCCGTCGTAGACGTGCACCGCGATCTCGCTCCAGCCCTCCGCCCGGGCTGCCTCCACCAGGCCGTGTCCGGCGAGGATGGTGCCGTCGGGAGTGATGACCACCGGCTTCTGCTGGCCGTGTACGCGCAGGGATCGAGGTGCACGAAGACCCCAGGCCAGGCCGCAAGCGGCCGGGCGCGAAGCTGGAGGTGAGGGGCAACCTGGAGGCACTGCTGCAGCTAACCGGCAAAGTTGAGAGCGTTGGTAGCCCCGGCGGGATTTTGACACCCTTGACTTTTCGGCTCCCGCCCAGGGTGATCAGGCTCCAGCGCCTTCAGGCATGCCCTGATGGCTCTGCAGAGGAGCGACGACGGGCGGTAGGCAGCGGCTAGCGCCGCATGCCTGCCTAGCCCAGACGACGACCAACCACAGACGACCGAACTGGTTCAAACGAGGGACCGCGGCGTGATCGCCGGGGTCCCTCTGCTTTGGCCCCAGCAGCGGGCCAACCACGGCTGCTGCGAGCACATACATGGCTACCTTCCCACAGACCACGCCGACGAGACTGCTCCCAGGCCAGCCCGGGCCCCGTAGCAAGAGTGGCATTCCCCCTCAGCGGCCCTGCTTCGCCCTGGCCTGCGACGACTGGACCTTCCACAGCCTGGAGTTCTGCCTCCAGGGCCGGCCGCCAGTGGAGCATGTCCGCGAGATCGAAGCTTCGCTGCTGCGGCCGGAGGTGCGCAGGCGCTGGTTCCGGGATCCGTTGTCCGGGCGGCCCCGCATCCGGGGGTACTCCGTCATCGCCCACTTCTCGTCGCCCGAGACCACGCGGCTGCTGTCCCTCAGGGAGATCGCCGCTGGCCTCGATGCGTCGCTCCAAGAGTCCCCCTGGCTTCGTGATCCACGCCTCAGCGTTTCCAGGATAGACCTGGCATCGGATCATCTCGTGAGCGCCCCGCCGAGCCACGTCTGCGACCTCATCGCCGAGGTGAACCTCCCCCACTCCCAGAGGATCGCCCGATACCGCGAGCGGGGTGACCCATGGCATACGGTCTACCACGTCTCTGGGCGGCGGAGCCTGGACCCCATCCCTTTCGGCGAGCACCACCGGAAGGGCAAGCAGCCTGTCGTGGTGGCCCACTATCCACGGCTGGAGGCCCTGCTGGACGGCTTGGGCGCGGAGGCCGTATCCGAGGCCGCGCTGGAGTACACGAAGGACCGGATTCGCCAGGAGGTGCGCTTCCGACGGGAGGCGATTCGCCGGTGCATCGGACCGGGGTCAGCCACGGTCGGTGCTGTGCTGGGATCGTTCGCAGCGTTGGTTCGGGCTGCCGAGAGGCGGCTCCGCCCGATGACGCAGAGCGAGGGCATCTTGTCGCTCCCGGGAGTGGGCCGCGAGGGTGAGGCCGGGCTCCTGGCCGTGGCTAGTAGGCTGTCGCGAGACAGTCCTGCACCACCGACTAAGGGCTGAGTTCGGCGCGCCGGGGTAGCTCAGATGGTAGAGCACTGGATTGGGAATCTGGGTGTCCCTGGTCCGCTTCCTGTACGGTCGCCTTGGCGTGCTAGCTGGGCGCAGCGCTACCTGTGGTGAGCAGCGACTACGCTATGAGAGACGCCGAATACGGCAGCATGCTGAAGGAGACTGATCTGGTACCGAACGCTCACTCCCTGTGGACGAGGTCAGAGGTTCCTATCCTGGCAGCGTCTGCTTAGGAGGTTGCAGTTGCGAACCTGTGCGTCCGGTGAGTTGCGCACGCAGACAGGTCTGCCCGGGATGGCATCTACTCCGCAGCACGGCCTCGCCCTGTCAGGATTCCACGGCATCGCTTCTTGAGCAGCCCCGGGATTGGCCCGTTGCCCATGGCCGGTCAGTGACCGGCAGCCCTTGCTACCCCAGGAACGTGCATGCGGGTCCCTGAGTATTGCGGGGCAGATCATCGTCGCTGGCCCCCTATCAGAGCCGTCGTCATTCACCATTCATTCACACGTGACATGGATGCTCTCGGCCCTGCTGGCGGCGCGATGCCCGCTCGGGCTAGTTGTGTCCCAGTGCTGTGCTTGGGTCTTGTTGGTGCCCCTGATAGCGCCGGGTCTGCGCGCGGTGAAGCCTCGTAGGCGTGCCATCCCCTGCAACCAAGCTCGTGACCAAGGACTTGGCCTTGTTCACGCACCTGTTCCTATCGTTACACCAAATCGCCATCCCGGTGATGTAGCTTTCTCATGGTCTGCAGTAAGTCAGGGCAGCTCAGTGCGGGTATTCGCCGCGTTCCTTTCCCTGTGTGGACGCCTCGCAACTATGAGCGATGGTTTCGCCGCACGAGCCAGGCGGGACGGGAAAACCTTCGCATGGTGGAGCGCCTTCTCGTGCTCGAGACTGCACAAAGGCAGCGAGTATCACCCGACCTCATCTACCTCGATGAGGCAGCGACTTCGTGGCCGAAGGCGCCTGGGGTTGTGGAGGCAGTCACCTCAGCTCTCACGTCCCCTCCAGGAGGGGGATTAGGCGATATCGCGGACGATGCGAGTGTGGCACGGGAGTGTCGAGAGCGGCTCGCGCGGATGCTCGATGTGGCGGACCCCGAACGAGTCATCCTCACCACTGGCGCTTCGCATGCGCTCAACCTTGCCATCCATGGCACGAGGCGGCTGCGGAGGGTGGGTGTCATTACGAGCTGCGCCGATCACGTTGCCGTTCTGATGCCGTTGTACCGTCTGCAACAAGCCAGAAGGATTCACCTCTACATCATCGGCCTGGATGCAACCGGCCAGATCGACGCGGCCGCTTTCAGTGCCGCCCTTGATCGTGGTGTCCGCCTTGTCGTCCTGCCGCACGCATCGCATGTCACGGGCCGGATCTTCGATGTCGAGCCGCTGTTCGCGCTGGCCAAGTCCGTGGGCGCCGAGACCCTGCTGAACGCGGCGCAAACCATCGGCGAAGTGCCGGTGGTCCCCGCCGACCTGAAGGCGGACATGGTTGCCATAAGCGGGCACAAGCGGCTGCGCGGGCCAGCGGGAACGGGAGCGTTGTACGTCGCTCCTCATATCTCCCTCGCTCCCAGCTGTGTGTGCGGCGATGGAGTACGCTATCGATGGGGGCCCTCGACTCAGCTGGTGCCGGCAGACCATGGAACAGCCGCGGCGCAGCCCAGCGCCGCGGACCTCGCGGGCCTTCGTGCGGCTCTGGAGTGGTCCCTGGAGTCGGCCCCATCGTACAGAGACCAAGGGTACCGCCTGGCCAGCATTCTCCGGCGCGGGCTTCGGCGGGTACCCGGAGTCCATCTAGTCGGCGATGCGCCACGCTCTCCACGGCTGCCAATAGTCGCGTTCACGGTCGCGAACCGACTTGCAGACGAGGTCGTGCGCGATCTCCTACACCTCGGCATCCAGTGTGCTGGGGGAGTGCTCTGCGCGCCGCTGATCCACAAGGCTTTGGGCACCCGCCCCCACGGCGCTGTCCGGCTCAGCCTATCTGGCTTGAACACGGAAGACCAGATCCGGACCACGCTGCGGGCCGTGCGGGAAGTTGTCACGCGAACCGCCGCGTGACAGCATCGCTGCCCTCCCGCGTCTTGGCTCATGGTGCGCGAGTGGGCGCACTAGCCCAATCTGGGTGACCTGTCTTCGCGGCCTTGTACCACCAAGCCCTTCGGGCCCTTGGAGGTCGTGGCAGCCACCAAACGTGTGCTGAGCTGCGCCGACGACTCCTTCGGCAGCGTGGGCCGCGCGAGCCGCTGACTCCTGACGCGTTGCATCCGAGCGAGTCCACCCGCAGACCGCGTCGCTGCCCCGAATGCCCATAGTCGCATTTCACCTTCTGTTCACAGCTGGCAGCGAGGTCCGCCGTTGCAGCGCTGGCCATCATTGGCGCCTGTGCTCTCTCCTGGCAGCGGTTCCGAGCCCCCCGGTACAGGGAGGCAGCAGCCCGTAGTCAGGACAGAGCACTTCCGCGGATTCACGAAGGCTTCCCGAAGGCTTTCCTGTGACTTTGCGGCTGACCGCTAGTCTGTGATCACGAGATCCTCTCGCACGGAACGGAGGTGCTGTATGAGAACGCGCTGGTGGCAGCTTACAGTGGCGGCGCTGGTGGTCGGTCTGCTCGGCTTCTGCCCGGCAGTTCCGGCCGCCGTGGCTGACGACGAGACCGCCCCGACAGGGATCGCGGAGCAGGGCGCACCGCCTGCCCCGACGGCCGAAACCAAGGCACCCGAGCAGCCTGCCGGCGCCAAGGCGGCCCGGAAAGATGAGTCCCCGGCAGCGCTCGGACAGGAAGAGCCGGAGATCGAGGTCGAGGTCGTTGGCAAGAAAGTGGGTGAGCAGCCGGTGCAGTCGCTCGCGCCCACCACCGGCGAGGTGATCACCTCCATCAACGCCGCAGAGTTGAAAGCCACTGGTGAGACCAACCTGGCCGACGCGCTCGAGTTCCTGCCCGGCGTGACCGTGACCCATCAGGGGCGCAGATTCGAGACCTTCGTGAACGTCCGCGCGGCCTCGACTCCTGTGGTGCTGCTAGACGGTGCCTTGATCAGCAGCGGCATCTTCGCCAACAGGATCTTGTACACGCTGCCCTTCTCGGCGATAGAGCGCGTGGACGTGATCAGGAGTTCATCATCCCTGATCTACGGTCCCCAGGCGCTCAGCGGCGGCGTCGTCAATATCGTCACCAGGAGCGGAAGAGGCAAGACCAAGGGTGAGTACAGGGCCTATGACGAAGTGGGCAGCTTCGACTACCGTCACTTCGGCATCGGCGTCGGGCAGGGCGATGCCGATAGCGGCCAGTACCTGGTCGCCGACCACGACAACGCCAACAGCAATCTCGAGTTCGGTGGGCACGCTCTCCAGCGCCTCTTCCTCAAGCTCGACCAGAACCTGCGCAACGGTGATCCTCTGAAGTTCTCGATCATGAGCGTTGACGGCAGGCGGCGCTTCGATGTCTGGGACAAGGACTGGCAGATCTTCGCCAAGACGGCACCGGCCTACTGGGGCATAGACCCCTACCGTGAGAAGGTAGCCACCCTGGCTTACTCCCATCCCTTCTCCCCGCAGAACAACACCGGGCTGGATCTGCTGTTCTGGTGGCGCTACCAGTTCTACCACAACTTCACGTACGGGGGGCCGGTCCAGCCTGCCAAGCTTCCCGCCACCACCTTCTACGATGAAGCCGGCAACATCTACGGCCAGAACGTCATGTTCCGCTTGCAGCCCGCGCGGGACCACTACTTGCGGGTGGGCATGGAGCACTGGCGCCTGGATGGCTACACGCAGGACTTCGTCCTGCAGAAGGACCGCACCACGCTGGTCCCCCAGCCCAGGGTGCCCTACTGGACCAGCGCCGCCGGCTCGCAGCCGGCCGCTAGCCGCCTGCTAGGCTACTACGCGCAGGACGAATGGGCCATCAAGCAGGGCACTCGCTTCTTCTACGGCGGGCGATACGAGATCCCAGGACTGGGGCTACACAACGCGTTGACCTATGCTCTCGGCCTGGAGCGCGAAATGGGCGCTCAGGCCACTCTCTATGCGCACCTCGGGACCGGCGTGTCGTACCCCACTCCGAGCGCACTGGCGAGCAACCCGAAGCTGAGAACCCAGACCAGCGATAACATTGACGTCGGGATCGAGAGGCGCTTCTCTTTCCTCCAGGGACGCGTGGGCTGGTTCCGATCTGCGGTCAGCAACTACTTCGTGAGTTATCTCAAGACAGGTGGCGATGTCAGCAAGTCAACCGACTACATCCAGGTGCAGGCGGACTACACGCGGTCAGGGTGGGAAGCGGAACTGGAGGGAGCGGTGCCTTCGGCGCAATCCCTCCGCTACTTCGCCAACTACACTTTGCTGCACCAGGACGTTGGGCGAATCCCCATGGCCGAGGGCCGGCCTCTTCAGCTGGCGGTTCCACCCAGAGGGCAGTTCAGCCTTGGCCTCCGGTGGTCATCACCGGATGCGCTCACCCGTCTCGCCCTCAGCTACACGAACGTGGATGCTCAGCTCGCGCGCTCCGGCTACTACGCTTTGGCGTATCCACTTCCCGGCTACCACTACGCCAACCTGACGGCCTCACGCGAGCTGGGTGCAGGCTGGGCCCTGTCGGCTGCCATGAACAACATGTTCGATGAGGATTACGAGAGCCAACCCGGCTTTCCACGCCCGGGGCGCAACTACGTCTTCGGCATTAGCCGCTCGGGCAGTTTCAAGTAGTGGATGCGGGCTGAGCTTCGCACACCACCTGTGAGAAAGGATGACCTGTGAGAACACGCTTTCGACGGTTAGGGCTTTGTTTCGCGTTGATCGCTGTGCTGGCTGGGGTGGCCTTCGCCGGGCAGCCCGGCGGTGCAGGTGGCCGGGTCTGCGCGCCAGCTGCCGCGCAGACGCATGATGGCGAGCAGGGCCGGACGGCCGAGCCGCTACGAGTGGCGATCATGCCGGCGGCGCCAAGCCGTCTCGGGGAGGAGCTGGTGGGGGCGTGGATCGTCAGTTCCAGCACCATCGCCACGGCCACGCTCTGCTCGGGGTTCTCCGAGTTGGAACAAGGTATTAGGGCGGGTCGCTTCGACGTCGTGCTGGGCACTTGCCCGGGCTCAGCCAGAAAGCTGATGGAGTTGGGATTAGTGGTGCCCGAGTCCGACACCATCCTCTACTACGGGCGCCTGGCGATGTTCCTGCCTCCGACCGATCCCCTGGGCATCATGTCGGCCCAGGACCTCGAGCGGCCTGGGCTGCAGATAGGCTTTTGCACCACCCAGGCCGCTGGTCCTCTAGTGAATAAGGTGAAAGCGAAGGCTGCTGCCACCGACGCCTCGATGGATAAGCTCCTTGACCGTCTGCAAGCCGGCCAGCTCGATGTGGTTGTTGGAATAGACATCGCCGGTCGCCTACGGCCCGAGTTGGTGACGATTCGTCTTCCTCGCTCCGTCGCCGGCGAGAACGCCGCGGTGGCCGGGCATGGCTACGCGGTGCGAGGAACGAAGCGTCTTGCTGACGCCCAGGCGCTCCTCCAGTTCTGCGTCAAGTCGCGCGAGGCTAGTGGCTTGATGTTGTCTCGCTCAATCCTCGATAGCGACGGCGGAAGGGCAGCCGACTACAAGGAGGGCGCGGGAAAGAGGATGATGCCCTCCTATATTTCGGTCGCTAAGACGGTCGCAGCGGACTACGCGGCAGGAGCAACCAACTGCCTTGATCTGGGCTGCGGGCCCGGTCAGCTAACGGTCGAGGTGGCAAAGGCTTCCGGGCTGGAGGTGACGGGCCTTGACATAGAGCCGGAGGCGATTGACTTCGCTGTTCAGTACGGCAAGGAGTGCGGACTTGATTCGCGCATGCGCTGGGTGGCGGCGGATGTTCATGCGCTGCCCTTCCCTGACAACAGCTTCGACGTGGTCATGAGTCGCGGCTCGATCTTCTTCTGGCGCGATCAGGCGACCGCTCTGCGCGAAATCATGCGGGTGCTCAAGCCTGGCGGTTGGGCTTACCTCGGCGGCGGCTCCGGCCGCTTCCTCTCCCCGGAGGAGGCGGAGAAGACACACCAGCCCACTCCCAGATCCTTCAACTTCCCCTTCCCCCTGGACAACGTCCCGGAGCTGATGGCCCGCGCCGGCATCTCCGACTACCGTCACATCACTGAAGGCGGGACCTGGATCGAGTTCCGCAAGCTAGCAGCTCCGGCAAAGGAAGGGTAAGTGATGCGCGCACGACTCCTAACGATGCTGGCGTTCGCGCTCCTGGCGAGCGCTCTGTTTGCCGTCGCGGCGGGCGCGGCCCGTGTCGAGGTGGGCGTCTACGACGAGTACGCGCCAGTTCTACGCGAAGCGGCCGCTATCTGGGTGGCTGACACGGGCAACCAGGTGATCGTCCACCCGTTCCCTCACTCGCAACTTATGGAGTTTCCGGCGAAGGGCGACATGGATGTGCTCGTCCCCTCCTGCAATCGCTTGGCCGACATCTGGGAGCAGAAGGGATACGTCGTTCCGGCCAGCCGGAAGCCCCTGTTCTGCGGGCGGATGGCCGTGATCGTTCTTCCAGGCAACCCGAAGAGTATCCGGGGAATCGAGGACCTGGGCCAGCCTGGCCTCAGGTGGGGCAAGATCGAGTTCTGCGCATGGCGGGGCGAGAAGCTGCTGAAGGGAAAGGAGAGCAGCTTTGTCGCCACTGCCGTTGACGGCGACGACATGATGGACCTGCTGGCGAAAGGCAAGGTGGACGCCGTTCTTGGCTGGGACTACACCGCCGCCGGAGGCCCGCTCAACCCGGTGGTCATGCGGATTCCGATCAGCCGCTACGGGCCGGAACTGGCCGCGCTGATCCCGGCCTTCGTAACCCCGAAGGCGCGCTCACCCAAGGAGGCGGGGGCGCTCGTCGATTTCCTCAGCACCGACGGCCGCGCGAAGCGGGTCTATCTCTCGCACGCCCTGATGCTGGATGACGGCGCCCACGCGACCGAGTACGACACGAGCGCCGCGCCGCGGATGAACCTTGCTTACAGTAATATCGTGCGCCAGCTTGTCGAGGACTACCACCTCACAGGGGGCACGGCCATCGACCTCGGCTGCGGGCCGGGCCAAATGGCGGTGATCCTCGCAAAGCAGACCAAACTCAAGGTCACCGGCCTGGACATCGAACCCGAGGCCATCGAGGCAGGCCGTCGCCACGCGCAGGAACAGGGAGTCGCCGATCGCGTCTCCTTCGTCTGCGCCGACGCGCACAGCCTGCCTTTCCCGGACAACTCCGCGAATCTGATCGTGTCGAAAGGTACGCTGCCATTTCTGCGCGATCAGGTCCAGGCCATTCGCGAGGTCTACCGGGTGCTCAAGCCCGGGGGAGTCGCCTTCCTCGGAGGTGGCTTCGGCAGGTATACCTCCGCCGAGCAGAAGGCGCAGATGGGAGGGGGCATGTCTGAGCAATGGTACGGGGTCAGCTCAACTACTGCTGCTACCGGCAACGGCATCTTCCCCTTCCCGATCATCTCGTACGATGTGGTCATGACCAAGGCGGGGATCGCGGACTACCGCGTCGTGCTCGAGGGGGGCAGATGGGTCGAGATCAGGAAGCGAATCACTCCATGAGCCGTCATGCGCTTGCGCCAGCTCGCCTGCTTGCGATGGTTGTGTCTGCCAGCCTTCTTCTGCTCGGCGCCTGCCATGCCAGTACAGACAGGGCACCGGACCAGCCCGGAATGGGTGCGTGCAGCAGTCAGTTTGAGACGACGTTCCAGGGTTGGAACGTGCTCTACAAGCAGGCTTTGGTTGACACCAATCGGCCTGACGCACAAGCCGATTCGCTCCTGCCCGTCACCAGCGATGCTCTGGCGGCGTGGCTGGCTCTGCTCGACCAGTTCTATCAGAGTCCTCCCCCCGTCTATGTGGCCGATGCAGACTGGCAGCGGGATCTCGCGACGGTGACCGGCTACCTTGAGATCGCCCGCCGACTGCTGGCCTCGGGCCGTGTGACGCAAGCGCACAAAGCGCTTGGCCCGGTTAGATCGGTATTGCTGGACCTCCGGCGGCGAAACGGCATCGCCTGCTATGGCGATGTCCTGTTCGAGTACCACAACGTAATGGAGGCGGCCTGCGACCCCATCATCGCTGACCCGAACTCGGTCACTCGAGCGTCTCTGCCTGACATCGCCTGCCGCGTGCGCGACGCCCGTACCGCATGGCAGCACGTCCACGACTTCGGGTTCAACCCGGTTTCCGAAAGTGAGAGGGAGAAGCATCGCGAGATCGTTGCTGCCGAGAGCCGGGCGCTCCTACAGCTCGAGGCTGCGGTGACGTCGGGCGATGCCGCGTCGATCACCCCGGCTGCCCAAGCGGTCAAGGCTCATTACCGAGCCCTATACCTCGCGTTCGGATAGGTGCCTGTGCGGAATGGGAAGCAGGAATAGCCATGACGACAATCGGCGATGCGGTAGCTGAAGCGTCGCAAGAGGCGGCTGCCGCGCAAGAGCCGGTCGGGCTCATGCGCGGCCTGGGCCTCGCGGACTGCGTCCTGCTGGTCGTGGGCAGCATGATCGGCAGCGGCATCTTCCTGACGACCGGCGAGGTCGCGAGGCATCTGCCGTCGCCTGCGCTCGTCCTCGGCGCCTGGCTGGTCGGAGGGATCATGGCGCTCACGGGCGCCTTGACATACGCTGAACTTGGCGCCACTCTTCCCCGCGCCGGCGGGCACTACGTCTACCTTCGGGAGGCGTATGGTCCGCTCGTTGGCTTCTTCGACGGATGGCTGTCATTCATCGCGTCTTTCCCAGGGTCCATCGCGTTCGTTGCACTTGGTCTCATGACCTATCTGCCGTCCGCGTGGACCGGGCATGCCCTCTGGACTGTCGAGACACCCATCTTCCAATGGAGTGTCGCCTCTGCGAACATCCTCGCGATCGCCCTGATCATCGCCCTCTCGGTGATCAACGGCCTCGGACTGCGCGCGGGCAGCGGCGCCCAGAACCTGCTCACTGGGCTCAAGATCGCTGCCCTGGTCGGCATTGCCGGCTTCGGACTGTTTGCGGGGCGGGGAAGCTGGGCCAACCTCGGTGGTGGCTCGCCGATCGTGGCCGGCGCCGGACTGGCGGAGTTCGGCGCTGCCCTTATCGGCGTATCGTTCGCCTACCTCGGATGGGATGCAGCCACCTACATGGCGGCGGAGGTGCGCCATCCTCAGCGCAGCGTCCCACGCTCGCTCGTGGTCGGGACGCTGCTGGTCATCGCGTTGTACCTGGTGTTCAACGTCGTGCTCCTGTACGGGATCCCGGCGGCTGGACTGGCGGCGTCCACCGCCCCGGTCCGAGACGTGGCGAGCTCGCTGCTAGGCCCCGGCCTGTCCGGCATCCTGACCCTTGCTATCCTGGTCTGCATACTGGGATCGCTCAACGCCACCGTCATGGTCGGCCCGCGCATCTACTACGCGATGGCGAAAGATGGGCTCTTCCCTCGCGTGTTGGCTTCAGTCCACCCCCAGACACGAGTCCCGGTGGCAGCCATCGCTGCCCAAGCGACTCTCGCGTGCCTCATCGTTCTCAGCGCGACGCTGGGTCGGATTCTGGCGTTCACTGTTCTCGTCATCTGGCTGCTCTCAGCCGTCACCGGCGCGGCGGTCTTCGTGCTTCGCCGTCGCGCTCCGGATGCGCCACGACCGTACCGAGCCTGGGGCTATCCTTGGGTGCCAGCAATCTTCTGCCTATCCTCGATTGCGCTGATGGTCAACCACTTGCTGCGCAACCCCGGGGATATACTCTGGCTCGCGGCGTTTCTGGCCGCGGGCATACCCGTGTACCTCGCGATGCGGCCGCGCAGACGCTCGGCTTCGGTCCCGGCCCAGCCAGTGTCAGGATAGGAGGTCATCCTGTGCTCCAATTGCTCGCGCAAGGTGGGCTCGTCATCTACCCGTTGGCGCTCTGCTCGCTGTTGAGCGTTGCCATTCTGGTGGAGCGCCTCTGGCACTTCTGGCGCGCTGATCGAGACCCGCAGGAACTCATCGCCCACGCCCGAACAGCCCTCGCTCAGGCAGGCAACCCTCACCCGAAGTGGCCGGACGCGCCGGCACCGGGCGTGCGGGCGATAGCCGCGGTACTCCAGCATCGAGAGTTGCCACGCGCCCAGGTCGAAGAACGCGTTCGTACTGCGCTCTCAGCAGAGGGACTCCGTCTCAGCGCACACCTGGGTGTCGTCGGCACCATTGGGAACATCAGCCCATTCATCGGCCTCTTTGGCACAGTGCTCGGGATCATCCGCGCCTTCCGGGACATCGGCCAGGTCGGCGCGGCGGGCCCGGCCGTGGTCGCGGCAGGCATCTCGGAGGCGCTGGTCGCAACCGCGGCCGGCCTGGCTGTCGCCATTACGTCTGTCATCATCTACAACGTGTTCATCACCTGGCAGTCCCGTCTGCTCAAGCGGGCCGAGCTTGCGGCGGCCGAGGCGATCAGCCTTGCCGTTCGGGAGAGCTAGCATGGCGGTGTCCTTGGAGCGCGAGAACAACGACATCATCTCTGAGATAAACATCACACCCCTCACCGATGTGATGCTGGTTCTGCTTATCATCTTCATGGTTACCGCGACGTTCTTCGTCGCCGAGCCGGCGATGCAGGTCGAGCTTCCGCCTGCTGTGAGCAGCGAGCTCGTAACCAGGGAACAAAACGAGATCACAGTGCTCGTCAACAGCACAGGCGAGATGCGAGTGGGCGATACCGCGGTGTCGGAAGACGGACTCACACAGGTTCTGATGGATGCCGCGCGCCGTATCCCCACGCCTGACAAGACCGTCGTGATCCGCGGTGACCGCCAGGCCGCCTACGGCAAGATCATCTGGATCATGGACGCGGCGAGGCTGGTCGGGTTACGGCACGTGTCGCTCGCCACCGAGCGACCCAAGCAGGGATCGAGGAAGTAGGAGGCTTGCGCCATGGCAATCGCCATCCCTCGCTCACATGTCCGCGTCGGGATTGACCGGATTACCGGCCTCGCTCTTGTGGCCTCCTTGGTTCTTCACGGCGGCATCCTCTACGCGGCCGATCGGTGGGGCAACTGCCTCTGCAATCTGGGCAAGGTGGTCTGCCCCAAGCTGTGTGATCAGAAGAGACTTGACCTCGAGATCGCCACCTTGCCGCCCCCACCGACGAAACCCAAGCCACGGTCGAAGCCGACCGTCGTCGAAGCACCGAAGCCGAAGGCGCACACGGCCGCGCCGAAGCGGGGACGCGTTGTCCTGCCTGACGAGGCATTCATGAAGCCGCAGAGGCCGAAGGCCGAGACGACCGCCGAGTTGCCGGTGCTGCCACGAGAGGTGGTTGTTAAGGCATCTGAGGTGTCGGCGCCAGTGCTGGCAACGCCATCGCTTTTCGACCGCGCCGATTCGCTATCGACGGGCCCGTCTGGCGAGTACGGCCTCGGCGGTACCGGAAAGAGCACTGACCCTAGAGCATCTGGCACAAGCCCTACGAGTACGGAGGTCGGCCCAGAGCTACCGATTCCGAAGCCAGCGCCGGCGCCCCCTCCTCCGCCCCCAAAGCCAAAGGGCCCATCCTCCCCGCCACGCGTTCTGAACTGGACGGAGCCGCCGTATCCGGATGCTGCACGCAGGCAGGGCGCAGAGGGCACCACCATACTCGGGATCACGGTCACAGCCGACGGGCGGCCCACCCGCATTGGCCTGGCGAAGTCGTCAGGCCGCAGCGATCTGGACCAGGCAGCTCTCGATCACGCGGCACGGCTGCGCTTCGAACCCGCGCTGAAGGATGGAGAGCGGGTAGCGATGTCCATATCTTTCAAGGTCAGGTTCCGACTCGTGGAGTCATAGATGGGGTCCCACTGGTCGAGAATGAAGGAGACGCGCATGAGAGGGCTCCTTGCTTTGGTGACGTTCGCAACCGTAGTCTGCCTACTGCTTCCTGCCAGCGCTAGAGCAGTTGATCTGCAGGTATACGGTGGGCTAGCTGTTCGGCAGCCGCTGACTGAGATCGCGAAACTGTACGAGCAGAGAACCGGCGTGAAGGTGAGCGTTGTCATCGGGCCTCCCAGGGAGTTAGTGACCAGGATGGCTGAGTCCAAGGTCGGCGATGTCTTCGTGCCGGGATCCTACTGGGCAATAGACCTGGCGAGGTCGAAGGGGATCGTTGCGAAGACCGAGGGCGAGACGGTCGGCTATCTGGTCCCGTGTATCGCCGTGGAGAAGGGCAATCCGCAGAGTGTTCGTTCCCTGAAGGACTTAGCGCGGCCCGGGCTCCGGGTGGCGATTCGCAGTGATACCGAGGGGCCAGAGAAGCCATGCCTGGGGGATATCACGACGAGTGCCCTCAAGTCGGCCGGGATCGCTGAGAAGGTCAAGCCCAACATCGTCGCGAGCATCGACAAGTGCGACCAGGTGCCGGCCGCATTGCGCGACAAGAAAGCGGACGCTGTCATCTGTTGGACCTTCTTCGCAGTGCGGTTCCCCGATGACATGGACGCCGTATCGTTGCCGGAGGCGGCAGCGAAGGCCAGGCCCATACCGGCGGCAGTGACGGCCTGCGCGGCAGATCCGGCCGTCGCGCGGGCGTTCGTTACGTTTCTCCGCTCACCAAGCGCCCAACGAGTGTTTGTCAAGCGCGGCTACCGCGGTATTCCGCCCAAGGCTGAGCAGGCGCATCCCAAGGAGTGAGGTTCTCCTGGGATCGGGCAGCCCGGGCATGGCGCGGGTGTCGGATAGCGGTGGTACACTCGTCCTGCCCAGAAACTCATCTGGCTCCCAGGACGCTCCTGCAGCCCCGAGCGTGCTATTGTCGGTGATCGGGGTGATTCCTGTGCTGTGAGGCGCCGAGGATGGGCGAGGAGGCCAATCCGGGACTGGACTGAGTAGGGCCTCCATCGCTTCGGGCCCTGTCGCGCCCCGGCTTGCCCCTCATCCGCGACGGAACCCCGTCCAGCGACTCCCAGCCGAGGGGGTAGCCAGAGTCGGGGGTGCTCTTAGGCCGGCTTCACGGGCGGTTGGCAGCGACACATGGGGCGACTACGCGTGGTACAGTCTAGCCCGGCGGCCGACACTCGGTCATCTTCATCCAGACAGGGGCATCCAACACCCGCACGCTGGACATGCGGAGGCATGTTGCGTCGTGCGTCTATATCAAGCCAAGGCGATTGCGCAATACCTCCTCCAGGAACTGGGTGACGACATCTATTGCTTCTATCCCGAAGTCGAACAGGTTGCGATCGTCGACGGGGTCATACCGCCTTCGGACGATCCTGCCGTCCAAGACGAGGATCTCGCGGAGCGACACCCGCTGTTCGGACTCATCAAGGACGTGGTACTCCGGCCTTTCCGTTGCGGAGGAATCAAACGAAGGCCGCTCGCTGACCAGGAGAGACGCAAGCTGCTTGCCCCGAATCTCCGGTGGATCATCATCACCCCACCAGTGTCGGCCGAAGAAGAAGGCATACACGAGGTTCGGGGGCTGGGGTCGCTGGAAGTGAAGGCGAAAGAACCATGCTTTCGCAACGCGGCCGGCCTCCGTTAGTGTCGACCAACCCTCGAACTCCAGCATATCATACGTCTGCACCTGCACGAGAGGCCTGGGGCTCTCACGTTCCAGTTGTCCACTGGCGAGCTCGAATTCGAAGCGAATACGCTCCATTCCTCGACGCCACACTTGGTAGCGAGCGCGCCGGATCTCCACTTCGTGTTCAGCGGCCGCACTCACTATTCGGCGTGCCCAGCCGCTTCGCCGCTCTTGCAGGCGCACAGCGGCTACATACCGGTCTGCCACCGCCTCTGCGCGAAGCAGATTGAGCCGGACCAGCGGCTCGTAGTCACCGGCGTCAGCGTGCTCAAGCGCCCCATAGTAGTCTGGGCGGTCCGCCTGTCGGATCGTTGCCGGCACGAAGTGTTGTTGCAGGAGAACCATGTCCTGGGCGCAGCGCGCGACCCGGCCATTCCCATCCTCGAATGGATGAATCCGAGTGATTGCATGGTGGGCCCAAGATGCCAGAACCAGAGGGTGAAGATCGAGGGATAATGCGCCCTTGTACGCGGAGTCCAACTCACTCATCAACGGGCTCACGGCCGGCCCCGGAGGCGGCTGCATAGAAGTGTACGTCTTCAGCGATTGTGGGACACGAGGCAAGCTACGCTTTGAGTTGGGTTGAGCCCGGTGTTCCTGCTCCTGGACGGCGAAATGTACAGGCGAGAAAGGAGCAGGAGAGATGGCAGACGAG
>Ga0315289_10006862_pt1 | contig 16681 bp, 11 predicted proteins | sample YL17G11_40_MG_FD_203452 | JGI IMG/M metagenome (GOLD analysis project Ga0315289, IMG submission 203452) | Sediment microbial communities from Yellowstone Lake, YNP, Wyoming, USA - YL17G11_40 | ecosystem: Environmental > Aquatic > Freshwater > Lake > Sediment | place: USA: Wyoming | collected... | reverse complement strand
CTCCCCGTGCGAATGAATTCACGGCAACGAAGGCACAAAGTGTCCCTTCGGACACTGTGGATATAGTCCCCGTAGGGGGACTTCGTGCATTCGTAGCCGTGGTTTTAACCGCACGGGCAGGAAAGGACGGCCGTTCGCGAGTCGTCCCGGCTAGGCCTGCTCCGAGCAGGTATTCTTACCGGTTTTGCCCACGAGGACAGCGCGAGGCTTGACATTGCAGGCGGTCTATAGCATAATTGTAGGGAGGGTAATGTAGGATAGCCTCACATTCGAACCACTGCTGTGTTCTGATCTCAGGCTGCCGACTGTTGGCGCCTGGCAGCTCGTAGAGGAGGAGTTTGCTTGAAAAGAGCACTGTTCGCACTTATTGTTCTGCCATCGCTGCTTCTGGCGGGATCCAGCGCGCATGCAGGCGAGCATCGGTCGCTCTGGGTTAACGCCTGGTCTTCAGGATTTGAGAGCCCTTCCGCAACCACCACCATGGTGGATTACGCCGAATCGTGCAACCTGAACGCGGTCACCCCCGAGATCCGGCTGCGTGCGGATGCGTACTACTCATCTGCAATCGAGCCGCCCGGAACCGGTGTCACTCCGGTTCCCGGCTACGACTCCCTCGCGGACATCGTCAGCAAGGCCTACGCACTCAACATGGAGGTCCACCCGTGGGTCGTGACGTACAGGGTGTGGACCACAGAGAGTGGCCCGCCGCACACCACTCCGGAACACATCTGGTACACCCACCCTGACTGGTTCATGGAGGATGACCAGGGAGGCATCTTCTATGGCGGGATTTCCAACCTGGATCCCGGACACCCGGCGGTTGAAGACTACCTCATCACGGTATTCATGGACATCATCCAGCGTTATGACGTAGACGGGCTCGACCTGGACTACATTCGGTATCCGGGCGTGCAATGGGGCTACAACCCGGTCGCCGTGGCAAGGTACAACGCGGAGTACGGCACTACCGGCAAGCCTTCAAGCTCCCTTCCTCAATGGCAGGACTGGCGCAGAGACCAGGTGTCCAACCTGGTGAAGCGTCTGTACCTGGAGACTAAAGCCGTGAAGCCCTGGGTGAAGATGGGCGCTGCAGTGTGGAGCACTGCGGGGGTTGCAAACAACACCTACCTCCAGGACTGGGACAAGTGGATGGAAAACCACTGGATTGACTATGTCTCCCCGATGATGTACACGGGAGACCTGGGCACACTTACCGGCTGGCTGAATGATGCGGTGCCGAGGCAATACGGACACCACATATATCCCCTGCTGGACGCATCCGAGACCAACATTGTGGATCAGATCAACCTGACTCGCAACAAGGGATTCCTCGGCCAGGGCATGTACTGCTACTCCACAATCAGCAAGACCTGGTTCAGGGACCAGGTTACCTCCGGACCCTACTCGAGCTTCGTTTCGCCGACGGATATGCCCTGGTTGAGCGCACCCACAAAGGGCTACCTGAAGGGCTTCGTCAAGAACGCCAGCGGGAACGTTATATACCCCGCATTCGTCAGCATCCTCGACACCAGTTTCGACACAAAGAACTCCGGCACGGGGTTCTACGGCTTCTCAGAGGTCACACCCGGCACATACACCGTGCGGGCAGAGGCTCCGGGTTACGACCCTGCGGAAGCCCCGGTTACGATCACCGCCGGCGTAGTCTCCGATCTGAATTTCACCCTCCAGCTTGAGACTGTCCCGCCCGTTATCTCAAACGTCCGTGCGGAGAACATACAGGCGACCAACGTTCAGGTCAAGTGGGACACCGACGAGCCCGCGACCAGCCAGGTAGATTATGGGCTTACGCCTGCTTACGGAACCACGACTACCGAGGACATGGCGCGCGTCACTTCGCATACAGTCCAGGTAGTGGGCCTCGCGCCGCTCACCACCTACCACTTCCGGGTCCGGTCATACGACGCCGCGCGGAACATGGCTGAATCCACGGACTACACGTTCACGACGGCCGACTATGATAATCCGGTCGAGACCATCGTGGACAACGAAGATCCGGGATTCGTCACAGTCGGTTACTGGTGGGGACCTGTCAGCACATCTCCTGGATACTGGGGCACGAGTTATCACTGGACAACCACAGCCGTATCGGACAGGACGGGCACATTCACGCCGAGTATTCTGACCGCCGGGCCCTACGATGTCTACATCTGGTACGTTGCCGGAAGCAACCGGTCAACACAGACCAGATGGAGAACTGTCTACAGCGGCGGCAACGTCGAGGTTAGAGTAGACCAGACCAAGACCGGCAGCCAATGGGTGAAGATCGCCGAAGCCAAGCCGTTCGCCGTGGGTACCAGTGGATACGTCAGGACTTACAGCGCCACCGGCGACTCGGTGTCCAAGGTGATCGTGGCGGATGCCGTTAAGTTCGTCTACGTGGGTGACACGGAGCCTCCGACCGCTCCGACTAACCTGACGGCCACGGCCGTGTCCAGCAGCCAGATATCGCTGAGCTGGACGGCTTCCACCGACAACAAGGGAGTCGCGGGCTACAAGATATACAGAAACGGCGGGGAAGTCGGAACATCCACCAGCAACAGCTATGTTGACTCGGGCCTGACCGCTAACACGCAGTACTCGTACTACGTGAAGGCATACGATGCAGCCCAGAATCTATCCGACCCGAGCAACACGGTCCTCAGGTACACACTCTCGGTCCCGCCGGGGTCAGGAAGCGTGACCTGCGACAAGCCTGTGAGCACATGGCAGAGCACATCCGGCTTCACGTTCACGGCAGTCGGAGGATTCGGCGCGGGCAGGATCCAGTACTATCGGTACGCGTGGAATCAGAACGCGAGCCATTCGTGGACCGGATTCGAATCGCAGTGGAATTCGGGCACGCTCGCCCTGACGGCGACCAGCAGCGGTTCCTGGTACCTGCACGTAAAAGGCCACAATGCGGACAACGTGGAGAACGGCAGCTACACCTACGGGCCGTACAAGTATGACGCCTCCGCGCCTCAGATGGGAGCGGTGAACGATGACGGCGCGTACACCGATGCGGCGGGGCAACTGCACGCCACCTGGAGCGGCTCGGATCCCGAATCAGGCATCGCCGAGTACCAGTACGCAGTCGGCACTGCGCCCGATGACCTGGAATCAGTCGTGGCGTGGACGAGTGTGGAGACCGATACTTCCGTGACAACCAGCGGGCTGACCCTTGTTTCGGGGACGACCTACTACATCGGCGTGAAGGCACGAAACGGCGCGGGCGCATGGTGCTCGCCTGCCGTATCCGACGGAATCACCGCTGCCGACGTAGTGGCGACGATCGCTGAGGCGAAGAACCGTGCGAATGGCAAGGCGGTCATGCTGCAGGACAAGGTCGTGAGCGCCGACTTCGACACGTTCTTCTACATCACGGAGAACGACTGGAGCAGCGGAATACGGGTCAACGGGACTTCGCCAGACGAGAGCGAGCTTGCTGATGTGTCCGGCGTTCTGCAGACGATCGCCGGCGAGCGGGTCATCACTCTACCGGATGTGGGATCCACCACGGGCGGAACGGTTCCCGATCCCTTGTTCCTGACGAACAAGGTCATCGGCGGCGGAGAGCTGAACGCGTACACGCCGGGCATAACCGGCGGCGTCGGTGTGAACAACATCGGCCTGCTGATAAGCACCAGCGGACGCGTGAAGTACGTCGAATCCGGCTTCTTCTACATTGACGACGGCAGAGCCCTGGAGGACGGCTCCGGCCATATCGGCGTCAAGGTGGACGCTTCGACGCTGACGACTCTGCCCGAGCAGGATGTTGACTACGTGAGGATCACGTGCATCAGCTCTACGGAGCAGCCCGGAGCGAATGTCATCCGACTTCTGAGGCCTCGGGGCGACGCCGACGTCGTGACGTATCCATAGCTCCAAAACGAAAGCCCCGGGATTCCAGTCCCGGGGCTTTTTCATTTCCGCTGACCGCGTTGTGCGATTTTGCCTGCCCTGCCGGCCGCTATGCCTTCCGAAGGAGCATCAGTACGCCGAAGACTATGAAGATCAGGCCCGCTAGCTGATGGATGCGGCGCGCAGGGATTACGCGGGTGAGCGCCTCGCCGAAGACGACGCCGATCAATGTAACTATGGCGAGCGCCGATGCCGCGCCGATGAAGACCCACAGCGGCCGCCGATACTGAGCGGCAAGGGCCATGCTCATGAGCTGCGTCTTGTCGCCCATTTCAGCAAGGAGAATCAACACAAATGCCCTAAGGGCAATGCTGCCCGCGAGATGTTCGCCCACGGATGTACCTCCTGCGCAGAGAATGACCTGTGCCCGTCACCCACGGTGGAATCCAGATCGGGTCCAGGCTGTCCGGTAGATTATAGACTGATGCGAGGATGCGGGTCAATCGTAACATGTCACGATTGTGGATAGAGAACTGAGACCCCCTATGGTCCCCCTTCTGAAGGGGGACAGCTTTCCGAGGAGGTACGCGCTGCGAAGTGAGACAGCTCCCCTCCTTGGGAAGGAGGGGCCGGTCCGCTGAGGCGGACCGGGGGAGGTCCCAGTCACCCGCTGTCAGTGATTGTGAACTCTTACGGGTCAATCGGACCCCGGAGATGCCATGCGGCGAGACCGAGCGTGTCGTCCAAGGGACTGATGCCTGCCGGGCCTGAAGCAGAATCCTACGTGGCCGCCTGACGTCCCCTGGATAGCTCAGCGACCTCGAGCTCGTCCGAATTCACCCTGCTGATGCCGGGAGTTCCTCGAACGATGAACTCGACGATGTCGCGCTGCTCCAGGGTCTCGACGCGCCCGACCAGGTATACATCGTTGCCGACGATATAGGGAGCGACGGGCAGGTCCCCCACCCGCTTGTCGTTCGCCAAGCGGCTGCGGATGGCGCTGATAAGCGCAGCTTCGCGTACACTCATGGCGTCACACCTGCTTGATTCTCCGCCGGACTGCGCGGACGCCGACTCCATCGTGATGCAGAATCGCGTGCGAGGGTTGTCCATTGTTTATTCCCTCAGATCGCTGCTTTCAAACGGCAGAGCTTCGGGGCTGCGGACTGCTGCCGGCTGCTCGCGGTCGGCCTGCCGACGGTTTCGCTCCAGGATGACCATCAGGATGGAAATGTCCGCGGGCGTGAGGCCCGGGATTCGGGCGGCCTGACCGATAGAGGAGGGACGAACGCGCGCGAGCTTCTCCCGACCTTCCTTCGAGATCGCAGCCACCGAGCCGTAGTCCAAGTCTTCGGGTACGCGGAGCGCCTCGAGTCGCCTGGCCCGCTCGACACAAGCCTGTTCGCGCCGGATGTAGCCGTCGTACTTGACCAGAAGCTCAACCTGCTGCTCGACATCGGCCGGGAGCCTCGAACCCCGGCCGTTCAACCGCACGATGTCGGCGTACCGGACCTCCGGACGGCGAAGGAGTTCCTCGAGCGATGCCCTTCGCGGAAGGCTCTCGATCCCCAGCGCGGCCAGTTGCTCCGCGTCATCTCGCCGAACGTAGGTATGCCTGAGGCGGTTCAGCTCGGTCTTGACGGACTCCGATTTCCGCAGGAAAACGGACCAGCGGTCATCGCCGATGAGGCCGATCTCGCGGCCGACCGGAGTGAGCCTCGTGTCCGCGTTGTCCTGCCGAAGGAGAAGGCGGTGCTCCGCGCGAGACGTGAGCAGCCGATAGGGATCGCTGACGCCTTTGGTCACGAGGTCATCAATCATCACGCCGATGTAGGCCTGAGACCTGCCGAGGACAACAGGCTCTCTCCCCTTAAGCGTGAGAGCGGCGTTGATCCCCGCCATCAGCCCCTGTGCGGCCGCCTCCTCGTAGCCCGAGGTTCCGTTGACCTGGCCGGCAAGGAATAGCCTGCGGACGAGCTTCGTCTCGAGGCTGGGCTTGATCTGCGTCGGGGGAACGAAGTCGTACTCGATGGCATACCCGGGGCGGATCATGCGAACGTTCTCCAACCCGGGAATCGTGCGCAGGAACTCGAGCTGGACTTCCTCGGGCAGGCTGGTGGACATCCCCTGGACGTAGATCTCGTTCGTGCGCCAGCCTTCCTGTTCGAGGAAAACCTGGTGACGCTCCTTTTCGGGAAACTTGACGATCTTGTCCTCGATGGACGGGCAGTAGCGCGGCCCGATACCCTCGATCCGGCCGCCGTACGTCGCCGAGCGATGGAGGTTGCGCCGAATGATCTCGTGGGTACGCTCGTTCGTGTAGGTGAGCCAGCACGGAAGCAGGCCGTCCCGCTTCTCGCGCGGGGACACGAACGAAAACTTCAGAGGCTCCTCGTCGGCAGGCTGTTCCTCGGTCCTGGAGAGGTCAATGCTGGCCTTGTCCACCCTGGCGGTGGTGCCGGTCTTGAGGCGTCCGAGCTCAAAGCCGAGCTCGCGCAGGGAATCCGACAGCCGCTCCGCCGGGGATTCGCCTGCCCTGCCGGCGGGATAGCTGATTTCGCCGATGTGAATGAGCCCGCGAAGGAACGTGCCCGTGGTCACGATGATTGCCTTCGCCCGGTACAGATCGCCGGTCTGCGCAACGGCACCGACGGCCGCGCCGTCCTCCACCAGGATGCGCTCGATGAGGGCACGCTTCAGATCGAGGTTGGTCTGCTTCTCCAGCGTGCGCTTCATCGTCGCCTGGTACAGCTTCTTGTCCGCCTGAGCGCGGAGCGCCTGAACTGCCGGGCCCTTGCCCGTGTTCAGCATGCGGATGTGCGTGTACGCAGCATCTATGTTCAAGCCCATCTGCCCGCCGAGGGCGTCAATCTCGCGAACGAGGTGACCCTTCGCCGGCCCGCCTATGCTGCAATTGCACGGCATCAGCGCCACGTTATCCGTATCGAGAGTCAGGAGCAGGACGTCGCAGCCCAGGCGCGCGGCGGCGAGCGCTGCTTCGCAGCCCGCGTGTCCAGCTCCGACCACCATAACATCGTATTCACGCATCGAAGGTTTCCCCGCCGGAGTCCCGACTCGGCCATTAAACCCGGCGCCTGTCTCATTATACCACACCGCCGTTGAGCGGCCGGATGCCGGCTCGCACGGGTGCGTGCGGAGATTGTTGGTGGCGGCAGCGCCTCACCATCGAATGGTGAGTCTATCTCGATTCGGAAGCAAGCTAAAGTGAGCTGGGACGAGATCCTCTGCTGGTGCACCAGGCACCATGCGCGACCTGAGCTTGCTTATGGACTTTGACGACTAGAATCGGTAATCGCTGGGATTATCCCCGGCGGTTGAAACCACGGCAACAAAGGCGCGAAGTCGGCCTGCGCCGACTCGGAGCCGAGTCCACGCAGGTGGACTTTGCGCTTTCGTAGCCGCGAATTCATTCGCCTGGGCATCATTACCGAGTTATGAAATCAAAATCCATCAGCCTGCTTTTTCCATAGCAGTAGACCGGGACTTCGAGTCTCGGGCCCAGGTCTCGGCTCCCTGGCGACGGATCCCGGATGCCGCCTCGCGCGTGAGAAACTGGTAGTTTTATCAACTTAGCAGCCCCGCGCCCAGGCGCGATAATTGTAACGTGATAAGCCCGGGACACGCAATCGGGAACGGCGCGATAGTCTAAGAACACAAAGAGTATGCGAGGCGCAGAGGAAGTCGTTATGAACCATTCCAGGAATGCCGCGTCCGCACGGGCGCAGGCAAGCAGACGAAACGCAGATTCGAAGGTCGCGAGCGTCACGAACACTCGGAACAACAAGAGAAGCGGAAAGGCTCCCTGCCAGTCGTCAGCACTGGGCACGCCTTCTAACATGGACCTGCCCATACTGCTCAAGGGCAGCCATACCGCTGCCCTCCACGATACCGGCGTAGGATTCGCCATCCTGCCGACCGGCACCCCGACAGAGCTTGAGGAAGGGCTGCCGATTCGAGACGTAGATGAACTCACCGGCACGCAGCGAGAGACTCTGGTCCATCTGACGAGATCGCTCCTGGTTCGACTGAACCTGACTCGTCACAGCGAAGATCTACGGATTCTCTGCGCAAGCGAAGATATCGGATGTGGCGGTCTACTCCTGACGCTTCCATGCCGGATGGATCTCAGCTCCGGAAACACGCTAGACATGGAGTTGTTCCTGCCTTCAGCCAAGCAACCCATCCGCGTCCACGGGACAGTGCAGAACGTAAGTCGCACGGTAGGCGAGGACGTCATACGTTACATAGTGGAAGTCAAGTTCGGCCAGCTCGACGCCGCAATCGAAAGGGAGATAGCAGCCTTCGCGCATGCTTCTCAACTGCAGGAGTGCAGGCACATGCTGGCATGACACGGCAGAGGCGACACAGCAAACGCGAACGATGGCTCGAGACCCCAGCGGTCTCGGGCCATCGCCGTATCGGCAGGCTCGGCTACTCCATGGCCACCCGATATACCGTGACCTCTTCCGTGCTGAAAACGGGTTTCAGATAGGATGCAGGCTCAACTCCGAAATCCACGAACGGCATCTCCGCAGTTGACCCGCCGTGATACCCCACGACGTAAGTGATACCGCACTTTTTCAAGAAGGCACGCCGCTCTTGGTCAGAGGTGTCCAGCCTGTAGAAAACGCTGACCTTGCGCAGCTTGGCGGCGAAGTCCGGCGTTTCGCCCCAGTGGCCGTAATACACCTGTCGCCCCGTGAAGCCAGGAATGAGCACCGCCAACCCGGCCGCAGACAGAATAACATCATCCGGCCGCGTGTGATCGCGCAGGTAGGCCAGCGCTTTCAGCTCGTTCTCGGAGATGAACGGCACATGCCCGGTAGTGTGCGCTTCGTTCGACACGACCCTGACCGCATCTCGAGAGATAAAGTACAGATTCGAAGGCAGCATGACAGCGATTGCGAGTGTCAGCAGGGCAGTGCGCCATCTCGGAGCAAGGTACCCGGCAAGGCCCGTCAGGCCGAGGGTCGCCATCAAACTTAAGGGAATATGCGTTCCCATGATGAGCTTGCGCTGGAAACTGACCGGCAGGTAGACAGTGATGAAACCGGCAGCAGCCCAGCAGATGAGCAAGCCTGTCTGCCTGCGCTCCTTGATTGACTCGTGGATTCCGAGTATGGCCAGAGGAATGAGAAGGCCAAAGCCCAGTAGATACCAGACAATCCCCGGAGACAATGTGGGTACAGCCACCCGAGTTCTCAACACGGGCTCGCCCAGATAGACGTATACTTGGTACGCAGCCATTGGAGCCGCAATGAGCCCGGCCAACGCGCCGCCGGCGACCGGCCTCAGATCACGCGGCCGCTGTGCGAGCCAGTATCCCGAATAAAGGCCCCAGGTAACGGCCAGGGTTATGAGATCGTAGGTATGCACATTTGCCAGCAGCATGAGAAGAACGCCGGCCGCCCCGGCGTATTTCCACGCGCCTGTCACAGTATATCGGTGGAGAAAGTAAAGGGTGCCAACAATGAGCAGCGTCGGGAAGGTGAACAGCGGACTCAAGTATATGCCCAGGAATGTGATCGCTTCCGGCTGCCAGAGGTCCACCGGCCGAGCGATGCCCTGCATTCTCGTAAACAGCCATCCGAATCCGGATGACAGGCCCACAACCAGCAGCGCGATTCGCCGCGACCGGACGTCCTTCAGCCAGACGCCGGAGAATCCATAGACCGCGAGAAGAAGCGCAAAACCGAAGACGATCCTGGCAAGGTGGAAGACTGCGACCAGCGGCAGATGAGCAAAGCGCGCGAATGTTCCCAGGCAGTAGAAGAGCAGGTTGAAGCCCCGGCCGACTTGAGGCTCCGCAGTGAACAAGTTTCGCAGGAAGAAGTGACCGTCGGCAGCCTGCCGCATCCACGATAGGTAGACGCAGGCGTCATCAATGTTGTACGTGAGGCCGATGAACCGATAACCCGGCGGCGCTGTGCCGTAGCCGATAAGGTACGGAAAGCTGGCAGCCACAACTATGGCCAGGGAAACCCAGACGACCCAGCGGTATTCGCCTCGATTCATCTTCCTGGAACCCTCATGTACCGCTTACATTTGCGCCTTGCCCGCGTCGGATTCGCCTCCGCCGCGGTCACCGAAGTACCGGACAACAGTGTAGATGCCCAAGCCTACTATGAGAACAAGAGCCACACGTGCGTAACGAAGCCCCATCTCAAAAGGCTGAGGCGTATACCGGAAGGTAACCGTATGCCTGCCCGGCGGTACGGCAACGGCCCTGAATGCGTAGTCGGCCCGGACGACAGGACTGATTTTCTCATCGACGCGGGCCTTCCAGCCGGGGGAGTACTGATCCGTGAGCACAAGGATGCCTGCGCGAGCGGCCTCCACGCTAAGGGTAACGGTATTGAACGTGTATTTCTCGACCCGAACGCGGTCTGCCTTTACCGTCCGAGCGGGAGTCTGCAAGTATCCCGTTTTCCACGGGTCGAGGCGCTCCCCGTCACCGAAGTTGACCAAAACGACCGAATGCAGATCGGCCTCTTTTTCGGCGATAAGTCGGAGGATCTCCTCGTCATCCGCATACTCGATTGCATGGACGAGGAACGCGCGCGGGAGTGTGCCGGGATTTCGGTAAACATAGCAGCCGCCAACCTTCTCGTGCCTTCCGCCGATGGGCTCTCTCGAGATAACCCGGCGCACTCCGAGCAGGTCGTAGATCGGCGAGCCGGGATTCCGTGCGAAGACCATGTTGCCGTTCTCCACGGGACATGAGTCTCGGCCGCCCGCAGTGTCGAGGAGCGCTTTGTAGCGGACCGGGTACAGCGAGCCGTAACCCTGGACGTCGAACAGGCCATAGACGCCAGCGCAGTTCGGCGGGAGGACGGCTTTCGGAAACTCCCTGAGCGCCCAACTCTGGTTCAGAGGCATGATCCGCGAGAAATCGGTGTCCTTCTTCAGGAAATCCGTGAGTTCCGTGGACGGGTACACGTCTGAGGGCCTGCACGTCGGGTTGTACGGCATGCCGAATGCGAGCAGGTCCGCGGCCAGAACGCCGACCGCAAGCGCGCCGCCGATCTGCCGACCCAGTGGGCCCGTCACGGTGAGAAGAATCAGTCCGATCCCCACAACGAGCAGAGCGGGGAACATCCGTACTGCCGGCAGGAGACTCCGAAGCGCCTCGACTGTCGAGAGTTCTGTCTGCAGAAGGCGAAGGTTCGACTGAAGGAGCAGCGATACGAGGACAAGCACTCCCAGTCCCGAAAGCAGGACCCGGAACACGGTGTGCCGGCGAGTCTTGCCGTCATCGTTAAGGATGCGGTCGAGGCCGAGAGCGCCGAGAGCGGCGACTGAGAACATGAAGAGAACCAATACGCGCGCCGGGGAACCGGAACGGGCGAAGCCGGGGACACCGAAGTAGAACAGGCGATTGACTCCGGTTCCCAGCGCCATCAGCAGAGCCAACGCAGCCAGCATGCTGAAGAACCACGCGTGCTTCCTGGGGTTGCCCTTGCCTCCGAAAGCCAAAGGCACGAGAAGCAGCGGCAGAACTCCGACATAGCTGCAGTATTCGGCATACTCCCCTGCACCCCAGAACGTTCCCTTCGACGGATTGCCGAAGAAATCCGGAACCAGCAGCGTGATTAAGGTCCTGACCGGCACAGCCAGAGCGGAGTACGCGGCATATCCTTCGGCGGTGGCCGAGGAACCGCCCCTGTGTGAGAGTGCTGCGAGTTCGGCAGACGCGAGAAGCTGAGGAGCCGCCAGCGCGAAACCGATGCCAAAGGTCAGACCCGCGAGTGCGAACGACCACCAAACGGCTGTCCTGCGCCGACCCGAAACCGCGAGATAGACCCAGTACAGCGCCGTGGTCAGCAGACAGTAGAAGGCGATCTGAGGGTGCCCGCCGACGAGAGACAGACCGATGGCTATCCCCGCTCCCGCAGCGTACGGCGCCGATCGTCGCTCGTGCGCCAGGTGGATAAGATACAATGCAAGCGGAAGCCAGACCCCTGTCGAGAGGAACACCGGCAGTTCGAGCCACACGACTGCGAAGCCGCCCAGCATGAAGGTGATGCCGCCGAAGGTCGCCGCAATTCGGCCGAGTCCCAGACCCTTCAGGAACAGGTAGGTGAACGCCCCGGCAGCAAACAGATGGAGCGCCGCCAGCAGACCTAACGCGCGGTCAGGCGGCAGAATGGCGAAAAGGAGGTTCGGCGGGTAGAGGACGGCTGATTGGGCATCGGCCAGGAACGGCGTCCCGCACATCTGATACGGATTCCAGAGCGGGAGCTCTCCGGATTTGATCGCGCGTGCGAGCAGCGCCCTTGCCGGGTAGAAGTAGGCGATCCCATCCCAGGCGAGTGCGTTCCAATGCGCATCACCTGCGTCCGAGGCGGAAGCATTCCAGGGCGACATCCTGTGCAGCATAGCCCCGGGGAGCAGCACTCTTCCGCCGGCCAGAACAGGCCACAGGAGAACGCACACGAGTACCGCGAACACGATCAGGGGTGCCGGTCGCCGAATCATAGGCCAGCCTACTTGCCCATGCCGTACCCGACCCCGATCAGACTGACGCCCGCGCAGATGAAAACGAGACCGGCTATCGTCACGGCCGGAACTCTCTCGCCCAGAATGACGGCGGAAAGCAGGACGACGAGCACGTAGCTCAGGCTGATCATCGGATACGCAAAGCTCAGACGCACCTGGTTCAGCACCAGAATCCAGAGGACGGCGCTAACAGCGTACAGGGCAAGCCCCAGAAACACGTACGGCGTGAAGATTGCTTTGAACGCGCTCACCAGGCCCATGACGATTCCCTGTCCCGCACGCAGGTCGCCCAAGCGCAATGCCCCGTACCTCAGCGATATCTGGCCGATGGAACCCAGCACGACGTTCACCATTATCATCACTATCGGTGCAATTGACGGTCTACCCACTTTATCCGCCTCCGCAAAAAGATAAGCCCCGAAACCGGGGACAGATCCCCGAGATGGCAAGCCATCTCAAGCTAAGCCGCCCGGTCCCATGGGCTTCATGTGTATGATAAGAGCAGCGGACTACGCTACTCTGAGCAGTTCCTTGGCCTTGTCTACCGCGCTGGCGGCATCGGGCGCATAGCCGTCTGCTCCGATCTCATCCGCATAGTTCTGCGTCACCGGGGCGCCGCCGATCATGACGCACACGTCCCCTCGAATACCTGCACCCTGAAGGGCCTGGATAGTCTCCTTCATCGCGGGCATCGTTGTGGTCAGCAGCGCGGACAGGCAGACGAGCCGCGTGTCCCTTTCCGTCACCGCCTGGACGAACTGTTCGGGCTTCACGTCAACCCCGAGGTCTACGATCTCGAAGCCCGCGCCCTCCATCATCATCGCCACCAGGTTCTTGCCGATGTCGTGCAGGTCGCCCCGAACGGTGCCTATAGCCACCTTTGCCACCGGCTGAACCCCCGTCTCTATGAGCTTCGGACGCAGGATCTCCATCCCGTTCTTCATAGCCCGCGCGGCGATGAGCACTTCGGGAACGTAGAACTCGTTCTTCTTGAACTTCTCGCCGACGACGCTCATTCCCGCGACCAATCCCTTGTTCAGGACATCTACAGGCTTCTCGCCTGCCGCCAGGGCCTTTTCCGTGAGCTCTCGAACCACCGGCGCCTTGCCGCTGATCAACGCGGTGGCCAGCTCCTGATACTCGAACATTCAAATACCCCCTATTGTATTAGTTCGCTGCATCAGCTCACGTCCGCCTCTCGCTGCCCGAACGTGAGAGCATCCGCAAATCTCTCCTGGAAACCGGAATCAGTTGTCAATTCGACGTATTCGACAGACTCGGCAATGCGGTCCGCATCTTCCCGCGCGCGAAGCGAAATCAGCGCCAGCTTCGCACCCTCGCCGGCGGCATTGCCGACCGAATGTACCTTGGCGAGAGGTACATTCGGAATCATCCCGGCTTGAATCGCGCTCTCCTTGCGCACGTAGTTGCCGAACGCACCGGCGAGGACGATCCGATCCAGGTCACCCGGGCGAACGTCCAGCCGATCCATCAGCGTCTGTATGCCAGCCGCTATGGCTCCCTTCGCAAGCTGGACTTCCCGGATGTCTCTCTGCGTGATGACGATCGGCTTGCCGATGGATGACTCCTCGGCGGCCGCAAGGATGAATTCGTTCCCCTGCTCGCCGACCCGAAGTCTGCTGCAAAGGTGGGAGTAATCCTTCGGCACCTCGTCAGCATCTACTATTCTACCGCTAGGCTCTACAATTCCTGCCTTGACCAGACAAATAATTGCATCGAGAAGCCCGGAACCGCAGATTCCCGCCGCCTTTACGCCCCCGATAGTGCTGAACTGGATTCCCCCATCATCGAACCATACTGCGTCAACGGCTCCGGAAGCCGCACGCATGCCGTGCTTGATATGAGCACCCTCGAAAGCCGGCCCCGCGGCGGTCGAACATGCCAGCATCCGGCCCTTCGACCCCAGCACTATCTCGCCGTTCGTGCCGATATCCACTGCGAGCGTGAGCTGGTCGTCCTCATGACACCCGGCGGCCAGGACCACACCCACAGTGTCAGCGCCGACGTATCCCGCTATCCCCGGAAGGACGTACACCCGCCCGAACTCGTTTATCTCGACTCCCAGCTCGCCCGCGTTTGCACAAACACTGTGAGTCAAGACCGGCACGTACGGCGCCACCGCGAGATGGCTCGGGTCAACGCCCAGGAACAAGTGCATCATGCACGTATTGCCTACGACCGCGGCCTCGTATATCCGGTCCCGCGGGATGCCTGCGCCGTCGCAGAGGGTCTTCAGCAGCTTGTTGAGCTGGCCGACGACCGATGAGCGAAGTCTGTCCAGACCGCTGGGCTCCCGCATGACGTAGGAGATTCGGCTTATGACGTCATCGCCGATCTGCGCCTGCGGGTTCATGGCAGCGGCAACGGATACTTGATCGCCGCTGTTCAGATCGAGCAGGTAACCCGCCAGCGTGGTCGTACCGATGTCAAAAGCCACGCCGAAGCATTCGGCTGCGGTGTCGCCGGGCTCGAAGGCGATCGGGCTGCCGCCTGCGAACACTCCTGTGACATCGAATCCCGCCTGCCGGATGTCCCTGCCCAGCCCTCGGAGAGCTGAGAGACCGACCGTCACCCGGCCATGCTCCACGCCGAGAGCATCCAGCACTCGCGTGAGATCGGAGCGCAGATCATCAACGGACGGCTCCGCGACGCGCACGTGCTTCTTGGTGATCGCCGGACGCAGCGGCACCTTGCGCGCGGTCCCGACGGTCAGGATCTTCGCCCCCAGGATGCCATCCGGCACGTAAACGACCGCGTTTTCGCAGATCGCGGCCTGGCAGCCAAGGCGATAGCCCTGGATCAATTCCGTTTCGGTGAGTCTATCCTGCTCAGTCGGGGTCGGATCGGGAGCGCCTTGCTCGAAGATTACCTTGCACTTGCCGCACCGCCCTTTCCCGCCGCAGGGCATTCCCAGGCTGATACCGGCAATCTCCGCAGCTCGAGGCAGAGGCACATCACGCTCCACGCGGACGATCTTCCCGGCGGGGCGGAACTCTATGGTGATGCTTGCTGAACCCAATAGCCCTTAGCTCCGAATACGTGTGGAAGTCAGAAATACGCCATTTCCTTGCGTGCAGTTTCGTTCGATGGGTCTATTTCCAGCACAGCCAGGAACTCGGCCTTCGCCTCGTCGTACATGCCAAGCATGGCATAAGTCATCGCCAAATCGTTCCTGGCATCGAGGTTCTGCGGATTCAATTCGACTGCCTTTTTCAGTTCCTCCATCGATTCGTCAAACAAACCGGAGAAACCGTACACCAGCCCGAGCTGCCTGTGGGCCTCGTCATGGCCATCGTCTGCGTTGACCACCGCCTGGAGTTCTTTCATGGCTTCATCATAGCGGCCCTCAACCTTCAGCGCGATGCCCCGCTGCAACTGCTCTTCGGCGTCGCCCATCTCCCTACCTCTTAAGAATCAGGCGAATGAATAATAGAAATGATGCACCCGCTATCTGGCACGCCCGGTACTTTTGGCGGGAGCAGGCAACCCATACTGTCGCGGACAGAGCCCATCCTCACGAGACTCAAACTGAGTATAGCATCTTTTCCCTCGTAAATCAAGCTACGTCAGCCTCACGCCTTTCGCGATTCGATAGCCTCGGGCGAACTCGCCGGCGCCCATTCGCTTCCTGTTCTCAGGCTGTACTTCGGTGAGCAGCACAGCCCCGCGCCCGGCCTGAACAACGATGCCTTCCGGGCCCACATCAACTACCCGGGCCGGCTCACCGGCGGGCTCGGCCTCTTCCACTGCACGACAGCACCAGATCTTCAGCGGCGAGCCCTGCCAGAACGTGTACGCTCCCGGCCGGGGAGTGCATCCTCTGACACGGTTCACTATCGCGCGTGCGTCTTCATCCCAGTTTATCTCGCAGTCCTCCCTCCTGACGGAAGGAGCACGTGTCGCCAGCGAATCGTCCTGGGGCTTCGAGGTGAGAGTGCCCTGCTCCAGAGCGTCCAGTGTGGCCAGCAGCAACTCAGCGCCTATCTCAGCAAGGCGGGCTTCCAGGCTCCCTTCGTCGTCCTCCGGCCGAATCTCGACCTCCGTCTGGAGGAGAATCGGACCGGTATCCAGCCCGGGATCCATCAGCATGGTGGTCACGCCGGTGCGCGTCTCGCCATTGAATAACGCATGGTGGACCGGAGCAGCGCCCCGGTACTTCGGAAGCAGCGAGGCATGCACGTTGATGCTGCCGAACCTGGGGATATCGAGCACGGCCTCGGGGATTATCTGTCCGAACGCGGCGACGACGATCGTATCCGGCGACATCTCCCTGACCAGT
>Ga0315289_10006860_pt1 | contig 16683 bp, 12 predicted proteins | sample YL17G11_40_MG_FD_203452 | JGI IMG/M metagenome (GOLD analysis project Ga0315289, IMG submission 203452) | Sediment microbial communities from Yellowstone Lake, YNP, Wyoming, USA - YL17G11_40 | ecosystem: Environmental > Aquatic > Freshwater > Lake > Sediment | place: USA: Wyoming | collected... | reverse complement strand
TATTCTTCGAAATTCTTAATGCGTTGTTATTAATCTTTGGTTTACAAATAAATCAACCAATTGGTTTATTTTGCTTAACCTGTTTAGTTGAGTATAATAATCTTTAAATATGGCAACTGAAAAGCAGGTTTGCATGGCTCTGAATCTCACATTGCCGCAGTTAGGGGAGAAAGCAGCTACCAAGGATTATGTAATCACTATCCTTGGCTATGACTGGCCTCTCAGCATCAAGAAGATTTTTAACCTTATCAAGAAGAGGTACGGCCATAACGTCACTTACCAGGCTGTTTTCAAGGCTGTTAATGAGCTCGTTGCCAGCGGAGTGGTTGAGAAGAAGCAGGAAGGCTACCAGATCAACTTGAAGTGGCTGAAGAACCTGCACAGCTACACAGAAGTTATTGAGACGAATTATTACACCAAGGACAGGCTTAAGCTGATAGAAGGGATTAAGGACGCGAAGAAGGAGGGAAGCATTAACATCCTGACATTTGAGACCTTCTTTGATGTTGAGAAATACCTTTATTACCTGCAAAAGCATTACATCCTCAGCTCCAAGGGCAAAGAGGTTGTTTGCGCTCATCACGCTCATGAATGGAGGCCGCTTTTTTATCTGAGAGCAGAGTATAACTGGATTAGGAAGCTAATCGGGCTTGGTCACAAGACTTATGTGCTGTGCGCAGGCAACACCCTGATTGACAAGTGGTGCAGTGATTTCTACAAATCAATAGGGTGCCATATCAAGCTTAATGTTAATTGCGCCTCTACCTGCGAATTAATGGTTTTTGGAGATATAGTTATCCAGGTTTATCTTCCCAGCATCATAAGGGATGAGATGGAGAAGGAGTTCTCAAGAACCAAGGAGCTTAACAGGATTGACCAGAAAGGGCTTGTGGAGAATATCTTTGAGAAGAAGACAGATATCAAGGTAATCATTAACAATGACCATGAGATTGCAGAGCAGATAAGAAAGGAGACTCTGAGGTATTTTTAGCCTTGCCTTAGTTCTTTTAGCTTTTCTGCAAGCTCGTCAAAGACTGCCTTTTTCTTTTCCCTTGAAAGGTGGAAGAGCACTTTTTCTATCATTGCTTCAGAAACCGTGAGTATGTAATTTAGTTTTATAACGCTGTCTTTAACTGCTCCTTCTTTTTTTGTTAAAGGTATGCCTCTCATTTCAGTGTTACTGGTTATTCCTGCCACCACTACATTACCTAATTCAGAGAACAATACCAGAGCAGGCCTTTTCTTGATTTCAAAGGTGTCTGTGAATTGTGCCTTGGTCAGGACCACGTCTCCTGGCTTAGGCATTTTCCCAAGCCTCATCTTCCTTGTTGTCCCACAATTCTTTCATCTTGGGTTGCTGGATTTTGTGCAGGAATTCATCGTACTGATTATTTTTCCTGACGTTCTGGAACACTTCGGCCATGCTCTTGATTAGCTCGTTATATGTTTGCCTCGGGTATTCCCTTATTTCCTTGAGCGAGTTGACAAGGGATTTATCGATTTGGATAGTTGTCACACTCATTATATATCACCTATAGTTAACATATAATGGGTTATATATAAATCTTTTGTTTTTTCAACCAAAACCAGATATGTTTTACCTCTTTATTAAACCTCCTAATAAAACAGCAGAGATATTTTCCTTTTTTCAGAATATTTACGAAATAAGGTTTAAAACCAGAATCAACACTCCAAGAATCAGGCAGTAATACGCAAAATAATAGAGCTTGCCCTTCTCTATTGTCCTTATCATGAGCTTCAATGCAAAATAGCCAACAACCAAGGCTGTTAATGAGCCCAGGATGAGAGGCAAAGGGTTGTTAAAGGCTAAGTCTTTGGCTTCCATTATGAAAGCTCCTATTATAGCTGGCACAGCCATGAGGAAAGAGAATCTTATTAGCTTCTCCTTCTTTATGCCAAGGAACATTCCTGTTGAGACAGTAGCTCCGCTCCTGGAGATGCTGGGAATAATGGACAAGCCCTGAGCAACTCCCATTACTATTGACTTCCACCAGTTAAGCTGCTTGGCTGGCTTTGCAAACCTGGTGAGGAACAAGATGATTGCATTAACAATGAAGAAAACTCCTAAGAGGAGCAGGTTTGAGAACAAGCCAACAAGCCAGTCATGAAAGACAAGGCCGAAAATAGCAGTAGGAACAGAAGCTAGCAGGATGAAGAATAACAGCTTGGAATTCTCATCCCACCTAAAAGCAAGTAATGATCTTAAAATTGCTAATATGTCCTTCCAGAACACTGCTAGGATGACGATAAGCGTGGCTAGGTGCAGCAAGACGTCAAAAGCAACATCAGTGCCAAAGCCCAGGAATTCCTGGAACAAGACAAGATGGCCGCTGCTAGAGACAGGAAGCCATTCTGTGATTCCCTGCACGATTCCAAGGATTAATGCTTGGATGATTTCCATGCCTACATTGTTAGAGCTGGTTGTTTATAAATATTATGAGCAATTAGCCAGAGTTATATATACATGTAACTTTGGTTGATTGTAAGCTTGTATCCTTGCCTAAATGCCTTATTTATATTACTTTCGATAATAATCGAAAGATTTATAAATTATAATTAATTATTATCGAAATATGAAAAAGCTAGAACTGGTGTTCATGGAAATACTTTGCCAAGTCATGGAGAAGAACAACCCTGTGCTTAAGCAGTCAGAGCTCTCAAAAAAGCTGGGATTCTCGCTAAGCACAATCAACCTGGCTGTGAAAAAGCTTGAGAGGATGAACGCTGTCAGGATAAGCAAAATGAACTTCAGAGTCATTGATGCAGAAAAAATCCTTTATTTCTGGGCATCTGCGAGAAACCTGGAAAAGGACGTCGTTTACAAGACAAGGGTTGAGATGCCTGTCAGAGAGATAGAGAAAAGCCTTCCTGACCTCACATATGCTGCTTATTCTGCGTATAAGTTTAAATTCAAGGATGTGCCTGCTGACTACTCAGAAGTATATGCTTATGCAGATGAAGAAGAGCTTAAGGAAGTGATGAAGAGGTTTCCTGCAAATGAGAAGAATCCTAACCTGTTCGTCCTGAGAAGACATGAGAGCATGAGCCAGTACCCTAAGACCGGAACCATAGCCATGATATTTGTTGATTTATGGAATCTTCGGCAGTGGTATGCTTCTGACTTCCTGAAAGCGCTTGAGAAAAGAATAAGAGGAGAAGCAAATGCAGGGTAAAAAGGAATTCTGGAATTCTTTGCTCACAGAGAAGAGCTGGGAAGTGCTCAAGGAATTAAGAAAAGAACATGATTTTATCCTCATAGGCGGCTGGGCAGTCTATTTATTAACTGAGCAGCAGAAGTCCAGGGACATTGATATTGTTGTTGGCGTAAAGGAATTAGAGAAATTCAAGCAAAAAGGAATAGTGAAGAATGAGAGGCTCAGAAAGTATGAGCTGAAAAAAGAAGAAGTTGATGTTGACATCTATGTTGAGCACTACTCTGCCTTAGCTTTGCCTGCTGAGGACATGAAGGATTATGCTCTGGCTGTGCAAGGCTTCAAGGTTGCTTGCCCAGAAGCCCTTATTATTCTGAAACAAGCAGCCTACAAGGACAGGGAGAACTCTGTTAAAGGAGAGAAAGACAAGATCGATATTATTTCAATCCTATTCTTCACCGAGTTTGACTTTAAGAAGTACAAAATGATTATTGAAAAATATGATCTTAGCCCTTATGCTGCAGAGCTGAGAAGAGTGATGAGCAACTTTAAGGATTACAATGCCCTGAACTTAACCCCCGGGGAATTTAAGCTAAAGAAAGAAAAGGTTCTTTTAGGCATTAGGTGAACGAAAAAGGACGGCTTATCTTGAAAACACTCAGAATTAATGCCTGGAAAAGCTCCATACTAACACTGACCCAACAATAATGCCTAAAACATCTGCTAAAATATCCCAAAGACTGAACTCTCTTCCAGGAATGCCTAATTGAACAGCCTCAATAAGAATGCCAATGCCCAAAGCAACTAAAAAGACCGCAACGTACTTGTAACTAAGCTTATAATACTCAAAAGTTAATAATAAAAGAACAGAAAGAACAAAGAAGCCAAAGAAATGCAAAACCTTGTCAAAGCCAGGTTTGGAAGCATCATTCCTAAAATTGAGATTGATCACTCCTAAAAAAAGAAGTACTATGCAAACCATAGGGATTACAGGCAAAAAACAACTTTTTATTCATGATGACGGAGAAAGCCACATATCCTTGGTTTAGAGCTTTGGAAGCCTTTTTCTTTTCTCTTTTTCAGGCTCATCAAGATAGTTTTCATGAGTTATCACTTTTCGCTTGGTCTTACTTTCCAGCTTAAGCCTGGCTGTTTTGGCTACACTGCCTCCCTCTCTTGAAACCTTTTTGTGCTCAGGAAATGTTTTTGGGTCATTAACCTTTTCAATTTCTGCAGTCGAAGCTTCTCCAAGCATTGTGAAGATAAGCTCTAAATCATTCATGTGGTCTCGAAGGTTTTCCTTATCCAGCCCTTTGAGCTTCTTGTATTCTAAAGGAGTCATCCCGAAGCTTGCCTTCGATATCTCTGCTGTGAGGATTGAGAAGTTCTCCTTGCCATCAACGCCTCTTTTCTTCCATTCATCAGTTAGGCCTTGCCTCACTGCCATGCCTCTCAATCGCTTGTCAATCCATGGTTTGGAATACCCTTTCTGCTCATAAAGTTGTTTCATCCTTTCCTGGGCAAGCTCAGGATTTTGTATCTCTTCAACTCTTTCATAGCCGACCTGTGCAAGCCATAATTTGAAAGGCTCGGCCCTAGGCGAGGGGATTGATTGAATCAAACGGAAAAGAGTTTTTGTATCAGCACAATCTGTTTCATAATACTTCCCGTCAGAAGCAGGCAGCTTCAGTTGGTTACATTTTGTAACCACCTCACTCCCTTCCTCCTTCAGCCTGTGTTTGAGCACCTTCCAATAATTGCGAGGATCTTGGCTACTAGTTAATGCCCAAATAATATCAACGACAGAGAAAAACCATTCTTTATTATACCACACTCTTCTAATTTTCTTATCCTCAAAAACCACCAGAGCCTTGTCCTTATCCATGATTACAATGGAAGAAGATTACTCCTTTATATATCCTACGCAAACATGTCCAGTGATGCAGTCAGTGGACTCAGAAGCTTTGCTTTTGTTTATCCAGTACTCCAATAAGAATGTTCAGCACACAAGAATCAACGCTTGGAAAAGCTCCATCTTAACACCAAAGCCAAGAATATGCGCCCCCTGTTTTTTCGGCTTTGTCAGATTAGTGTCTTAAATGTTTGACTTTTTGGATTCATCTATTACTTCTCGGACAAAATTCTAATTATGCAAAACTTTATAAATCATTGCAGGCTTTTTGATATTATTCTTTCTGAAGAGTTGTTCTGCCATAATTCAACACTATTCTCTCGTTATCACTCCGAAATGGATAAAAAGAAAACCTTTATAAATAATTATGTGCTTCTTAAGCGGAAAAAAGGGGGAGAAGTGAGGAATACGGTATAAGCCAGACTATTCAATAAACAGATAGGGGGTTGTAAAGTTGAAATTAAAACACCAGAACAAATCTTTTCTTACACGCGCAACGACAGTTTTCTCAAGAGCAATGCTCATATACGTGCTGCTCATCGTGGTTCTAATGCCGATGGCGCAGAATGTAAGCGCAGAGGGCGGAGCCATAGTCACAACAGATAAAGCAGATTATGCTCCAGAAGAGACCGTTCTGATAAGCGGCTCAGGGTTCAACCCTAGTACTGCATTAACCATCGAAATAAAACGACCTGATGGCGCAGTTGAAAGCTGTAGTAGTGTTGACAACTGTCATTCACGATTCAACGGACCAGCAGTTACTGATTCTAACGGAGCCTTCTCAGGCTACACCTATGATCTTGATGGAATCCTTGGATTATACAACCTCACAGTTTCCGACGGAACAAATACCGCAACGACAATGTTCACAGACAAGCCCGTGTTTACAGTTACCATAACATCCCCAGCGAACAGTAGCACAGTCACAAACCCGGTTAGAGTATATGGCACATGGAATGTAACTAATGCCCCTGGTAATCTCAATCAATACAATGTTTCAGTTACTTGGGGAGACGGAAACGTTGACTCCGCAGTTAACATAGTCAGGAATTCAACAGAACACCCCAAACACTTCTGGGGAACATTCGATACCAACCCAGGGTTTGATCATACGTATGCAACACAATCTTGCCAAAAGTACAATATAACAGTAAAACTTTATCACGCCGAATCTCCTGGTGGAGAATCAGATGATGCAACCGCTGTTACACAAATCACTATTAGTGAAGTCTGCAACGACGGAGTAGACAACGATTGCGATGGCTTTACTGACTGCGCAGATTCTAATTGCACAGCAGACTCTAGTTGCGGAAACTGCGAAAGTGATGATGATTGTAATGCATTAGACACTGACTGCGCTATTGGAGTATGCAATGCTGCTAACCAGTGCGAGCAGCAGTTCAAGAGCGACACTACAGAGTGCAAGGCCTCAGCAGGAGTATGCGATGTTGCTGAGATGTGCACAGGACAAAGCGCTGATTGCCCAACTGATGTTTTCAAATCTAGCACAGAGGTTTGCAGGCCAGCAACTGGTCCTTGCGACGTAGCAGAGAGCTGCACAGGAAGCAATGCTGCCTGTCTGGCTGACAATTACCAGCCTAATGGAACTGCTTGCGATGGTGGATTGTACTGCGATGGCGCAGAGAAATGCAACGGTGCAGGAGTATGCCTCCCAGACACTGCTGTTAACTGCTCTGTCTATAATATATTAGAAGTGGCAACCTGTGATAATGACCCAGATAATATTCATGCAACATATGATTCTAGGATATCATTCATCAGCACGTGCGATGAAGACACAGATAAATGCACTACTGGAAATGATTCAATAAGCCATAGTTGCAGCAACTCAACCTGCGGAGCTGCGTGCGAGATCGCCCTGGACTGCGTGCCAAAGCGCGAAGGAGACATATGCTACTATGATAGCTACTGCGCGGCGCAGGTTGATTGCACCTGCCATTACCTAGACTCAGAATTCTGCCCAGCACTAGGCACAGTGTTTGACGGAATTTGCTATTATGGAACCGGAGATTGCACAGACGAGGGCTGCTCATTGACCAAGGTAGAAATTCCAGCAGGTAACTGCTACACATGCGATCCTACTCTTGGACTCGTACCTGACACAACAGGTCCTGTGACAAGCAATGTCACTGTCGTGCCTGCATACAATAACGGTTACTTCAACCTTGATGCATTCACGCAAGACATTTGCTCTAACATAGCAGAAGCAGAGTATTTCTTTGGCTACACAACAACACCAACCTGCACCGGTCTGCCTTTCAGCATGCCTGCAAAGGACGGAGTGTTTGATTCCAAATCAGAAGAATTACAAAAGATAAATGCAGAATACTCACACGACGGGCTTAACTGGGTTTGCGTTAGATCCAAGGACACTGATAATAATTGGGGTAATTGCGCTTGCGCATACTTTGAAGTTGACAACATCCCGCCTGAAATGCAAAGGGATGTCATCCTTGACGGAGTTAAGAATCCAAAAGAATTGCTTGTTTGCGGAAAAGACCCTGTATTACAGGTCACAATCTGCGACAGTCAATCCTCAATCCAAGGAGGAGAATACTTCCTGGACAAATGGATTCCTCCAGAACCTCAACCAGCGCCATGGACAGGCTACTGGCTAGAGCCATACGCCCAATTCATAGACGCATACACAGGATGGCACTGCGCCAACCTCTCAGCTATGGTTGATGCTGGGGAATTAACAGAAGGAACACACTACATTAACCAGATAAGAGGAAAGGATACTGTTGAGAACTGGGGCAAGATATACGGCCAGAACTTCAACTTCTCTTTCATCAAGGACACAATTGCACCCAGCACCACTAAAGAGCTTATGCCAGCAGACAACGCATCTGTTGCTTGCAACATAACAAGCATCAACGGAAAGACAATCACTAATGGATGCACTTATGTAAAGCCAGGCACCGAGATAAAGCTGACAGCAGTTGATCCTGACACGCAACAAACCGGAGAATTTGCCGGTGACGTTATAATACATTACAACATTTACTGGAGCTACGACGGCACAAGCTGGGCGCTCTCACAGTCCGGCACTAGCAGCCCTGACCAGCCATTAACACTAACCCTCAATGATGACTCATATCACCTTATTGAGTACTGGTCAGAGGATGGTTGCGGCAATGCCGAGGAGAAGCACTACGAGCTTGATATAGTCGACGGCAAAGTGCCTATCACTGCAAAGAGCGTAAGCGAAATAAAGCACGCATGTGAAGGCGGCGAAGGATGCGACTGGTACATGACCAGCAACACAGAAATCACACTATCCTGCCTCGACCAGCAGCCCCACCCAGTCAATGACGTCAAAATACACTACAAGATCGACTGGAAAGAATTACCCGGAGACTCCTGGATTGAAGGCGAATGGGTAACTAACGGCGATATGGTAAAAATATCTTACAAAGAAGATTCATTCCACAGACTAAATTGGTACTGCGAAGACGCGCTTGGCAACAAGGAATCAACAAGAAACGAGATCGACATTGTTGACAACAAGGCACCTCAAACAGTAAAGGAGATAATCGGTCCTAAATACGTCTCTGGCGATAAAACATTTGTCGACGGAGTAACAAGGATAAAGATGACCTGCACTGACGCGCAGCCCCACCCAGTAGACCATGTGAATGTATACTACAGGTACAGGGTTGATGAGGGAGCAGGCTACGGTGATTGGACTGAATGGACTCAGTACACTGAAGAGTTTGGATTCTCAGAAGAGTCAAAGCACGAGATGGAGTACTACTGCATCGATGCGTTGAACAACGAGGAAACACACTTGTTCGAGATAGACTTCGTCGACAAGACTCCTCCAGTCACAACTAAGACTTACGGAAAGCCGTTCTACACCAACAGCGGCAGGGAATGGATATCATTTGATACTTCAATCACCCTGTCTGCAACTGACGGCGAATCAATACACGCCTCAGGAGTGCAAGCGACTGATTATAGAGTCACACTAGTTGATGACGCCTACTGCGCCAGCGCAGAAGCCTGCGCAGGAGGAGCAACAGGCAACGGAGCATGGAACACTTACGTTGATCCTTTCAAGATCGGCGGGGAATCATGCCACCTGATAGAGTTCTACAGCAAGGACAACGTGGAAAAGACAGAATCCACAAAGAGACAGTGCGCATTTGTCCAGAACTCAGCACCTGTTAGCTGGAAAGAAGTAGGAACTCCAAAAGTGCCTTACGGCCCTGCAGAGGAAGGAAACTTCTACGTTACCCAAGCAACTTCTATAAGCTTGTTCTGCGAAGAGAAAGGAGCTCACCCAACAGGAACCTATAATATATATTACAGGTGGAACATCAACAGCGGCGGATGGAATGATTGGAATTTATACACTTCACAATTCACCTACACCGAGGACTCAAACCACACACTTGAATGGTATTGCATTGACGGCCTAGACAAGGCGAGCATCACATACACAGAGAATGATATCGTCGACACTTTGCCGCCAGTCATAACAAAGACCATAGGCGAGCCTAAATATACAAAAGGAGACGACCTCTATATAACACAGGCAACACCAATAACACTGACCTGCTTAGATCAGCAGCCCCACCCAGTAGATGATGTAACAATCTACTACAGGTACAGGGTAAAGGACGACTTTGGCAGCGAATGGAATGCCTGGAATAATTGGGTTATTGTGCACGCGGGTAACACCACGTTTAGCTTCCCCGAGGATTCAATCCACGAGCTTGAATACAAGTGCAATGACGCTCTTGGAAACGCTTACGAATCACAGACTGAGATTGATATCGTCGACACACACGCTCCTAGCGTGAGCAAGGCAGTTGGCGATCCAAAGATAGCTGCAGACAATAACTTATACACAACCTATCCTGACACTTTCAATGTCATGGATGATGCATGGTACATACCCCAGCAGACACCCATAACACTAGGTTGCGAAGATGGTGGCTTCCACTCGGTAGGTGACGTCAAGATATATTACAAGTACTACAATGACGGCAACCTCGTCCAGGACTGGATACTCTACAATGGACCATTCACCTATGGGCAAGATACATACCACCAATTATATTATTACTGCGAAGACGCGCTTGGCAACGAGGGCGATGTGCATTATGAGCTTGACATTGTGGACACTCAGGCGCCAAATACAGCAAAAGCGCTTGGAGATCCAAAGCATGCATGCACCGCAGACGAGCAAGGAATATATTACCCGAGCATGTCAGAGCCAACAAACGGCTGCTACTTCATAACACAGGCAACACCAATAACACTGACTTGCACTGATGGCCAGCCCCACCCAGTAGATGATGTAACACTTTACTACAGGGACTACTTATTAGACCAAGAAGTGCCACAGTTCATAGAAGTAGATGGTAGCTCAGTGGAGATAATGAAAAATGAGGACTCAGCCCACGTGCTCGAATGGTACTGCGTCGATGCTCTCGGCAACACCGAGGCATTAAAGACAGAGTACGATATCGTTGACACAGAGGCTCCGGTCACAACCAAGATTGTAGGCGAGCCAAAAGTCGCCTGTAAGGATGGAGACTGCGACTGGTGGATAAGCCAGAGCACAACCATAAACTTGGATTGCAACGACCTTGGCCCTCACCCAGTTAACCATGTCAAATTATACTGGAGAGATTACAGGGTTAATGAGACAGCAGGAAACTGGAACATGGAAGCGAGCGGAGTGGCTAACATTCAAAAGAAAGAGGACTGCAGGCACGTACTTGAATGGTACTGCGTCGATGAGCTAGGCAATACCGAAACTCAGAAGATAGAGTACGACCAGGTCGACACAGAGGCTCCGCACATCCTGGACAAGTTCGTTGTTAAGGATGGAGTCAAATATACCGAGGAAGCTGGCCAGACCATCACCATACCAACTCAGGGCGGAGTGAACATGAAGTTCTGCGCTGATGTCGAGGATTTCAAGCAGACAGGAGATGCTGGAGTCGGAGTTGACAAGGTATGGACAAGGTTCTCATTCCTTAACGACCCTCAACAAATTGAGCTGACATGGGATGATGAAGAGCAAGCCTACTGCACTAATTATACCTGGTATGATTGCGGAAGATGGCACTTTGAGGTCATGGCAAATGACTTGCTCGGAAATCAGGGCGAATGGATTGATGGCATTGAGATATTGATTGACAATGTGCCGCCAACAGGCATTGTGTTCAACCCGCACGCAGGCAACAACTACTATGCTGGCAAGATATTCCCCTTCTATGCACCGGCAGTTGACTTTGGCGGAGACCACTGCGACTGTGGATGCGAAGGACAGAACTGCCCTGCATCAGGAGTTGACTACTGCGACATATATGCTATTGACTACAACTTTGAAGGCCTCAACCAATCCCAGATCAAGGAATGCTTTGAGGACCTGAGCGGCTACTTAGAGCAGGTTGGAGCAAACCCGTACATTGAATATATTGGAAGAGTGCCATATGAGAATGGCGTGTGCAAAGGCTACTTGACAATAGTTGATGACACCAAGCTCACTGACACTGTGTTCATGGCATGGAAGATAGTGGACAAGGCAGGCAATGGAGTTAACACTCTCCACCTTGCGCTTAACCCAGGCGAACTTAGCGCCTTGACTGACTTCCAGGAAATTTGCGACCCATACATGTTTGGGACGCCCATTACCATGAACATGGAGCAGAAGGGAATGCTCAGCATCACAGAAATGTTTAATTCGCCTGTGACAAGCAATGACATGCTCGTTGTTAAGGCAAAGCTGAATGAAAGCGGAGTTGCTGGCAACAAGGAATGTGTTGGAATCGTCGAGAAATACGGCGTTGAAAACATAACGTCATATGTAACAAGCTTTACTGGCGACATCATAGGCAATGTCATTGATGGCTACAACTGCATATTATCAGGCAGCCTGCCTGACTATTCAGAAATCAGCAGCGGGCTCTACAGGTACACTGTAGAGTACAGGCTAAACGATGACTTGCAGATAGAAGTGCTAGGCAGTGATTGGTTTGATTTTACAGTTGACAACACCAGACCTTACATGGGTGTGATCAGCCCGATTGAAGGCGGAACATACTCTAGTCTAGTCCCAGTGTCAATACACACAACAGATGACTCTAGCATAGCGCCTGAAACAGTCAAGATCAGAATACAGGAGAAGGGAACAATTGGCAACCTTTGGTGCCTGAATGGCGGATGTGCAGACACAGGCTGGGTGCAGCTTGCATTCCAGCACGACGATCTGTACTCCAAGGTTATCAACCTTACTGAGTTCGGCCTGCAAACTGACGGCAAGTACACATTCGACGCAATTGCATGCGACATATTGTATCAAGCTGACCCTGCTGACAAGAGTGGGCTTGGATTAAGCCTTGGCCTTGACAGGAATGTAATGCACTGCGAGCACTTATTGGAAAGCGATGCAGAGCAAATCGAGAGGCCAGAGTGCAACGACGGCCTTGACAATGACATGGACAGCTACATTGATTACGCTCTGGGAGATGACGGCTGTTATGGCACAGATGACACTAGCGAGGGAGCTGATTGCGGTAATGGTTATATCGAAGCAATCGAGGAATGCGATGCCGGCGTAAATAACGGAGTGCCTTGCGAGCCAGGCTACAACAGCACCTGCGATTATTGCAGCGCAACCTGCGAGTTGGTGACTCTTACCGATGGCTACTGTGGAGACGGAACAATCCAGTCACCTAATGAGCAGTGTGAGAATGACACTGACTGCAGCGAAGGATACACTTGTAGCGATTGCCAGTGCATTCCTGTTCAGGTAGAATCAGTCTGTGGCAATGACATAGTTGAGCTAGGAGAGCAATGCGATAGGGATAGCACTGTGTGCGGTGGAGAACCTGGACACTACCAGTGTTTTGAGTGCCAGTGCATATATCCTTCATAAAGAAACGGTGGTGTGAGGGGAGAAGACTAAAATGAACATGAATAACAAATTAATGCCAGCACTTGTGTTTTTGCTTTTGTTAGCTTTTTTTGTTAGTGCGACAGATATATGCGTTGACATAACCCCGCCCACAGCGCCAGCCAGCTTAAGCATTGCTGACAGCCCTTATGATGCAGACGGTAATGTCTTGTTAAGTTGGAGCGCAGCCAGCGATAGCCCTGCCTGCAGCGGAATAGACCACTACAACATTTATATGAGCACGAGTCCTGATTCTGGCTTTGTCAAGATAGGTCAGACAAGCAGTTTAAGCTTTGCTAAGAACAGCCTTACCAATGGAGTGAAGTATTATTTCTATATCACAGCAGTTGACAAGATAATATACAACCCTAACGAAGGCCCAGCCTCTAATACTGCCTCAACAACCATTGGAACAGCACCTTCTAGCGGAGGTGGCGGTGGCGGAGGTAGCCGAGGAGGAGGTGGTGGTGGAACAACCACGACTACTGATGAATGGAATTGCGGAAACTGGTCTGCTTGCGTGAATGGTGAACAAACCCAGGACTGCACTCACAAGACAATAGCGGGCGTGATTAAGAAGAATACAAGGGATTGTGTAGAGGAAACAACCAGTGGAGAAGAGGCAGTGATTGTTAGTGACGAGAGTACATCAGGAGAAGAAGGAGCTGAGGAAGCAACTGAGAGCGTTGAGGTTACTCCACCAGCACCTAAAGAAGAAGGTAGTCCTACAGGAGCAGTTGTTGGTCTAGGAGGCAAGACCCTGTGGTCATTACTCATAATACTGGTTGCTTTGATAGCTGCTCTGTTTTTATTGTTTCTATTGAAGAGGCGCAGGAAAGACTCTAGGTAGGAATAAATTTTTTTATTTTTATTTTTATTAAAGTATTATTTTTTTTAAAGAGGTTGAGTTGGTAATCATCCCCAAGCTTGTTCTTGGGTTTTAACGGCGGTTTAAAATGAACCTCCTCGCCCTAAAGGGGGAGGTATCATGCAAAGGAAGTGACTTTCCTTTGTTGCACAAAATTCCAAGAACCCTGAGATTCAGCGATGTAATGCTGAATGGTTTCAGCAGTCACATTTCCAACACTGCGGAAGAACTTTCCAGGACTCCAGAAATGTCCTTTACGGAAATGCTTTCGCAACCAAGGATGTTGCCTAAAAAGTTTATAGGAAGAAATTCCCTTAAACAACTGAAGAGCCTTACTAACACTCATTGTTGGAGGAATTTCAACAAACAAATGCACATGATCAGACATAACTTGAAGCTCATAAATTTCAAAACCATAACGAAGGGCAATTTCATAAAGAAATTGCTCACAGTCCTGACGGACTAAAGCAAACTTAAAAGGATCCTTAGCATACTTCGGTCTCCAAACCAAATGGTAAGCATTTTGACCGACACCATGCCTAAAATTGTTCAAACCTTTCATTTTCGTTGCCTCCGCGCAACGAAGAATTTTATAGCTCACGCTAATATGGTTTAGAATGGTGCGTGCGCCGATTTCGTTGCGCACCACCTTTTATGATAAGAAGATTAGAAAAAACTTATGGAGGAATAGGCTACCATTGCCCTAAAGGGCAAGGTATCCTTTACATGTAATGAATAAAATATTATTATCAACTTTTTTTTTAATACTCTTATTGCCATTAGCAGCTCTTCTTGTTTCTGGCATAATTGATGAGCCTTATATTACTTATAATAAGGAGGTTGAGCCTGGTGTTATTCTTCTTAATGGCCAGGCAAAGATTATATTAAGTGCTGAAGGAGAAGGCAATCCAGTTCCTGTTTATAGGAACATTGATGTGGTGCACGTGCTTGACTTGTCTGACAGCATGAATGATAATTCAAAACTAGAGGATGCAAAGGCAGCTGCTATTGGTTTTGATGCTAATCTCCAGCTGGATGACAAAGTAGGAGTTGCTTATTTTAAGGGTAGAGTAACTGCTGAAGGTCATGTGCCTGATGCTGGGGTTGGGGTGTCATTAACAACAGGTCACGCCAGCGTTGACAGCTGGATTAACAGTGCTACTGCGATGAGCGGAACACCCATGGGCCTGGGCATAAGCGCAGGAGCCAATGACTTGATTGCTAATTCAAACAGGAAGGTTAAGGTTATTATCCTGTTAACAGATGGCATGCCTACCTGGCCTAATCAGGAGCCTTGGGGTAATGGGGCAATAGTTGATGAGGCTGACAAGCAGGCTGCTCGTGAGAGCGCAAATGCTGCCAAGCAGGCAGGCATAATAATCTATGCTATAGGAGTTGGCTCTGATGTTGATGCAGCCCTTTTAGAAAAGCTGGCTTCAAGCCCGAGCATGTACTATTTTGCTCCAAACTCATCAGCGCTAGCAGACATATATGACCAGATTGCTAAGTCAATTGCTGACATAGCAGCCACTAATATTGTAATAACAGATGTTCTGCCGCAAGGAGTTAGCATTGTTGATGCTGACAGCTGCTCTTATAATGAAAGTGTAAGAATCATTACGTGCAATGCAGGCAGCCTGCCAATCAACGCAACCATAAGCTTTGAGATAGTAATTAATGTGATTGACATAACCCTTAATCATGTTAACGAGCAGGCTAATATCACCTGGAATGATTATCTTGGAGAACCTCACTCTGATATGCTGAACAATCCCCTGATAAGCGTGGTTAACTGTTATAATGAGGAGGATACAAGACTCTGCCCTGAGCAGCTCGGTGTTTGCAAAGACTCGTACGAGGTTTGTACATCTAACGAGTGGCCTGGGTGTGATTACTCAGAGATTGCTGGTTACGAAGCAACAGAGACCAGTTGCAATGATGGCTTTGACAATGATTGTGACGGTGCTATTGACTCTGCTGATGCTGATTGCCAAGGCATGGTGCCTGTCTGCGGCAACGGAATAGTTGAGCTAGGAGAGGAGTGTGATGACGGCAACTTATTTGATAATGATAGTTGCAGCTCGAATTGCACACTAATCAACATAACAGGAGGAGAAACTCCTGACGGGAGTCATCTTGATCAGGAATGTCATGTGAATTTCCAGTGCACAGAATGGTCTGAGTGCACTCCTTCTGGTAAGCAGTACAGGACCTGCGTTGATGTTAATGACTGCTCTGATGTTTACCTTATTGGAAAAACCATTCCTAGTGAGGAGAGGAGCTGTGTTTATTTTAAGGGGGCAACAGGAGGCAAGAAGGCTGGTGAGGCTGTTGAGGAAGTGCTTGGGATTGTGAATGAGACTGGAGGCGGAGAAGTTCCTGGAATAACTGGAGCAGCTGTCGGGCTTGGCGCACTGGCATCCTGGTGGTGGCTGATAGCCTTATTGCTGCTTATAACCTTGTTATTGCTGTTCTTCCTAGCGAAGAAGCGCAGGAAAAAGCAGAAATAAGAAAAAAGTTTTTTCACCTTTATTTTTTTCTTAATCTTGGTTTGTTTTCCTTGTAGGGTTTCAAAATCGTAAAATATATAAATAAGTTCTGTTTACACAACCTCATCTTTGTTGATTTTAAGTCAACGAAGGGAGTGTTTTATAAGAGGTGAGGTGGGATAAAATGGCCAAGAAAACAGCAAGTAAAAAACTTGCTGGTTCAAAAAACGAGAATTTTTTGAAAACAACCAAAAAGGACGCGCTGGTAAAAAGAGAAGAGGAAAAACCAATAAGCCTTGAACAAA
>Ga0315289_10006859_pt1 | contig 16684 bp, 14 predicted proteins | sample YL17G11_40_MG_FD_203452 | JGI IMG/M metagenome (GOLD analysis project Ga0315289, IMG submission 203452) | Sediment microbial communities from Yellowstone Lake, YNP, Wyoming, USA - YL17G11_40 | ecosystem: Environmental > Aquatic > Freshwater > Lake > Sediment | place: USA: Wyoming | collected... | reverse complement strand
CGGCCTCGACCCCGCCGTCGTCGCGGCCGCGCGGTCGCTGCTGGGCGCGGCAGGGCCGTCGTTGGACGGGTTGGCCGGGGCGCTGGACGCGGCGCGCACGGCGGCGGCGGCGGACAGGGAGGCGGCGACGGCCGCGGCGGCGGCCGCCGCGGCCGACCGCGCGGCCGCGGCCGCCGCGCGCTCCCGCGCCGCCGCCGCCGAGGCGTCCGCCGTGCTCGCGGTCGCGACGTCGACCGCGGCCGCCGTGGCGGCGGGGCGGGCGGAGTTGGCGGCGCGCGAGCGGTCGCGCCGCGCGAAGGACGCGGCGCGCGGCCGGGCCGAGGCGGCCGCCGAGGCCGCAGCGGCCGAGGCCGCCGCCGCGGCGGTCGCCGCCGCCGCCGCGGCCGCCAAGCCAATCTCCGTCGGCGACACCGTGTTCCTCCCGCGCCTGCGCGCGCGCGCCGTCGTCGCGTCCGTCGCGCGCGGCGGCAAGCTCACCCTGCGCCTGGGGGGGGGGATGACGACGAAAGCGAGCGCGGACGACGTCGTGCGCGAGGGGTAGAGCATGGCGGGAAAAGGCGGGGAGGGGGCGCGTGCTGCAAGAACTCTCCTCCCCCCCCCACACCCCCCCTCCCTCCCTTCCCCCCCCATCACCGCGTGGGCACGATGTCGTCGATCTTGAGGATCATGCGCACGCACTCGGCCGCCAGCGTGAGCGCCGACCGGGTGACGGCCAGGGGCTGGACGACGCCCGTCGCCGCCATGTCGGGCACCACCCCCCGCCGCGCGTCCACCCCCGCCCCCGCCTCGCCCGCCGCGTGCCGGGACCGCAGCTCGGACACGACGTCGATGGGGACGAGGCCCGCGTTCTCGGCGAGGGTGTAGGGGACGGCTTCCAGCGCGTCGGCGAACGCGGCGCCGCACACCGCGGCGGCGCCGGTCTGGCCCTTGGCCCACTTGGCGAGCGCCGCCGCACACGCGGCTTCCGGGGCGCCGCCGCCGGGCAGCAGGAAAGGGCGGGAGACGAGGCAGCGGACGGCGCACATCGCGTCGTGGAGCGAGCGCGCGGCCTCCCCCAGCACGAGCGAGTTTGACCCGCGCAGCAGGCAGCACGCGGTGCGCCCGGGGCGCGCGACCCCGGTCGCGCGCACGACGCGGCCCGACCCGACCCGCGCCTCCTCGACGAGGGACGCGGCGCCGAGTTTCTCGGGCGTGAACGCGTCGATGTGCGCGACGGGCGTGAGCCCGAGCGCTTTGCTCACCAGCTCCACCTCGTCCCGCTCCACGTCGCGCACGACCAGAATCTTGGCCTTGGCGAGGTAGTGCAGCGCGAGGTCGGTCGTCGCGTCGCGGAGGATCGATTTCTGGACGAGGAGCACGGTGCACCCCGCGGCCTTGATCCGTTTGACGAGCCCCAGGATGTGGTTGCGCTCGTCGCGCAGCACACGGTCCATGGCGGCGTAGTCGGACACGATGACTGAGTTCTCCAGGTCGGTCTTTGGGGGGGAGAGGCAGAATTGGATCAGGCCGATCTTGGCGTTCTCCACGCGCGTCGGGCCGCCGGCGGACTTGGCGGCCGACTGGTCGAAGACGAGGCCGTCGACGAGGACCGAGTCGTCGATGGTGCCGCCGAGTTTGGAGACTGGGGAGCGGAGGGAGGAAAGGGTGGGGTCGGCGCGCGCGCGCGCGGCCCCTTTTCTCCTCTCTCTCCCCGCTCTTCCTCTCCCCCCCTCCTGACTCACCGACGCGGACATCGCGCAAATCCACCGAGTCCGGCCGGGCCGGGTCGCGCACGGCCATCACAGCGTCGACCGCCATCGGCGCGAGCAGCGCCGAGTGTTGCGACACCACTTTGGACGAGAGCGACGTCGCCGCCACGCGCACGAGGGCCGCGCGGTCGTCCAGGTCGACGCGAGCGCCCATGGCGTCCAAGACGGACACGGCAAAGGAGGCGGCGGCGGCAAACCCGTCGGCGACCGACGTGGGGTGCATGCCGCGCGCCAACAGTTTGCCGCACTGGGCCAGCAGCGCCCCCGCCACGACCGTCACCGTCGTCGTGCCGTCGCCCGCGGCCGCGTCCTGGGAGGCGGCCAGCTGGACGAGCATCTTGGCGGCGGGTTGGGTCACGCTCATCTTGTTGAGAATGGTGGCGCCGTCGTTGGTGATCACGACCTCCCCGTTGGGCTGCGTGACCTGACATGCGGTAATGGGGAGGAAATGGGGTCGTTCCCCTGTTTTTCCGGCGCGCTGCGGCTACCGTCGCCGTCTGCCCCCGATCGCGCCCCCTCCCTCTCCCCCTCTCCTACCATCTTGTCCATCCCCCGCGGCCCCAGGCTGGTGCGCACCGCGTCCGCCACCGCTTTGGCTGCCTCGATGTTGGCGGCGCGGACGTCACCCTTGCGCGAGGTGTCGCTGAAGACAGGGGATGGGGGGGAGGCGAAGAGTCAGGGGCGCGATCGGGGGCGCCGCGCCGCGCGTCCGCCGCCCGCGCCCCGGCCCCGCGCTGCCGCATCGCCGGGCGGGCGCGCGAAGGAGGGTGGCCGCCCCGCCCGCCGCCGCCCGCCGCGCTCACGTGAACGTCTCGCCCCGGCGCGGCGCCGGCGCCGGCGCGGCGGCGGCGGTCGCCATTGCGAGCGACGGAAAGTAGGGAGGGAGGGGAGAAAGGCGGGAGGAGAAGCGACGCGGGGAGTGGTGGGCGGCTGAGCCTCTCTTCACTGTTCATGCTGCGCCGCGCGGCAGCCCCCGCCCGCGCGCTCGCTGCCGCTCGCCGCGCGTCGTCCGACGCGGCGGCGGCGCCCGCCATGCCCCACCCCGCGCGCACATTTTTCATGCGCCCACTCGCACATCCCGCCGTCGCGTTCGCCTCGCCCGACGGACGATCCCGTTTCGAGGCCTCGCTGGCGGCCGGCGACGCGGCCGGCTTTTACGGCCTCATCCAACATTTCGCGACGCAGGACGAGCCGGCTTTCTGCGGCCTCGCCTCCCTCGCCATGGCGCTCAACGCGCTCGCGGTCGACCCGCGGCGGCCGTGGAAGGGGCCGTGGCGGTATTACAATGAATCGTTGCTCGACTGCTGCCTGCCGCTCGAGCGCGTCGCGCGCGTCGGGGTCACGCTGCCCCAAGCCGCCTGCCTCGCGCGGTGCAACGGGGCGTCGGTCGTGGTCAAGAGACCGCCGCCTGTCGGGGTCACGCTGCCCCAAGCCGACTGCCTCGCGCGGTGCAACGGGGCGTCGGTCGTGGTCAAGAGACCGCCGCCTGTCGATGGAGACGGGGCGGGCGGTGCTGCCTCGACCGCCCCGTCTTCACTCTCCTCTTCCTCTTCCTCCGTCGAAGACCTGCGCCGGGACGTCCTGGCCGCCGTGCGCGGGTCCGGCACCGTCGTCATCGCCTCCTACTCGAGGCCCGCGGTCGGGCAGACGGGCGACGGCCACTTCTCCCCGCTCGGCGCGTACCACGCCGGCACCGACTCCGCCCTCGTCCTCGACACCGCCCGCTTCAAGTACCCCCCCCACTGGCTACCACTCGAGACGCTGCACGCCGCAATGCGGCCGCCTGATTCGGCGACGGGCGCGCCGAGGGGCTGGATGGTGGTCGCCGCCGCGGGCGTCCGCTCCCTCGTCTTCTCCCTGGCCGGCGGCGGCGCCGCGGGCGCCGGCGCGCGGTCGTGGGGCGCGGAAGGGGTTGGGGCTGCGGTGGCGGCGGCGGACGGGGTTGATGCCGAGGCGGCGCTCGCGGCGGCCGTCGCGCGCGCGCCGGCCGCGTCTGTTGCCGCCCTCGTCGCCCTGCGCGGCCTTAGCGATGGACGAGGGGAGGCGGGCGATGGCGAGTGCGCCCACGGCGACGCTCCGGTGGCGCCGTGCGCGCCGACCGGAGCAGCCGCGTCGTTGCTGTCTGAACTCCGCGCCTCGCGCCTCTTTGCCGCCGCGTCCGCCGGCGTCGCCGCCCACGCGCCCGCGTGCGCGGCGGCGGCCCTGCTGCCCGAACGCATTACCGTCCTGCTGGCCGCGCTGCCGGAAGGGGCGTGGGCGGGGAGGCCCGACGTGGCCGCGCTCGTCGCGGCGGCGTCGCCGCCGGGCTCCGTCCTCGCCGCCGAAGTCGCCTACGTCCGGTCCCAGTGGGAGTTGCTGCCCGCGCTGGAGGCGGCGGACGCGGTGGCGGGCAAGGGGGGGGAGTGCGGGTGCCGGGAGGCGGCCTAGAGAGTGTGGACCCAAGGCGCTCCGAGGGGGGTCGGGCGTGCGCACTCACTCTTCACTCGCCGCCTCCGCCTCTACTCCCCACCCCGCGATGCTGCGGCGCGGGGCCAGCGCGCCGGCCGCGCCGCGGGGCGCGTCGCCGTCGGGCGGGCGCGCCGATGCGGCGCCGCGCACGGCGCCGGCGCCGGCGACCGCGCCCCCACCCCCCTCGCGCCGCACCCTGGCCGTCGGCTCTGTCGGCCTCGACTTGCTCGCCGTCGTCGACGCCTACCCACCGCCCGACGCCAAGGTCCGGACGCGGTCCCTGACCGCGCAGGGCGGCGGCAACGCGGCGAACGCGGCGACGGCGGCGGCGCGGCTCGGCGCGCCGGCCCCCGCCCTGGTCTCCCGCGTCGGCGGCGACGGCGCGGCGGCGACGATTCGGGCCGAGTTAATCGCCGACGGCGTGGGCGTCGAGTTTGTGCTGGGGCCGGTCGACGCCGCCTCCGCGTCCGCCACCCCCTCCCCCACCACCTACATCATCGTCGACGCCGCCGCCGGCACCCGCACCTGCCTCCACACGCCGGGGCCATCTCTGGCGCGGGGCGACATCGAGGCGTTGAGAGGAGGCGCGTCGCCCGTCGCCGCCGCGGCAGCGGCCGCCGCCGTCTTCTTCGACGGCCGCCTCGCCGAAGCCGCCCTCCCCATCGCCGAAGCAGCCGCGGCGTCCGGCGTGCCGATCCTGGTCGAGGCGGAGCGCCCGCGCGAAGGCCTCGACTCCCTGCTCGCGCTCGCGACCGCGGTCGCCGCCTCCGCCTCCTACCCGCGCACCGCCACCGGCCGCCCCGGCCGGGGCGCGGCGTCGGCCGCGCTGCTGGCGGCGCTGCCGGGCGTCGCGTGGATGACGACCACGTTTGGCGCCGAGGGCGCGATCCTAATGGAACGCGTCGCCGAGGCGCGCGCTCCGCCGCCCTTCGCCGACGCCGACGCCGCGGTCGAGGCCGCCCTGGCGGCCGCCGCCGCGGCTCGGCCCGACCCCGCGGGGCGGGCGGCGGCGGCCACGGCGCCGGGCGGGGCGGCCGTCGGCGACCCGGGGATGTCGGCGGCGACCCTTGCGCTCGACTGGGACGGCGCGCCCTCGCCCCTCCCCGTCCGCTTGACCGCCGTGTCGGCCGCGTCCCTGCCGCAGGGCGCCGTGGCGGACACGACGGGCGCTGGGGACGCGTTCAATGGCGCCCTCCTCTTCGCGCTCGCGACCGCGCTCCCCCCCGCCCGCGCCGCCCGCCTCGGCGCGGTCGTGGCCGCGTGCGCGGTGACCGCGGTGGGGGCGCGCGCGGGGCTGCCGGGAGCGGGAGCGGTGCGGGCGGACCTGTTGCGGTGAGGCGGGAGAGGGGGGGGACGACGAAAAGAAAAAAACGGTCGCGCGCCAGTCCCTCTCCCCGCGCCGTGCGCGCCCGGCCCTGGGCGCCGCCCCTCCCGCCGCGCGCGGCCGCCGCGCGGCGGGAAGGGCGCATGGGCGCGTGCGTCTCGAGAGGGGGCCGCGCGGTGGTCGCGCCGCCCCTCCCGTCCCCGCCGCCGCCGCGGTCGCCGCCTCCGCCTCAGCCGCGGGTTGACCGACAGCGCGCGACCGACGGCCCGCCGGGCGCCGCCGCGTCGCCGCCGCCGCCGGCCGAGCCGCCCGCGCCCGCCCTCCCGCCCGCCAAGCCCGCCCCGCTCACGCTCCCGCCACCCGTCCCGGGCCCTTCTCGACTCGTCGTGGAGGCGCCTGCGTCCGGCCGCGGCCCGGCGCGCCCTCTCCCCCTCCCCCCTCTCGGCGCCGACCCCCTCCTCGCACTCGGCGACGGCCACGGCGTCGCCGCCCCCTCGTCCTCCGCCCCTTCCTTCGCCCCCATCACTTGGGGCGATGGCGACCACCGCGGCGCGCTCGGCCGCGGCGAGCGCGCGCCGGGGCGCGAGCGCGCGGCGCCCGGTCCGGTGCTTGCGTGGCCTCGCGCCGTCCGGTCCAAGCTGCGGTCCGTCGCCGCCGGCGGCTTTTCCACCGCGGTCATCGACGGCGCTGGCGCCGTGTGGTCGTGGGGCGCGGCGCCGGCGGGCGGGCGGGCGGTCGGCGCGACCCCGGCCCCGCGCCGCCTGCTCCTGCCCGCCGCCGCGACCGCGGTCGCGCTGGGGGCGTCGCACGGCGTTGCGTTGCTGCAAGATGGAACGGTGGCCGGCTGGGGCGACGCGGTCGCGGGGGCGCTGGGAGGAGGGGTGGGCGCCAGCGCCGGCTCCCGCTCGCCCGCCCGCGTGCCCGGCGTCGCGGGTGCGACCGCGCTCACGTGCGGCGCGTGGCACTCGGCCGCGCTGGTTGGGGGGGGGTTGGTGGTGTGGGGCGGGGTGGGTGTGCGAAGGCCGCGGACGCGCCCGTTTGCTCCGGCGGCCGCCTTCGCGCCGCCCGCCCTGCTGCCCCGCCTCTTCCCGCCCTGTGGCGCCCCGTTTGTGTCCCTGGCCGCGGGCGACGGCTTCACGGTCGCCCTGGACGCCGACGGCGGCGTCTGGCACGCCCGCCCCGCCCCTGCCGCCCCTCCCGCCCGCGTGGCGCTGCCGGCCGACCCCGCGGCCGGCGTCTCGGCGCCGGCCGCGGTCGCGGTGGCGGCGTCGGCGGCGGGCGGCTTTGCGCTCGACGCGAGCGGGCGCGTTTGTGCGTGGCCGGCGGTTGCGCCGGCAGCGGGGCCGCTGACCGCCTCCTTGTTTGTGCCGTTGGTCGGCGTGCGCGTGGCGGCCATCGCGGGCGGCGGCGGGTCGCTGGTGGCGGTTTTGGCCGCGCCCGCCGCACCTCGCCCGCACCCCGCCGACGGCGGCCGGGCCAGGTGGTGGGGCGCGGCCGCCACGGTCGCCGCGCCAACCGCGGCGCTGCCGCCGCCGATCAAGGCGGCCGGCTGGCGCGGGGCGGCGCTGTCGCCGCTGCTCCCGCAGCGCTCGGTTTCAGAGTCGGGGTCGGGGCGCATTGCCGCCGCCCGCAAGCCGCCCGGGCGACGGTCCACGGTGGAGGGGGTGGCGGGGCGGCGGGCGGCGGGCGGCGGGTGAAAGAAAGTGTGCAGCGTCGGTTTCGCGCGGCCGTCTGACCTGCTGCCCACACCGCGCCGGCCGCCCTCTGGCGCCGCCGCCGCGTCGCCAAGCGGTCTCCACGCCCGTCCTCGGCCGGGCAGGCGCCTGGATGCCGCCCGCGCGCCCCCCGCCGCGCAAGCGCGCCGCGCCGCCGCATGGGGGCACCCCCGCGCCGCCCGCCGCGGCCGCCGACGACGCTGGCACCAACCTCGCCGCGCTCTCCATACATGGCGCGTCCGCGGCCAAGCGGCAGGCCGCGACGGAGCTCCTCTTCTTCGCGTCGGTCGGCGACCTCGACCGCTGCCGCGCCGTCGCCGCCGGTTGGGGCCTGGACGTGGATGGATCGGACTATGACAAACGCACGCCGCTGTGAGTGGGGTAGGGGGAGTGGTAGGGGGAGGGGAGGAGGGTGGGCGGCGCCCTGCGCGTGCGGCGCCGCCCGCCGCCGCACGCAAAGGGCGCGCACACACACCCAACGACAAAGAAACTTCCCCCGACCACCCCCCTTCCCGTCTCTCTAGGCACCTCGCCGCCGCGGAGGGCGCGCACTCGGTCGTCGCCTGGTTGCTCGACGCGGGGGCGGCCGTCAACCCCGTCGACCGCTTCGAGAGGACACCCCTCGCGGACGCCGTCCTGGGGGGGCACACCGAAGTGGCGACCCTCCTCGCCGCCGCGGGCGGCCGCGTGCTCGAGTCCGGCGCCCTCCTCTCCCTCCCCCACTCCGCACTCGCCTCGGCCGCATACGCCCGCCCCTGGGGCGCGGGCGGCGCCCTGCTACCCGAGTGGGAGATCGATGCCCGCGCGCTGCGCGTCGGCGCGGTCGTCGGCGCGGGCGAGTTCGGCACCGTGCACGCCGCCACGTGGCACGGCACCCCGGTCGCTGTCAAAATAGTCAAGCGCAGTGACGCCGTCGCGGTGGGCGACTTTCGGTCCGAGCTCTCCGTGCTGGCCCGAGTCCACCACCCGTGCACCTCTCAATTCCTCGGGGCAGTGACCCAAGCCGCGCCCTACAAGCTGATCACCGAACTGGCGGTCGGTGGCTCCGTCGCCGACTGGTTGCGGGACGCGCGAAAAGGGAAAGTCGCCGGGCCTAGCGCCGCGCGCGCGGCCGAAATCGCGCTCGACGCCGCGCGCGGCCTCCTCTACCTGCACGCCCGCCACCCCCACCCCATCGTGCACCGGGACTTGAAGCCCGGCAACCTGCTGCTCGCCCACGGCGCCCACCTGCCGCGCGGCGCCGACGCGGTCGCCGCCGCGCGCGCGGTCGGCGTGTGCAAGCTCGCCGACTTTGGCCTCTCCAAATCCCTGGCCATGCGGCCGCCAGGGGCAGGCGAAGGCGGCGGCGGCGGCGGCGGCGGCGGCGGCCCGCGCGGGGCGTCGCCGCCCCCGGCGTCCGAATCCGGCGCGTATCGGTTGACGGGCGAGACGGGGTCCTACCGGTACATGGCGCCTGAGGTGTTTCGCCACGAACCGTACAACGCCAAGGTGGGGGGTGGGGTGCGGCGGGGCGGCGGTCGTGGCGGCCAAAACTCGACCCAAAAACTTTCCCGACTCCAACCCTTTTTTTCCACCCCCCTTCCCCTTAGGTCGACGTCTACTCCTTTGGCGTCATCCTGTACGAGCTGCTGGAGTGGGGCGATGCCCCCTACGGCGCGCGCACGCACCCGCTGGACGCCGCGCGGCGTGCGGCGATGCTCCACGCGCGGCCGGCGTGGGGCGCGGGCGGCACCGCGCGCGGGCGGCGCCGGGCGCGGCGGCCGCCGCCGCCGCCCGCGCTGCGGGCGCTGGTGGAGGATTGCTGGGCGCCCGAGGCAGATCAACGGCCGGGGTTTGTCGACGTGTGCGCGCGGCTCGAGGCGTGCCTCGGCGCCGACGCGGCGGCGGGCGCGGTGGCGCGGGGCTGCGGGTGTGCTGTGATGTGAGGCCTGGTTTCTTGGCGCGACTCGTCGCGGTTCCACGCTGTGCCGGCGTTGCTCGGTGTTGAGGGGGTTGGCGGCGGTCGCGGCGCGACCTTCACACAAACGGCCCCCGCGCCCTCCTCTCTCCCGCTCACTCGATGCAGCGTCCTACAATGCGCGCCCGGGCGACCCCGCAGCCCCCAACCGCCGCCTCCCAGCCCCCGATGCCCCGCCGCCGCGACGCGCTGCTCGCGGCGGGCGCCCTCCTCGCGCCCCGCCCGCGCCCCGCCCGCGCGGATGATGCGACGGTGACGACGCCTCCGCCGGCCGAGGCCGACGGCGCGGCCCCCTGGAACGCCGCGTCGGCCGAGCCCCTCGCCGCGCTCGGCGGCTCGTCCCTGCTCGTGCCGCCCATGGGTGAGCGAGAAGGGGATTGAGAGAGAGGGAGAGAACTGCGGCGGAGTGGGGTCTTGGCGGGGCAGAAGCAGTCGCTGCGGCTGCGGCGACCGGGCCGCCAACGACCACCCCACCACCCCACCACCCCTCCATCTCCTATAGGCATCGGAGCGTGGGCGTGGGGCGACCGCACCGGCTACTGGGGCTTTGGCGGCGACTACGGCAAGGACGACTGCGGCGCCGCGTTCGCCGCCGCGCTCGCCGCGGGCGTGCCCCTGGTCGACACCGCGGAAGCGGTGCGAGAGAGGGGAGGGTGGGGCGGGCGGGAGGAGGAAGGTGTCGCGTGCCGGGCTCGGCCGCGACCCCACACCCTCGACCCCCTTTTTTTCCTTCCCTCGTCAGTACGGTTTCGGCCAGTCCGAGCTCTTCATCCGCGACTTTGCGGCTGCCGCCTCGGCGCGGCCGGTCATCGCCACCAAGTTCGCGCCGCTGCCGTGGCGCGGGCGCGCGGCGAGCGTCGAGGCCGCGCTCGAAGCGTCGCTCGCGCGGCTCGGCGTCGCGCGCGTCGGCCTCTACCAACTGCACTGGCCCGGCGTGCTCGGCCAGACCGAGGCTCACGTGCAGGGGTTGGCCACGTGCTTGGACCGGGGGCTGACGGTTGCCGGCGGCGTCTCGAATTTCAAGCCGGCCCGCGTCACCGCGGCGTCGCGCGCGCTGGCCGCGCGCGGCCACGCCCTCGCCTCCAACCAAATTCAGTTTTCGCTCCTGTACAACACGCCTGCCGTGCGGGATGCGGTGGCGGCGACCAAGGACGCGGGGGGGGCGGTGATCGCCTACAGCCCGTTGGCGCAGGGTTTGCTCACCGGAAAATTTTCTGCCACCAACCTCCCCACCACCGGCCCGCGCGTCGCCACCATCACGGCGGGCCGGGTGGCGGAAGTGGCGCCGTTGTTGGATGTCATGCGGCGGGTGGGCGCGGGCAAGGGCAAGACGCCGGGTGAGGAGAGAGAGGCGTGGGTCGAGGCGGACGCGCGCGCGCACCCTCTCTCCTCCTCCCGCCCCTCCCACCACCCCACCTCTATCTCACAGCCCAAGTCGCGCTCAACTGGTGCCTGTGCAAGGGGACGCTGCCCATTCCGGGCGCCAAGAACGCGCGGCAGGCCGCTGAAGCCGCGGGCGCGCTCGGGTGGCGCCTGGACCCCGGGGAGGTGGCGGAGCTGGATGGGCTCAGTGCCAAGATTTCGCCGGGGTTGGGGTTTCCGACCGAGACGTGGTGAGAGAGAGGGAGAGAGAGAGACGAAGGGTGGCTGGGGTTGTGGGGGCGGCCTAGGGTCGCCGGGCGCGCGGCGGCCGGCCGCCGCCTTGTGACCGACGCGCGACCTTCTCGACGCGGCGGCGGGCGGCCGCCCGCCGCCGCGGCGGCGGGAGCGAGCGAACGGCGCCCGCACCGCCGCGCGCGCGTGCTCCCTCCCCACACCGTGCCCAGCCCCTCGGCACGATGCCGGGATCCATCCCCCCCCCCCCTCCGGCCTCGTCTCCCTCGCCCTCGTGCGGCAGCGACGCGTCGGGCGATTCCGCGTCCTACCGGCTCGCGCGCACCGACGGCTGCGGCCGCGCCGTGCGCCCCGCGACGCCCGCCGAGGCCGAGCACCTGGCCGCCCAGCTGGCGGCCGCGGGCGGGCCGCTGCCGGCGGTCGGCCCGGTGCGGCGTGCGGGCGGGCGCGCTCGCGCGCCCGCCGCGCCGGCCAAGCCGGGCGGGCCCTGCATGCACTGCGCCACGACGGGTAAGGAGTGTTGGGAGGGTTTGAGGGGGGGCGGGGGTCGATGGCGCCCCCCTCGCCCGGCGGCGGGCGTGGCGGCGACCTGGCCGAGGAGGGAGGGGGGCCGTTCGCGGCCTCGCGCGTCGCGGACGCCCGCATCCCGCGGCCGCTGGCATAGCTGCATTGCTGCAGCCGCCTTGGTGGTGTTGGATCGGGGCGAAAAGCTCTGGAGGCGTCGGCGTCGCCCCCCGCGCCTTCGCGCGCGGGGAGCGGGCGGGTGAGCGCTGCCGCCCAATGCGCCCCGCGCTGAGCCGCCCGTGTCGCCGCGTTTGCGGCGCGCCGCACTGGGCTGGCCGGCGAGGGCTGTCGCGGCCCGACGAGGGCGCGGGTCCCGCGCGGCCCGACCCGGCGCGCGCTCCCCACCTCTCTCTCCTCTAGAATCGCCCCAGTGGCGGCGCGGCCCCGCGTCCAAGCCCGTCCTGTGCAACGCGTGCGGGACCCGGTACCGGAGGACGAACCAGCTGGGGCTGCCGGCGGCGGTGGCGGTCGTTGTCGCGACGCCCGCCGACCCCGCATCGCGCAAGCGGTGCACCGCAGCCGACGCCGGCGGCCGCTCCGTCAAGGCCGCGGTCGCGGTCGAGGCGTGAGGGGGGGGCGCGGGGCGGCCGTTCCCAACGCGGGCGCCGCCCCGGCCCCCTTTCCGCCACTGCCCTGTCCTCACGCACACACCGCACGCGCGCATGAGCGCAACCGTCCCGCCGCGAGCGCGAGCGTCCCAGTCACACACACCGAGAGCGCTGTCGCTCTGTAACGCGGCAACGCCGGCGCAGTCGGAAGAGGGACCGAGCGCGGCGCGCGTTCTCTCTCTCTCTCTCTCCCCCCCCCCGCACTGCCCCCTCGCCCGACGACCACGATGCAGCTCTCCCTGCGCTCCACCCCGCGCCCGTGCCGCCCGCGGCGGCGGGTGGCGGCCGCAGGTGGGTCGAGGGGGCGCTGGGCGCTGGCTGCAGCTGGGGCGGGCCGGGGAGGGGTCGTGGAGGCTCCCTCGTGCGCTGGAGCGTGTCTCCTATGACGCACGCATCGTCTACCCCCGCGGGAGCGGGCGCAGGCGCCCTCCCGCGGGCCCATTGCCGCGCGCCGGCTGTCCGCACCCGCCCGCGCCGGGTCCTGGAGCGCCCTCCTTCCCCATGTCACCCCCACACGAGTGCACACGCCCACCCCACTCCACACTACTCAGGCCTCTTTGGCAGGCGCGCGCCCGCGGCGCCCCCCGCGCCGCCGCCGGCCGTCGCGCCGCAGCTGCCGGCCGCCGAGGCCGCCGCTCCTCCTGCCGCCGTCGGCTACGAAGCGGCGCCCCCCGCCATGTACGAGGGCGCACCGTCGCCGGGCTACGGGTCGCCCGGCGTCGCGCCGCCGCTTCCCCCGCTGCCACCGCCGCCCGCGCCCGCGTCCGGCTTCCCCTCGTGGCTCTGGGTCGCGCTGGGGATTGGGATTGCGATTGCGTACCAGAAGGTGACGTCCTTCTTCAAGGGAGGCGGCGCGCAGCAGGCGGCGGCCAACCTGATGATGCAGCAGATGATGAAACAGGCTGCGAAAGGGGGCGCCGCCCCCCCCGGCGGCATGCCGGGTGGGTTCCCGGGCTTCCCCGGGGCGGCGGGGGGCGGCGGGCCGCCGTTTGGTTTCCCGCCGCCGCCGCGCGGCGCGGTGCCCGGCGCGGCCTCCTCGGCCACCGTGGACACGACCGCGACGCCCGCGGGCTCCGGGTTTGACGCGCTCAAGGCGCGGGAAGCGGCGCGGGCGGCGGCTGCGGCGGCGCCGGCGGCGGCGGCGGCCGCGGCGCCGCCGCCGGCCAAGAAGGCTGCCTCCGCCTTCCGCGACGTCGACGATTCTCCGACGCCCGCGCCCATGCCTTCCGCTTCGCCTCTGTCTGGCGGCGACGGCGCGGCGATGGCGGCCGCGATGGCGGCCGCCGCCGGAGCGGCGGCCGGCGGCGGCGGCGGCGCGGCCGGCGCGCCCCCTCCGTCGTCGTTCTCCTCCACCATGGTCGACTCTTTCTTCCGCGACCCCGCGGTGCAGACCATGCTGTACGAACACTTGCCGGAGCCGATGCGCAACCCGGAGACGTTTGAATGGGTAGGGGGTGGGGAGGGAGGAGGGGGGAGAAAAAAAAGGAGGGGTGGAGGCGCACCCCCTGGACAATCCCCGACCCCGACCCCGACCCCGACCCACCAGGTCCTCAACAACCCGGAGAACCGGGCCCAGCTCGAAGCCATGATCGACGCCCAGGGCGCGACCCTCGACCCGTCGGTCAAAGCGATGCTCGGCGGCGTCAACGGGGAGGACGTCAACGCGCGGTTGGCGGAGCTGGGGGTGACGCCCGCGGACATGCTCCAACGCATCATGGGGGAGCCCGAACTCGCGGCCGCGATCCAGAAGCCGAAAGTGATGCAGGCGATCATGGAGATGCAGACCAACCCGATGGCGTTCATGGACTACCAGGTGGGGAGGGGGAGGGGGGGGGGGAGGGTGGAGGCGAGGGAGGGAGGCGTCGCTGGCGAATGAGGGCGCGGCGGCCGGTCCTGCGCTGTGGGCGGTGGTGCGCGCGCGCGCGCGAGCACGCGCGCGCGTCCCTTCTCCCGCCCACATCCTTCCTCCCGTCTCCTCCCTCCAGGGCGACGACGATGTCATGCTCGTCCTCAACAAGCTGACCGCCATGTTCGGGCCCGCGGTCGGCGCGGGGGCGCCGGGCGGGCCGGGCGGCGAGTAGGAGGCGGGGGGGGGGTTGGGGAGCGAGGCGGCGGCGTGGCGGCGGCGCTGCAAATCACACGGGCGCCGGTTTGCCGCGACCGCCCCCCACCCGCGGCAGGCGGCGCGCGTGGCGACCGGCGAGGGCGGCGGTGGCGGCGCCAAGAGCGCGCACGGTTTGACCGACCGCGTCGTCGACCGCCCCCCCGACCGCCCTCCGCCCCCGCCACGCCGCCTGACCAGCGAGCCAGGTCGCGCCAAACGACGCGGCCGCGGCCGCACCCCGGCGCGCGGGGGAAGGTGGTGGGGGTGGTGGGGTTGGCCGCAGCGCGACGCGGCGCTCGGCCAGGACCCAGCCGTCGGGTGTGGGGACGACGCGGGTGGCGGGGTGGAAGACGAGGGTCGTCTCGCGGGCGCGCGCGAGGTCGAGCGCGAGGCTCGAGGGGGGGGCAGGGGGCGCGGGCGCCGCGGCCCGTTTCTCCTTCTCCTCGGGTCGCACCGCCCTCGAGACGCATGCCAGCGCTGTTTCGTCCAAAAATAGCACTGCTGCTGCGCCGGCGAGCGCGCCGGCAGCCAGGAGGAGGGCGGGGTGGTGCCGTCGCCGAGCCGGCGGTGGCAAGGGCGGCGGTTGGGGCGTGGCAGCCTCTGCCTCACCCCCGGCAGACCGCCGGCGCCACGAGCGGGACGTGGGCGGTGGCGGCGCCTCGTCCGCGGCTGCCCGCGGCGCATGCGGCGCGCCGTCGGGCGCCGCCACGGCCAGGCGCCGCCAGGCAGGCACCCGCTTTCGGGGCGTGGGAATGTCGGGCGCCGGATCCATGGAGAGAGAGGGAGGGGAGAGGGAGGAAAGTGTGAGCGCCGCGGTCTGTCGGCCGGCAGAGAGAGAGAGGGCGCCGCCACGCCCACCACACCTCCTCTCTTTGCGCAAGCGTGGTGTGTGACACACTGCCGGCGGACTCCCCCGCCGCCGTACCGGCCTCCCCGCCCGGAAAAAATGTGTCGCGTCCTCTTTCTCCCCGCGCCGCGCGCCCGCCGCCGCCCCGCGGTGCGGGGTCAGGCGGCGCGCGCGCGACCCGGAAGGAGGGGGGGGGCACGTCGGTCGGGGCGCGGGCGGGCAGGGGCGGGGTGAATGAAAGGAAGAAAATGTGAGGGGGGACGCGGGACGCGAGTAGTGTGGGGCATGTCGTTGTCACCGGGGGGCGGCGCTACGTTAGTACGGGGTAGTACGAGGGGAGTGGGTGGGGCGGTGCGGGGCGCGCGCGCGGTGGCGCCGCCGGCGGGGCCCGCCGGCGGCGCGCGCGCGCAAGAATGTGGGCGTGTGTCGCGGCGCGAAGGCACGAATGAATGGTGGTGGTGGCAAGGCGGCGCGGGCCGCGCGACAGGGGCGCTGGGCAACCCGTCAGTGGGCCGACCCGAAAAACTCGGCGGGGAGCGCGACGTCGAACGCGGCGCCGAAGCCGGCGTTGGACTTGGGTTCCGGCAGCCCCGCGCCGTCCATGAGCTTGCGCCCCGCGCCCGCGGCAGCCCCCTTGGAGAGGGAGAACTGGACGTTCGTCGGGTGGTCGCCCACCTTGCCGCCCGAGTCGACCACTTTGGCGGCGGTCACCTCCTGGCCGTCGTCGGACACAAACTTGAAATCCCAGGGGAGCTGGGGGGCGGACGAGATTTCCCTGGCGAGAAAAAGGGAAGGGACGGAGGTGAGGTGTCGGCGTATGCGCTCGGACACTTTTTATTCCCGCCCTCGGCCCTCCCACCCCTCTTCTTCTCTTACCAGGCGGTGCCGTACTTGTTGGACAGGTCCTTCCACGCGCCGTCCGACCCCTTCATGGCGACCGACTTGACGCCGCCCGACCCCGCGGCTTTGTTGACCACCAGCCGCACCCAGCCGCCGGGGCCGGTGTTGTGGTCCACCTGCATGCCGAGGGACGAGGGCGGGGTGCAGTCGACACGGCTGCGGGGGGAGGAAAGAGGGGGACACGGTGGGCGTTTGCGCGCGCGCGCGGCCGCCGAGCCGGACAAACATCTTACCCCCCCCCTCCCCTCTCACCGGTAGCGCATGTTGATGCGGCCGAGGGCCATGGGCGAAATCTTGTCAAAGACGAGCGCTTGCAGGTCCATGTGGTCGGGCGCGCACTCGGGGCACGAGTCGGTGATCGTGATCGTGACGCTCTTCCCGCCCCCGTCCCGGCACCGCCCGGCGAACTCTTTGCCCTCCACGCACTGAATCTCCCAGCAGGTGCCGCACGCCGACCCGGGGATCGACTTGAAGAATTTGTTCGACGTCGAAAACGCGGCGACCTGCCAGAACGGGTACGCGTCCTTGGACAGCCGCCCGTACCCGCACGACCCTTCTTTGGTGCCGTACGATTCGGAGGACGGGTTCATGCCCTCCTGGGCGCCGCCGTAGTGGGTGGCGATGCCGGAGGTCTGCGGAGCGTGGGGGGGACAGGGGGTCGGCGCGCGGTTGGGCGGGCGCGCCCCTCGCCGGCCTTCGCCCGGCCCGCCGCCCGGCCCGCGGGGCACCAACGACGACCCCGCCGCCGTGGCGACTGGCGGGGTGGCCGGCGACGGCGCAACCGACGCTCGACGCCGCGCGGCCGCCGATCGCGCGCGCCATTCCTCTCTCCTCTCTTCTCTTACCCAGTCGGTG
>Ga0315289_10006856_pt1 | contig 16690 bp, 13 predicted proteins | sample YL17G11_40_MG_FD_203452 | JGI IMG/M metagenome (GOLD analysis project Ga0315289, IMG submission 203452) | Sediment microbial communities from Yellowstone Lake, YNP, Wyoming, USA - YL17G11_40 | ecosystem: Environmental > Aquatic > Freshwater > Lake > Sediment | place: USA: Wyoming | collected... | reverse complement strand
CTTGGTTTTTGGCATCTGTATTTTTAAGTACTTTACTTTTGAATACAATGGCCTAGATCTGGCCATTTTTAACCAGGTTTTTTATAATTCTTCTTTAGGCAAATTTTTTCAATTTACTATTCATCCCACTTCATACTTGGGCGACCATTTTGAATTGCTGATCTTTTTTTTAGTGCCTTTCTATTCAATTTTTAAATCGCCCATAAGCCTGCTTTTAATCCAAACTTTATTTTTTGCCTTGTCCGCCATTCCTCTGTATCTTATTGCCAAAAAACATTTAAAGCCTTTGCCAGCCTTATTAATGATTCTCTTATACCTTTTTAATCCAGCGACTTTGAACATCAATATTTTTGAATTCCACATGCTGGCTTTGGCGCCTTTTTTTATTTTCTGGATTTTTTATTTTTATGACCAAAATAAATTCTGGCCGTATTTAGGCTTTTCTTTTTTAAGCTTAATGGTGCGCGAAGATGTGGCTTTTGTCATTTTTATGTTTGGCATTATTGCGCTTTTGGATAAAAAAAAGCTGAAATGGATTTTTACCCCGCTTATTTTGGCCAGCGCGTATTTTTTCCTGGCTTTAAAAATTATTGCTTATTTTTCCTCGGCTGATAAATATAAATTTCTTATTTATTATAAATGGCTGGGCCAAAGCCCTGCAGAAATTTTTGTAAACTTTTTTTTAAAATTCCCTCTGGTTTTAAAGCATGTTTTAACCATTGCCAATTTTGAATTTGTGCTAGGCTTTCTGCTGATTTTTTTGTTTATTCCGCTTTACCGTCCAAAATATCTGCTTTTGTCTTTGGGCATGTTTATGCAGCTGATTTTAGGGCCTGCTGGTGGCGAATTGATTTTAAAAACGCATTATGGCTCTATTTTTTTGGCAGCTTTCAGCTTGGCTTCTATTTTTTCTCTGGCAAAACTTTCAGCTGGCCAAAAATTTCTTAAATTTTGGCCAAAATTTAATGATGTGGTTGTTTTAATTATTATAGTTGGTTTTGTTTATAATCTTTTGCTGCTAGGCCCGTTTATTCCTTTTATTAAAAGCCTGCATACTACTGATTATGCGCAAGTTAAATTAAAAAAAGAGTTTCTTCGGGAAATTCCGCGCCATTCTTCTTTAGCCGCTCCTTTTGATTTAATCGCTAATTCATCTTCGCGGGAAAAACTCTATTCTGTACATTACCTGTTTTTGGGCAAAGAGCAATATATGTTAAAAACCTACCCTATCCCAGATGATCTGCAGTATGTTTTTATTGACTTCAATGATCTTTCAGCTTATAGCGCGCTTTATGAAACCAGCCTGCCAGAAATATATTACCAGGGCGATGATAACTTAAGGAAATTATTAGCTGAAAAAAATTTCAAATTAATCAAGGCTGAACAAAATCTAGGGCTCTGGCAAAAAAATTCTTCTGCCCTAGAAATTTCTTTATACCAAATTTATAACAAAACCCAGCCAAAAATAGAAAATTTGGCAAATCAAAATTTAAATTCCCAAATTGAATTTCTTGGCTATAATAAAAAAGAGAATTTAACTTCTCTTTATTTTCAGGCTTTAACTAAAATTGAAAAAAATTATTTTATCCAGCTTAATCAGAATCTTTATCCCTTAGGCTTTGGGCTTTATCCAACCAGTACCTGGCAGCCCCAGGAAATTATCCAACTCAACTTTTACGACTTACCTTCAATAAAAACTGCCCAGATCCTTAATCTGACTGGCGGCCTGGAATTAAATGGCTTGGCCAGCAATTATGTGGTCTGGGACAAAAAAGAATTAATTGGCCAAATTAATCTGGATTAAATTTGTAAATCTCTACACCATTATTTTGATAAACTAATTTCAAATAATCTTTCTCGGCTGGATTATAATTTCCCAGATTTTTTTCGCTGTAGGTGTAAAAAATATACGCCAAATGATTATTTTCTAAAAGTTCTTTTTTGGCCTTGTCGTCTTGGTTGCTGCTAAAAAACCAGTCAGCTTGCACTAACTTGGCTTTAAAATTAATTGTTTCTTTGTCATGGCCAAGAAAAACCCGCCTGCCAATTAAGCCGGGGATTATATTGCCATTGGCCGGAGAGGTTAATATGGCATCCTCTAAATTTGTCTGGCTTTTATACCAAACTAGGGCAGAAACAATTTCCGGCCGGACATAAACAATTTCAGGTTTAGAACTTAAATATTTCAAATTAAAAAAATAAGCCGTTACATTAGAAAGACAGAAAAATATAATAAAAAATATTAGAAATTGTCTCATTTTTAAATCTTTAAAAATTGAATATTTATTTTTAAAAAAATCGTATAAAACAAGCAAGCCCATAAAAGCCAAAAGAGTCAAAGGCACTTGAAAACCTTCGCTTAAACGGCGCTGAAAATTAAAAGGGCTATAAATTAAAATAATTGTTACTAAAAACCAAATTATCAAAAACAAATTTTTTTCTGTTAAATTTTTCTTTTTTAGCAGATAAATAATAGCCAAGCTTGCCATTATTAAACCTGGCCCATAACTAACCAAAAAAACCAGCACATCCGGAGTTAGACAATTATTTTGCAGGGCTTTTATTTGCAAATCCAAATTAGTGGCCATTAAATATAAATAATAAAAAACAGCTGGCAAAGAAATTAAAACTAAAATAGAGTAATTTAAAATAGACAACCATGCTATTTTTTTATTTTTAATAAAAGAAACAAGCAGATCAGTCAAAAGTACGCCATAAACAGTTAAAACATAAAAAGGATGGAAATTAAATAAAAATAGAGCTAAAAGCCCGGCTAAAATACTATATTTAATTTTTTTTGTTTCATTAAATTTAAAAAAATAATAAAATATTAAAATAATCAAAGTCAGCGATGCCAGAAAATGCGGTGAACAAAATAAAATTAAAAAGTTACTGCTTTCCGGCACCCATAAATCCATGGCTACGCTGAATTTTTGGATTAATGTCGGATAATTATTGAAAACAAGCCAAAAGCTACTCAAGCCAGAAGCAAAAATAGAATATAAAAAATAAAGTTTTTTCCTTTTTAGCGTTAAATCAGGGTAAAAAAAGCTAGTAAATTTGTATAAGACCAATAAAAAAAGCGGGGTTAAGATTATTCTAAATAAATGATAAGCCCATGGTGCAGAAAGCTGGAAAATCCTGGCTATTAAACCCACAAACAACCAAAAAGGATTAAAAAGCTTAACTGCCCCGGTTTCATTGCTAAATAAATTGTCTAATAAAAAATTGCCTTCTTTAATCTGCTCAATATATGAATAATAAACCGGGCCATCAATGGGTGAAAAGATATTAATGCCCGTATAAATTAAATTGCCCCTGATAATATAACCGTAAATAAAACTTAAACCAGTCACTATTATTAAAATCAAACTGACTAGTAAAATAAATTTAATTTCCTGCGCTGACAATTTATTGTTTTCCATTAGTTTAAATTTATTCTATAAATTATTGCTTTATCATTTTTAAAAACTTCCTGTAAATAACTTTTTTCTGCTGGGCTATAAAGACCCAGTTTTTTTTCAAAATCAGAATAAAAAATATAGGTAATTTTATTTTGCTGCAAGAATTTAATTTTTTCAGAATCTAAAACATTAAAAGCGAAAAAGTATTCTATTTCGCTTCTTTTTCCCTTAAAACCAACGGTTTCAATGGGATGACCCAGAAAAACTTTTTTGCCTGTTAAGCCAGGGATTAAATTCCCCCTCTCATAGCTGGCTAAAATTATATCTGAATCAGCCACTGTTTTTTTATACCAGTCCAAAGCTTCTTTTATTTGCTTGTCCACATAAACCAAATCACTGTGTTCAACATTAGCCAAGGCAGCTTGTTTTAAGAATTTAAAATCCTGGCTATAAACAAAGAGGTTAGACAATGAAAGAAAAAAGAGCAAGATGGCTCCTAAAAAAAATTTTGTAGCTTTGGCTAATTCCCGCATTTTATCAGAGATTAAAATCAGGCTGGAAAAAGCTAAAATTGACAAGGGAGCCATAAATCCGCCCAGCATTCTTCTCTGAAAATTTAAAAACGGCAAATACGCCAAAATAATATTGGTTAAAAACCAGACAATTACAAAAATTTGGGTGTGGCTAAACTTTTTATTTTTACCAAGATAATAAATATAATAAAGCGCCAAAATTAACCCAAAGCCAAAACTTAAAATAAATAAAAAAGGGCTGGGCGTCCAATTGGTATTCTGAATGGCTTTTAAAAAGATATTTTCATTGGCTAATATCTGATAAAAATAATAAATTACGCTAGCTAAAGAAATAAGAAAAAACAGACCATAAATTTTTATTGTTTTAAAATCCAATTTTTTATTTTTAACTGCCAGAACTAGAACATAAATCAAAGTAACGCCATAAATCAGGGGGATTTGGAAAGGGTGAAAAGAGAATAAAATTAAAGCTAAAATCCCGGCCCGAATTGATTTTTGATAGCTTTTTATGGCAATAGCCTGATAAAAATAATAAAAAATCAAAAAAATCAGGCTAATGGCCAAAAGAGCATGGGGATAATAGCGCAAAACCATAAAATTATTAGCTTCATAAGCCCACAAATCAATGGGCACCTTATCCAAATCCGGCTTGCCTGATCCAGCCAGAATCAAAGGATAAATAAAAATGCCTAAGCCTGAAATAATCAGGGAAAAAATAAAACAAATCCTTTGCCTGATTTTGTTTTCTGCTAAAAGCAAAGTGATTATCTTGTAAAGCGCCAGCAAAAATAGCGGAATTAAAATCAGGCGGAACAACTGGAGCGTAAATACTCCTGATAATCTAAAAATTTTAGCTGCCAAACCCACAACCAGCCAAAAAGGATTAAAAAATCTAAAATCATCATTGCTGTTAAATAAATCCCTGAATAAAAAATGGCCGACCTTAACTTGCTCAATGTAAGAGAGGTAGACTGGACCGTCAATTACGGCTATTGTGTTTAGCCCTGTATAATAATGATTTTTATCATTAATTAGCGCTCCATAAATAACCGGCGCTTCCATAATAATAATTACCACTAAAGAAATAAAAACTAAAAAATAAAAATCATTGGCTAATATTTTTTTAATGCTTGCCATATTATATTTTCCTGAACTTTAACCTGATTATTTCTTTAAGATACAAAAATGAAACCTTAAGCACGCTGACCCGGCTTTTATCATCAGCTGTGCGCGGCTCTGCCCATTTAACCGGAATTTCTTTAATTTTATAGCCAGCGTTTTCTGCCAAATAAACCATTTCTGAATCAAAAAACCAGGTGTGATTTTTAATCTGGGGCACAATATTTTTAATAATATTTTGGTTGGTGGCCTTAAACCCGCAGGGCAGATCCTTAATTTTTGTGCCTAGGGCTAATTTTAAGATTAAGCGATAGCCCAAAGAAAAAATCTGGCGCCCTAATGATTTTTTTACTTCTGATTCTTTTAAATATCTGGAGCCAATTACCAAATCATAACCAGCAGAAATTCCTGCAATTAATTTTGGCAAAGCGCTTAAGTCAGTAGCCAAATCAGCATCTAAAAAGACAAAGATGTCAAATTGATTCTGATACAAAAGCCAAGGCCGAGAAATCGCGTATCCCTTGCCTTGCTCTGGCACAAAAATATAATCAAGTCCTGGATATTTTTCCGTCAGTGACTTAGCTATAACCGCGGTCTGATCTTGAGAATTATTGTCTGAAATTACAATTTTATATTCCTGGCCAGAAAAATTAGTTCGAATAAATTGGACCAGCCTTAAAACATTTTGTTCTAAAATCGTGGCTTCATTATAAGCTGGGATGACAATTAAAATTTTCATATTTTTTATTTTACTTTATAGATTTTCACTTCCTCATTAGAAAAAATTTTTTCTAGAAAATCTTTATTATCTAAATTATAATCTCCTAATATTTTTTCTCTTTTTGTATAATACACATATTTAATTCTATTCTTTTTTAGAAATTCTTTTTTCTTATCATCTTGATTATTATCTTTAAAAAACCACTTATTTATAATTGCTAGTTTATCAGGAAAATTTATTGTTTGATGATGATGCCCCAAATAAACTGGCCTGACTGCAATAGCAGGCAAAAAATTGCCGTTCAGTCCCCCAGTTAAAACAACTTCCCCTGTCTGGGAATTATGTTTTAGCCATAAGGCTGCCTGATAATATGAATTGGGGAAATAAGAATAGACATCGATTTTATTGTAAGCAAAAATAACCATAAAAATAAAAGCAAAATTTGTAATAGTTAAGCATAGAAAAAGCATGACTAGTACCAAAATTTTTATTATTTTTAAAATAGGGACTTTTAAAAGAAATCGAATAAAGCTAATTATTGCATAAGAAGCTAAGATGGCCAAACCTACATGACAAGTGGCAAATAAACGGCTTTGGAACTGAAAAGGCAAATAGGCTAAAAAAAATAAAGTAACAACCCAAATGAGCAAAAAATTAAAATTTTTATAATCTTTCTTAATATTTAAGTAAAGGCTTATTGGTATTAAGGCGATTAATGGGCTATAGCTGATCAAATAGCTTAAAGGCGTCGGCGACAAGGTAACGTTTTGATTAAACCAGCCCCAAAGAGCTATCTCTTTTCTTACAATAAAATAATAATAAAATGAAGTAATAAAAAAGCCCAGAATTACTAATAAATATTGCCCAATAAATACTTTATAATTTTTGATTAATTTAAAATTTTTAAAAATCAAGCTGATAAAAAAATATATTAATAAAACCCCCAAGACTACTAAAACATCGTAAGGATGGCTAAAGCCTAAAAATAAAGTAATAAATAAAATATAAATATAATTTCTGGCTCTAAAATTATTTTTTAAAAAAATATAAAAAGAAATAATAATTAAAAGTTGGCTAAAAATAAACAGGCTTGAATGGGTTGCGGATAAAAATGTATTGGCTTCAGCTAATAAAAAATCAACTGGTAAAATAAACATTGGGAAATGCGCATTATAAATTAAATCTACAATATTCGGCAAGAAAAATATTCCCAGGCCTGAAGAAAAGCAAATCAGGATGAAAGCAATGATTTTTTCAAAAAATTTAGCAAAAAATAAATCTAAAAAATAATAAAAAATAAAGACCGCAAATAAAATTGCGGCAATTATTCTAGTTAAGTGGAAAATTAAAACACTATCAAGATTTAAAATTTTTGCTATTAGGCCGGTGGCCAGCCATAAAGGAGAGAAAAACACGTTGACCTGGGCTTCGGATGTAAATAAATTGGCCAATAAAATTTTGCCAGCCTTTACTTGTTCAATATAGGATAAATAAACATTTACATCAGGCAAATTAACTATATTATTGCCGATAAAATATTCATTACCTGAAATTAAAAAACCAATTATATAGGGAAAACTGGTTAAAAAAATAAAAACAGCTATGATTATCCAAACAATTACATTTTCTTTAATTGAATATTTATTAAACATCTAATCTTTTTTTAATTTATAAACAGAGCCATCTGTATCCTCATAAACTTTGGTAAAATTGCCGTCATTTTGCAAATTTTTAGCTAGTTGCAACCTATCCTCGTCAACAATAAAATAGCTGGCGTGGAAATTATTTTTTATTTCTTGATAAAGATTATTGGATTTTTTTGCCATGGTAATATCTGCAAAAAGATTATACAAATTTTTATCGTAATTATACATAAAAGTCGGATCTAAACCTACTATATAATAATTTTTGTCATTGTGATAAAAAAGCATGGGAAAATCATCCCAGTCAGTTTGCATAACAATTTCGCCTGCTTTTGAATTTTCATATAGGTATTTGGAAATGCCCGCAAAATCTTGGAAGTCTATCCCGCCTAAAAATGACTGGTGAGTAATAAAAGCGTCTTTAGCCATAATTAATATAAAAACAAAAAAAATGGTATATAAAGGTTTTTCTAGAATTTCAAAAACAGGGATTTCTTTTCTTAATTTGTTTATATAATCTTTTAATTTTATTTCTGCTAATAAAAAACCGAAAGTAAAGGTACAGAAATAGACGCTAAATGGTATAAAATATTCAACATAACGCTTTGACTTTAAGGTTAGAAAGAAAAAAAGTAAAGTGGCTATGAAAAAGAAAATGCTTTGGGCTTTTTGTTTTTTAAACAGAATAATAAATAATATCAGAGCCACTATTGTGAAAATAAATGCCACACCGCTGTCAGGGATCAAATTCAAAATATCATAGGGATACCATTCGCCGCCCACATTGACCAAGCCACGGTAATTTATCAGGCCAATTTCTATTAGTTGCTGCCAGTAAAATTTTAAGTTCTTTGGAAAGTAGGGGTTTAAAACTAGCCCCAAGACAATGCCTAAAAAAGAGGCTAAAATTATTTTTAAATTCTCCAGTAAAAATAAATTTTTAATAAAATAAAAAATATAATTTTTGATTCTTTTAGGCCAAAACGCTTTATTAATAAAGGTCTTTTCTAAAGAATTGGCCAAAGCAAAAATTAGAGTCATTAAAAAAATCAATAAAAAACCGCCATAGGACCAAACATACAAAAAAGAAATTAGAGCTAAAAGCCAATATTGGCGCCTAAAAATGAAATAAATTCCTAAAAAGAGCAATATTAAAGAAAAAGCCGTGGCTTTGGCCAAGGAGATACGAAACATTAGTGCTGGTGAAAAAAGCAAAGCCAGAGCAAAAATTTCAGGATAGGTTATTTTTTCTTTTTTAAAAAACAAATAACTTAAAAAAATAAAAAGCGTGGCCAAGATTACTGTATAAAATTTAAAACCAGCAAAGTCTCCCAGCCATTTGACAAAAGGTATGGCTAAAACATGGTATAAAAAATGGTGGTCTATGTAATAATCTTTTAATACTGTAAATTGCAGCCAAGGAAAATTGATTATGGGCCCGCGCTCACCTATTAATTTAGCCATTTTTAAATGATAAAAAGAATCTGGATCTAAAAATGTTGGCGTTGACTGAATCCAGAGATAAATAAAAAATGCAAGAAAAAAAATAAATAAATACAAAATAAACTGATTTTCTTGAATCAGTTTTTTTATTTTTAACCCCAATTTTTGCAACCTTTTCATACTTAAATTATAGCAAAATGATGCGAATATACAAATTTCATACAACTACTACTAATTGTAAAATTTTGCCTATTTGTATAATTCGTATTTGATTTGTATCTTTGTAACATATTTAAAAACCCTGCGCTTTTAAACACAGGGTTTATATTTTTTACGGTTAACGCCGAATTTATTTAGCGTTTAAAACCTCCACTCCGCGCCAATCCCCAGCCCATGGTCATCTTTTTGCTGGAAATTGTTATAGCGGTATTCAACCACAACTGCTGAATGTTTGGTCAAATTATAGCCTAGCTGTGGTTCAACAATAAAGGGATAGTAATTTCGCTGATTCTGGTAAAGCCAATTTAAATCAGCAAAGCCTTCAAAATAGACTTTGTTCTTAAGCAGATTGATCCGCCAGGCAAGGCTGACTTGTCCAGTGGGATCAGGCACAGGATCCTGTTTAACCAGATCAACCTTGTAAGGCAAAACCTTAAAGCTAAAATTTCCCCAGTTTGTCGCCTGAAAGTACTGTAATCCTGGCCGGAAAACCGCATCTGACAGAGAACCGTCATTGATTTCAGCCATCAATCGCAACTGCTTTTTCGCATTGTCATCCAGCATAAACTTGTAGTGGAGATTGAATTCTGTGTAAAAACCGCTCAAGTCAGCTTGGTTGGTAACACCTGTCTGATCTCCGCGGTTGCTCGTAAAATCCACAAAGCCCCAGAAACCGAAATTGTGAGGCAAATTTGCCCAGCCATTAAGAGTAATTGTTTCCTGATCCCGGATCGTATCGTAGTAACCTATTACTCTTAGTTCGTCTGCCATTGCCAATGTTGCCATAAAGACAACTGCCATTGCCGCAAAAAAAATCTTTTTCATTTTCTTCCTCCTTCTACTCTTTTATTATCAATGTACCAAAAGATTACCTTGACGCCGGTAATGAACCCGACGATAAAGAATATCATTGCCTTACTTGCCTCGTTTAAGACCTGCGGCGGACAATGCATCACAAATAGCGCAAACAATCCCATTATTCCCAAAACAAGGAATATCATTCCCAGAATTTTTCTTGTCATTTTTTCTTCTCCTTTTTTTCATAAGCTAAAGCTTTAGCAAAGACGAATCATTTTTTCTTTCTTTTTAATTTTCGACCCTTAATGTACCAAGAGATTATCCAACCTCCCTCAATTAATCCAAAAATAAACCATAATTCTGTACTAAATAAGTCTTTTAAGTCTTGAAGACTGAAAGCCTCAAGCGGACTAGACAAAATCAGGAGTAGAAGAAGAACTATTTGCACTAAAATACCTACTAGCCCAAAAGTAAGAAATACCCCACCCAGAATTTCCCTAAGTATTCTCCCTAATTTTCCCTCTCTTTTTTGAGGTAAAATATCTCTTTCTTCCGGTATCTCAATGAATTCCTTTCGCAACTCAATGAATTTCGCCTGCCTCTCAATTAATTCCCAAAGATGATTGATTTCAGGTTCTATTGGTGTAATTCCAGCCAATTGTTGCGCAAGCTTACGCAACCATTCAATCATATCTTCCTTTTCCTGACCGGTGAATTCTATTTCATTGAGAATGCCTAGGAGCCCACAAAAGTACCCCCTGACCAGCAAATTAAGACCATCATGGTTCTTTTTTAATTGATTAATCATGTATTCTGTCCCGTTATTTAACCATTCGGCTTTCATTGGCGGATTATTGAACTTCATCTCTTTCTCCTTTCTTTTTGTCAAAGTTCTTGCCTTATTTCCAGCTCATAACTACTGTTCTGGGCTGGAAAAGGGAGGGGAGATAAGCTCCCCTTTAATTTTTTTAACAAATCTAGCGTGTTGCCCCAACAAACAACTTTAAACTGCTAAAAAATAAAGTCATTGTTCCTAGGGCGATAATACCTCCAAGCAAAAGGCTTCTATCTATAACCAAGCAACCGGTTATTGATAGAACAAGAGACAGGACACCACAAACTATTGCCATTTTCTCTCTCAAATTCATTTTTCTCTCCTTTTCTTTTTAAATTTGTTTTTCTTAAAGAACTAGTTTTTATTCTGAATCTAAAAGTATAGCAAATCCTAGGATTATTGTCAACATCTCTTGACGACAATAATTATATATGCTATAATGAGTATAATTAGCGAAATTCTGCGTTTTTATACAAAAAAATTGACAATGCTAAATAATTTATACCTGGCTTTAGCCAGCGCATTTGGCCCACTAAAGTGGGGTATAAAATTTTAAAAAATTATGCAAAACGAGCTACAACAACTCGGCTACTCCCCTAACCAGACCAAAGTTTATTTGGCTCTTTTGGAATTGGGACAAACAACTGTTGGGCCAATCGTAAAAAAAACTGACTTGCATCGCCAGGTTGTTTATAATACACTTTCGGAATTAGAAAAAATGGAATTATTACAATCTACTATAAAAAATAACAGGCAAAATTTTGAAATTATTGACCCGCATAAAATAATTGATAATATAAAAAAACAAGAATTTTTGGCTGAAGATCTTTTGCCTGAATTAATGGCCAAACAAAAAAAGAAGACCCGTACCCAAGAAGTTAAAATTTATGAGGGTATTGAGGGTTTTTTAGCCATGCATTTAAATAATATTAAAATCCAGCCGCCAAATACTACAATTTATATTATGGCTGCAGGTGGATCTTCCTGGTTAAACTTAATGAGTTCTAAAAATACCTTGGAAAAATATGAAAAAATCAGAGTGGATAAAAATATTAAAACTGAATTAATCCGTTTTGAACCAAAACCAGAAGAATATTGGCAGATTCTCAAAAAATTTCCCTTCCAGGATGAGAAAACAGGCAAAAAATTCTATAAATTATTGCCTCAAACTTATGACACGCCGATTGGTATCCAAATCTGGTATGACCGCATAACTTTATTAACCTACACTGAACCGATTTTAGTGATTGAGATTAAAAACATTGATTTTGTCAACAATTTTAAAAGCTATTTTAATTTGCTTTGGCAGCAAGATATCCAAGCATATCGCGGCTTTGAAGCTTTTAAAAATGTTTTTTACAATATTATTGAAAAAGATCTGCGACCAGATGAAGAATATCATGTCTTAAATGCCAATATTACTATTGAAAGTAAATACAAGGGCTTTATTGAATTTTTTAAAAAATATCATCAAGACAGGCAGAAAAAAGGTGTTTATGTTAAGCTTTTATTTGCCGAAAAATCGCGGGAATTTGTGAGAAAAAATAAAAATAATTTTAATTTGGCTGAAATTAAATATTTGCCGCCAGGAATTTCTGCGCCCATGCAGATAAATGTCTATAAAAATAAAACCATCATGATTTTAATTGAGAAAGAACCAGTTGTTTTTGTCATTGAAAATGAAAAAATTGCCCAATCTTATGAGCAATATTTTCAAGCTTTTTGGAAAATTGGCAAGAAATAAAATTATTTTCGGTATATGTAAATTTTATTATTCAGGCCAGTTTTTTTATTTTGGTCTAAAATTATAATTTTTTCTGGCTGCCAGCTTTTAAACTGAAAAGCATTGGAAATAACCAGAGCGCCTGGCCTTAATTCTTTGGCCAACTTTGTTTCTAGACGCAACATTTCCTGGCTGATTAAAAAACAAAAAATATAATCTGCCTGGGATAAATCAACTTTAAAAAAATCCTGGCAATAAATTTTGATTCTATTTCCATTTAAAAAAGTCAAAAGCTTTGCCAGTAAAAAAGGAATAATAAAATATTCATAGCCAATGGCTTGTACATTTTTTTGTTTAGCAAGTTTCCTTAAAAATTTAGCATTACCGCAGCCCAATTCATAGACCAAAGAATTTTCCTTAAAATCAATCTCCTGCAAAATTTTATCAATCAATTTTTTGCTGCTCGGCACATAAGGCGCATTGCCTAAAAATAAAACCTTGTAAATTTCAACGAGTAAGAGTATAAAAACAAAAAATAAGGTTAAAAGAGTTAAGAGGCTCAACCAAAGGGCTACTTTTAAAAAACCTAATTGCAACAAAATTAGGCAACAAGTGATTATACTAATGAAAAAAAGAATAAATAGTATCATAATAAAAAAATCCTGCTGATTATTTTACTAAGCATGGTGCCAAAATAATCAAACAGGATTGTTTTAACATATAGTAATTGTTTAAATTGAATTCTTCTCCTACCCTTTCTTTGTTTCTTTAAGTATAACAGGTTTTCAAATCTATTCAAGTTTTTTTATTCTAAACTGTGGATATTCATTAAATATATTTTTATTGCTGCCAAATTAATCAAAACTTGAAACTTCTAGCAAAATTTGCTAAAATCCTTATATAATAAGGGAAAAGGCAAAATGTAAATCCCTTATTTCTAATTACCAATTTCTAATTTATGAGTGGTCATTCTAAGTGGGCAACGACCAAAAGGGCTAAATTTGCCACTGATGCAAAGCGCGCTTCATTATTCACCAAATTAGCCAGAGTTATAACTGTTGCTGCCAGGGAAAAAGGCAGTGATCCTGATACAAATTTTTCCTTGCGTTTAGCAATTGAAAAAGCTCGCGCTGCCAATATGCCCAAAGAAAACATTGAGCGCTCAATCAAAAGAGGGCTAGGTGAAATTAAAGGCGCAATAATTGAGGAATTAACCTATGAAGGTTTTGGGCCAGGCGGAACAGCATTGATTATTAAATGTTTGTCTGACAATAAAAACCGGACAGCAGCAGATATCAAGCATCTTTTATCGCGTTTTGGCGGTTCTTTAGGCAGCCCAAATTCAGTCCTGTGGCAATTTGAGCAAAAGGGCGTAATCCGGCTGGAAAAAGAAAAACTGGCTGGAAAAAATCTTGATGAATTAGAATTGCAGCTTATTGACCTGGGCGCGCAGGATATTGCCAAAGCAGATGATTCCTGGATTATTTATACTCGGCCAGAAGATTTACAAAAAGTCAGCAATAATTTAAAAACTTTAGGGCTAGAAAACGATTTTGCTGAAATTGAATATGTGCCCAAGGAAAAAATTTCTTTAACCACTGAATTAATGCAAAAAAATCAAGCACTTTTTGAAGCTTTGGATGAAGCTGAAGACGTAGATGATTATTATACTAATTTAAAAGAATAAAATGGAAAAAAAAGATTTTATTGTCTTAGGCATTGACCCTGGCGTGGCCACTACTGGCTATGCTTTTATCAAAGAAAATGCGCCCCTTTGCCAAATTTTAGATTTTGGCATTATCACTACGTCAGCCAAACAGCCCTTTCCTGAAAGGTTAAAATATATCCATAGGTCTTTAAGCAAATTAATCAAAAAGTTTAAGCCCACAGTCATTGTGGTAGAACAGCTTTATTTTTGTAAAAATGTTAAAACAGCTTTAATGGTTGGCCAAGCTAGAGGCGTTATTTTACTCACTGCTATTTTAAATAAACTGCCGCTTTTTGAATTCACACCCTTGCAAGTCAAGCAGGCAGTTTGCGGCTACGGTAGGGCTGATAAAAGCCAGGTCCAAGGCATGGTTAAATCCCTGCTTGGCCTAAAAAAAATTCCCAAGCCCGATGACGCTGCTGATGCTCTAGCCATTGCCCTAACTTACCTGCAATCAAAAAACTTTTTAGATAAAACAAGATCAAGCTCTTGAAAAAAGGCGCTATAAGCATTATATTTTCTTTATTAAATAAATTACCAAAATTAGAAATTAGAAATTTCCCCTATGCCTATCCCTCAATTAACAAAATCGCCCAAAGAGTGGCGAAAATATAAGCATAAAAAATTTGCCTTAGCCAGTAATTTAAGGCAAGCCTTTAACCATAGAAAAAATTTTGCCCGCAAACTTATTAATTGGCTGGTTGTGTTGGCTATTATTGGCATTTTGTTTGGCAGCATAATTTTTATTGGCGCCTTAGCTTGGTATTCGCATAATTTACCTGACCCCAATAAATTAATTGATAGAGTGGTGGCTGAATCAACGAAAATTTATGACCGCACAGGCGAGAATTTGCTTTTTGACATTCATGGCAATGAGAAGAGAACAATCATTGAATTAGATCAAGTTTCAGATTATATCAAATGGGCGACTATTTCAGCTGAAGACAAAAAATTTTACCAGCACCATGGCTTTAAAATTACCAGCATTATCAGGTCTATTATCGTGGATATCTTCTCTCTCTTTTCCAATAAGGGCGTGCAAGGCGGCTCTACCATTACCCAACAACTGGTTAAAAATGCTATCTTAACTTCTGAAAAGATTTTTTCCAGAAAATTTAAAGAATTAATTTTATCCTATCAAATTGAAAAAAAATATACCAAAGATCAGATTTTAAAAATGTATTTTAATGAAATCCCTTATGGTTCGGTTAACTATGGTGTTGAGTCAGCTGCCAATTACTTTTTTGGCAAAAAAGCTAAAGATGTAACTTTGGCTGAAGCTGCGATTTTAGCAGCCATTCCCCAAGCACCAACCCGTCTCTCGCCCTATGGTTCTCATCAGGAACAATTATTTAACCGCCAGAAATGGATTTTGGATGAAATGGCTAAGGATGGCTATCTCAGTAAAGCTGATGCCGAAGCAGCTAAAGCTGAAAAAATTGAATTTAAAAAAGAAGCAATTGCTGGCATTACTGCCCCTCATTTTGTTTTTTACGTCAAGGAACTTTTAGCTGATAAATTGGGGGAAAAAGCTATTGAACAAGGCGGCTTAAAAGTAATCACCACCTTAGACATGGATAAGCAAAAAATTGCAGAAGATGCAGTGCATAATGCCCAAGAAAATAATTTAAAAAAATACAATGCCTCCAATGCTGCTTTAGTTTCAGTTGACGCTAAAACAGGCGAAGTTTTAGCCATGGTCGGCTCCCAGGATTTTACTGATGAGAAAATCGCTGGCCAGGTCAATGTAACTATTATGCCCCGCCAGCCCGGCTCTTCTATAAAACCAGTTGTTTATGCCGCTGCTTTTGAAAAAGGCTTTACCCCAGAGACAATTTTATATGACGTTGACACTATTTTTGCCACCACGCCAAAAATTTACGAACCTCATGATTATGACCAAAAAGAAAGAGGCCCCTTAACCATGCGCCAGGCGCTGGCCGGCTCTTTAAATATCCCAGCAGTTAAAACTTTATATTTGGCTGGCTACGAAAATGTAAAAAGGCAAATGCAAAACATGGGTTATTCCACAATTACTGACAAAAGCCAATGCGGCTTAGCTTTGGTTTTGGGCGGCTGCGAGATTAAATTAATTGATCATGTCGGTGCCTTCACTGCTTTTGCCCGCGATGGTGAAAGGGCAGAAATTCAGGCCATTTTAAAAGTTGAAGATAAAAATGGCAATGTTTTGGATGAATTTAAAGAAAAGAAGCATAAAGTTTTAGGTGAAAATTCAGTGCGCGAAATTAACAGCATTTTAACTGATACTAATGCCAGGGCTTTTATTTTTGGCGCAGCCCCAAATTTAAATTTAGGCGACCGCCCAGTGGCAGCTAAAACAGGTACTACTAATGATAATAATGACGGCTGGACAATTGGTTATACTCCCTCAATTGTAACGGGAGTCTGGGCTGGTAATTCTGATGGCACTGACATGAAAGGCAATGCTGATGGCGTGAATGTCGCTGCCCCAATTTGGCATGAATATATGCAAAAAGTTTTGGCTGGCACGCCGGTTGAATACTTTAAAGAACCTGACCCCTT
>Ga0315289_10006855_pt1 | contig 16691 bp, 20 predicted proteins | sample YL17G11_40_MG_FD_203452 | JGI IMG/M metagenome (GOLD analysis project Ga0315289, IMG submission 203452) | Sediment microbial communities from Yellowstone Lake, YNP, Wyoming, USA - YL17G11_40 | ecosystem: Environmental > Aquatic > Freshwater > Lake > Sediment | place: USA: Wyoming | collected... | reverse complement strand
CGGCCCTGGAGAAAATTTCCTATTCAACTGATACTTGATCTCTGCAAGCTGGTCGATGGTCTTCGGATCGTCGATGACGATGAACTCCCATGACTGACGGTTCCCGGCGGAAGGTGCCTTGCTGCCTGCGAGGATAATCTTACGCAACTGCTCTTCCTTAGCTCCCTTTTTGAAAATACGAATTGTTCTCCTTTTTTCAATTGCCTCGTAAATGTCCATGTCATGCCTCCCTGTCTTTTGATATTGATAATACAATATGGTGTCCCAAGTTTATCCCGAGAAACCTGGGTGTTGTCTTTTCCTCTATCGATAAAAGGTAAATGGTGCGTTTGTCAAGAAAATTCTGGTTGCCTCCGCCCCTAAAAAAGAGATAGAAATTTAAAAGGTAAAAAAACCCCCTTTTGGTTTGGAGGTTTCGGTGATATAAAATATCACCTGGAAGGTGAAACCCACATAGCCAAAAGGAGGTCATCAGTATGATACAGCAAACCATATTCCCTTTCAAGATAGAAACAACGAAAGAGAGATTGACAGCTCACGGAGGGCTGGTGTTGATGGCCGAGTTCAATCATGGAATGGGGTTGAGAGAGCTTACAGATCGGTATCTTCCGGCACCTGGGAGCAATCGGGGTTTTGATCCTTCAGTGATTGTAGATACCATGGTGTTAATGTTGCAGGGGGGCGGGAGGAGTCTTGAAAATCTAAGGGAATTAAAAAGTGAGGAAGGGTTAATGAAGCTGATTGGGCGTGATGAGATTCCAGAGCCCGATACGGTGGGAGATTGGTTAAGGAGGATGGGAGATCGGGAGGCAGGAGTGCTTGGATTAAAGGGGTTGGGAAGGGTTCGAGATAAGATCAGCGGAAGGATTTTGAAAAGGGATAGGATCAAGAAATATACCTTAGATGCGGATGCGACGGAGATTATAGGGGAGAAAGCTGATGCCTTATTCACCTACAATGGGAACAAGGGCTATATGCCGATGCTTGGATTTTTATATGAGATCCCTGTTTGCCTCTTGGATGAATTTCGGGAGGGCAATGTGGCTCCGGCGTTTGGGCAGAAGGAGTTTTACCTGGAATGTAAGAGGCGGATGCCTCTGGGTAAGAGGATCGGCTATTATCGTGGGGATAGTGCTTCCTATCAGGCGGATGGGGTGAAGTATGCCATCACAGCGGATCAGGACAAAGCGGTGAGATCGCTGATTACATTATTAGGAGCGGAGGAGTGGAAGGAACCGGCGAGAGGGTGTGGTTATGAGGTAGCGGAGACGGTTCATTGTATGAATGAGACGAAGAAGGCTTTTCGTTTGGTGATCAAGCGAGAGATACGGAGGCAGGGGGAGTTATTCGAGGGGAAGGAGGGGCGATATTTTTATCATGCTGTGGCGACAAACTGGTTGGAGGAGGAGAAGGATACCCTGGGGGTGTTGGAGTGGCATAATCAGAGGGGGCAGTCGGAGAACTTTAATAAGGAGTTAAAGATTGGGTTTGGGATGGAGCGGATGCCTTGTGGGCAGACCCCCGCCAATGCTGTATTTTTCAGAATAGGTGCGATTGCTTACAATTTGTTTATCGGGTTCAAACGGCTTTCTTGTCCAGAATCTTGGTTAAAACAGACGATCGCTACTTTTCGGTGGAAGATGGTGCAGGTGGCAGGCCGGATTGTGAGACATGCGGGGGAAACGGTTTTAAAGTTGATGATTGATTTGGAAAAATTAGGATTCTTTAAAGGGATCGGAAACAAGTCTTTTGAATTGAGTTTGTGTCCAGATGGGTGAAGCAAATATCAATGGTAAACAGAGTTAAAGGACAAGGGGGTGGTCTGTCCAAAAATGGAGGAGTCGCTATAAATCTTGGAGGGCTCTTATTTAACGTTATAGGATAAAGAGACAACTTGAAAAAATAAGGATTCTCTGCTCAAAAAATGCCTCTAAATCCTTCGGTTAAATGTTTCCAATTTTTCTATATCGGGATTTGGGAATTATTTTTTGCAGGAATTATTTTTTGCTTGACAAACCTTTTTGGAAAATGATATAAATTTGGTAACGATTATCGCAATGCGATAAAGCAGAAGTAGCCTTTTTTTCCAACGCAGATGGCTATTCAGGTCACCTGAGTTATGAAAGATGAGAAAGTAAAGTCACTATTACGGGCTTCTCAAATGATTGAATATCTCGTGAGCGAACCTTCTGAGAAGAGTCTTGTCGATATTTCGCGAGGCACGGGGCTTCATGTTGCTACGACCCGGCGATTATTGATGACCCTCATGCATGTGGGGTTCGTTAGGCAAAACAAAGAAACCAAGAAATACAGCTTAGGACTAAATTTTCTTATGATTGCGAAAAAAGTACGCATTGGTCTCGATCTGCAGAAGATCTCTTTACCCTATCTCAAAGAATTGATGGAGAAAAGCGGTGAAACGGCGAATTTAGTCATAGAGGAAGATGGAGACGCAGTCTACATTGAACAGGTTGAGTGCTCGAACCATCTGCGGACCGCCAATAATTTGGGGAGTCGGGCGCCATTGTACTGCACGGCTGTTGGAAAGGTCCTTTTGACATCTCGTTCGCCTGAAGAGCGCAAGAAGTTCTTAGCGGATGTCTCATTACCGCCTTTGACTCCAAAGACCATTACCCAAAAGGATCAGCTTCTTCAGGAATTGGAAAGGGTTTCTCAAACGGATCTCGCCGTAGACAATGAGGAGCAAATGATCGGGGAGCGATGTCTCGCCGCACCGATTCGTGATGAAATCGGGAAAATCGTTGCAGCGATCAGTATTTCTGGTCCCTCCTTCAGATTAACCCCGGTAAAGATGAGGGAACTCAAACCCGTGGTCGTCGAAATCAGCAGAAAAATATCGGAAGAGATGGGATTTAAAGAAAGAAATCAGCAGCAAAAGCAGAAAATATTAAAGTAGAACGGAAGAATCGTATGATCGAGAGCAAAGACATTAAAGGAATCATTGCATCCATTGTTACACCTTTTTCAGAAAATGAAGAAGTCAACTATTTCGGACTTAAAACCATCACTGAATATCTCCTCGTTGGTGGGATCGATGCCATCCTGACTACCGGGGGAACAGGAGAGTTTCCTCACTTAACGCGAGAGGAAAAGAGTGGTGTCATCAAAGCGGTTGTCGAGGTTTGCAAAGGGAGAGTCCCAATTATTGCTGGGACTGCAGCGTGTAGCACCCGCGAATGTCTTCAGCTCATGGAGGATGCACGAAAAAACGGGGCGGACGCTACCATTATGGTTCCTCCATACTATTTTATCCTCAATGATGACGCCGTCTTTGAACACTTTCAGATTCTGGCCCAAGCCAACATCCTTCCGGTTGTCATTTACAATAATCCTCTCTACACTGGGAATCCAATGAGCCCAGCGTTTATTACTAGGCTTCTGGAAATTAAGAACGTCATAGGCCTGAAACAGAGCTGTGTTGATATGGGACAATTAGTGGAAATCATCCGAATGGCGAAAAAAGAGACATCTATATGCACAGGGATCGACAGCCAATTCTACCCTGCCTTGACTGTCGGCGCAGTGGGTGTTTATTCTACGGCCGGTGGGATTTTCCCGAAGCTGATGAAACAGATCTATGAGCTATTTCTGCAGGGGCTCTTTGAAAAAGCACGAGACCTTCACATCAAGCTTCAAGTGGCTAACCGTTTCTTGGAATACGATCCTGGATATGTATCTCCTGCAAAGGAGGCTTTGAATATGCTTGGGCTTCCGGCAGGAGTTGTCAGACGTCCCATGCCCAACTTGACTCAAGTTCAACGAGAAAGCTTAAGGGAAGCGTTGAAGGCTATTGGCCTGTCAGTTGAATCAAGATAAAAGACCAAGTCAAAATTTGCTTGACAAAAATATTTAAAAGTTTGTTTTAAATGGAAGTCAACTTGGGAGTGAATCAAATGCTGAAAAACATGCAGCAGATCAGAGATTTTATGGAGGGATTATGTATTCCCGGGAGAGATCTATGGGACCTCCCAAACTCGACTAAAACATTTCCCGACGGGGCGCACTATCGGGTAGAAATTGCTGGCGTTGAGCGTGCGACCACAATGATAGCGATGATTGATGAGGCAAAGAAAAGAAAGGTGGTGGTTCACAGAGCAATAGCGACTGTTCTTAACATGTACAGAAGATTTTAACTACTAACAAAGCACATTATACGAGGAGAATAAGCAATGGAAAAGGAGAATTGGAAGGTCTACATCAATGGCGAGATCGTACCCCTTAAGGAAGCGAAGATTTCGGTATTCGATCGAGTATTCAGTTATGGTGATGCTGTGTTTGAGGGTATAAGATGTTATGATGGTAAAATTTTCAAGTTAGAAGAACATGTTCGGAGACTGTTTGATTCTGCTCAAGCCGTCCATATCAAAATTCCCCTAAGCCACGAGGATATGAAGAAAGCGATTAAGGCCACCGTTCGAGCAAACGGTTTTAAGAATGCACATATTAAACCATTTGTGACGAGAGGATGCCAATATGAAATGACGCTCGATACGAATAAGGCGATTACGCCAAGTATTGTAATCATGGTAAGACCCCATGCTGAATCAACGTTTGAAAAAGCAGCCAGTGGTATTCGATTGGCCGCTGTCTCCGTACGGAAGATTCCCGCATGTTGTATCGATCCCCGGATTAAGTCTGTGAACTATATGACCAACATTTTGGCGCGTGCGGAAGCCCTGGCATCAGGGGCTGACGATGCCATCATGTTAGATATTCAAGGATTCGTTTCTGAAGGACCTGGAACAAACATCTTTTTAGTTCGGCGAGGTACTTTGCAGACTCCCCCTGTCCAATCGGGTTTAGAAGGTATTACCCGACAGACTGTGATAATGCTTGGGAAAAAAATCCCTATCCCCACTTATGAAATTCCACTGACTATGTATGATGTCTATACATCAGATGAGATATTTATGACAGGGACAGGCGCTGGTATTGTTCCTGCCATCGAAGTCGACAGGAAATCTATTGGAGAAGGGAAACGAGGTCCTATTACACAGAAACTTATTCAATTGTATGCGGAGGAGGTGAAAAAGGGCGAAGCAATTGAATAGAAAAACAAATAAACAAATTTTTCATGATAAGTTTATCATTCGCGAACCATGAAAATAATAAGGTATCCCTCTTACTATGCGAGAGAGAAAAGATATAAAGTAGTAAAATATTGTTCAGTTTATTCTAGAGTACTGAATTTAAAGGGTTACAAGGTTGCTACAAGAAATATAATCCATCTTTTGAGAAAAACCTTAAGTATTAATCTTAATTCTGCATCAATAAGAAAGGCTAATGTTGAATTAAAATTTTGTCTTCTTTATGGTTATCCTAGGAGATGTTTTTATTTTCTATCAAGTAATTCGATTACGGGGAAGGGCTTGACCTATTGATGAATTAGTAACAGTATGCTGAGCTTTCAAAGGTTTTGAAAACATCTCATCTAAAGAAAGGCAAAATCAACCTTGTTAGGTAACTGCATTTGAATGATGGCATATAGGGGAGAGGCTCTCTCACAGAAGAGATTGGTGAATTTGCCTCCTTAATTCGGGGGGTAAGCCTGAGGTTACAGAGGTTACAGGCAGAGAGGGCTTTATGGTTTAAGCAGTCATGGAGACTATTGCATGATCGGGATTACCTGCTGAAATAAATAACCTATTTTAAAACTCACATTAACTGAGGAGGAGTAAAAATGAAACCATCAAAACTTGTGCTCAGGATTTCTAACAAGGAAAGGCTTAAGAGCCAAGGAAAGATAATCGCTACGGATGTAATTCTGTTGGACAAGGGTGATTCGGACTTTCCGATACCAGAGCACATTTGCGAAGCAGCTAAGGAGACCATGAGGCAGGGATATAGTTCGGGAGTATGACCGCCGGAGAAAGACAATCACCAAAAAACTATCGGGGGCTCAGGGGTTCACCTGTGGGACTCCAAACAGTGCCTTTTACTTTCTTGGGCGGTACGATGCGGGCATGAACTCTACTGACATAGTGGATTATCTGTATAAGAAGAAGATTGCCGTCAGGAGCGGGACAGAGTTTGGCAGTCGTGGGGAGGGATGGATTCGGTTGACTTACGTGATTCCCTATGAGAAGGTGATCGAGGGCATAGACTGGCTAGCGGATGCATTTCGAGAACTTAAATAACTTAGAGGAGGGAAAGCTTATGCTTATGACAAATGCGGTTAAAGCGAAACTTAAGAAGGGGGAACTCTGCATTAGCGTGATGTTTCCTTTTTTTTCGCCCCCTCTTGTGGAACTTTTGGGCAGGTGCGGCTGCGAAGCTATTACCTTCGACTCGGAGCATGGAAGTCTGGATATCAGCCAGATTGAGGACCTGGCTCGCACTTGTGAGCTTGTCGGTGTAACGCCATTATGCAGGGTTCCTGCTGCAAGGCCGGAGATTATCCTGCGCACGATGGATGCAGGCGTGATGGGGGTAATCGTCCCCCATGTTAAGATAAGAGAGGATGCGGAGGCAATTGTCTCTTACGTGAAATATCCTCCCTTAGGTTGTAGGGGAATGGCGATGCCGGCAAGAGCACCTGGTTATGTCGGCATGAGTGTGGAGGAGTATGTCACAAAGGCGAACAATGAGACCATGGTGATCATTCAGATCGAGGATCCAGAGGGCGTTGAAAACTTTGATTCGATCCGAAAGACCCCTGGCTTGGATGGTGTCCTTATTGGAAGAAATGATCTAACCTTATCGATGGGGTACCAAGGCCGAGTGGATGCGCCGGAGGTTCAAGAGGCCATTGAAAAAGTAGCCTCGATGACGCTCGATGCAGGACTAACACTTATGGTTGCAACCGATGAACGAGAGGGACCTCGCTGGATAAAGCGTGGAGCGAGATTATTATCTATCCATATGGTTCCATTCATTCGACGTAAGTGGGCAGAAAGTATGGAAGCACTTCGTCGCATCTAAGAGGCCTAATCCGAAGATGGCGGTTGCAGAGGAAGTAAATGACACAATGAAGACTCGTAAAAAACGTATTCTCAAGATTGAGCAGAGGAGGACTGAGATGAAAGGGAACAAAACAAAAACAAAATTTTGTTTGACAAATTATTTTAATTTCTTTAAATTTTTTAGATATGAGAAAAAGCTCGGGACTTGATAGATAACTTGAGTTAAAAACAGTTTATGTCAGATCTCCGAGAAAAAAACCAAATCCAAAAAGGAGGTACTAAGATGGGAATTTTTCGAAAAGTAGGAGCATGTTTGTTGGTATTTTCAATTTTCGTTGTTATAGCATTGCCTACCCTTGGGATTGCAGCAGAGTCAAGTTTCGAGCGGATCAGGAGCACTGGCGTATTGCGAATGGCAGCGCAGCAAGGAGAAGAACCATATTGGAAAAAGGACTTAAAAACTGGCGAGTGGAGTGGATTCGGTATCGAATTTGGGAAGGACATCGCAAAGGAAATGGGGGTAAAACTCGAGGTTTTTGAAAGTACGTCGGGCCAATCTGTCCTTGATCTTCTGGCAAATAAAATTGACATTTCTTTTGCGTTAACTCCAACACCGAGGAGAATGTTATCAATTGATTTCACCAGGCCGCTGTTTTACAATGTTCATTTAATTGTGGCTGCCCCAGACTTTAAAAAAGGAAAAACTTGGGAGGAGTTAAATGACCCTAAGGTTACAATTGCTGTGGATTTAGGCTCAACCCACGAAATGTTTGCACGCCGCTACGCCCCTAATGCTAAAATTTTAGCATATAAAACTTTTGACGAGTGCATAATGGCGTTGCAGTCAAAAAGAGCCGACTGCTTTGTTAATACAGTTTTTAAAGCTCTTGCAACATTAAAAAAGAACCCCGGAATTGGTAAAATAATAATTCCAAAGCCTTTGAACGCTGGGCCTACTTGCGCCGGCGTACAGCGCGACCAGGACAAACTTTTCCGCGATTTTGTGAGCAATTGGGCAGACTTTAACCGCGGTCTCGGTAACATCCAAGAGTGGATCATTAAAGCGCTAGGCGATATGGGGATTAAAGCTTCAGCTATCCCTTCTGAATTTCAATTCTAATTTCTCTGATAGTTTTGCATGTGGGCGCCTCGGTTAAAGGAGGCGCCCCCGGGGTTTTTCAACCAAGGTCCTTAACATTTTTCCAAAGGGGTCTTGATGATATGGGGTACCAATGGGATTTTTACTTTATTTGGGGGTACTATAACCTCTTCATAGAAGGCGTTTTCATTTCCCTTGGATTTTGCGTGGTGACAATAGCCATCGGCTTAATTATCGGATTGTTCTGTGGTTTAAGCCTTCTTTCCCGACATCGCTTGCTTTCTTTTCCTGTCCGCAGCTATGTAGAGGTCTTCCGTTGTACACCTCTCCTGGTCCAGATTATTTGGATCTACTATGCTCTCCCGGTTATCATAAATATAAATATCCCTGCGTACTTGGCTGGTGGGATGGCGCTTACGTGTTACATTAGTTCTTTCTATGCGGAAATTTTCCGCGGTGGAGTAATTTCTATTGAGCGAGGGCAGTGGGATGCTGCTCGAGCACTGGGAATGACGTACCCTCAATTAATGAAGCGAATCATTCTTCCCCAAGCAATAAAACGAATGGTTCCGCCATTTATGAATCAGTCGGTGATACAGCTGAAAAACACCTCTTTACTCTCCATTCTTGCTGTTGGAGATATATTATACCAGGGGAGTGTTATTACATCCGCCACCTATAGGCCACTTGAGGTATATACTATAGTTGCTATAATCTATTTCGTGATTTTATATCCATTAACCATATTAGCTCAGCGATTGGAGGCACGCGTTGCCACTAAAGAATAAAATAATGATCAAGATTGCTGACCTTTATAAGTCTTTTGGCTCATTAGAAGTCTTGAAGGGTATTTCACTAGAAATATCCCGAGGCGAAGTAGTGGTCATCATTGGTCCCAGTGGTTCAGGAAAATCTACACTGCTTAGATGTATCAACCTTTTAGAAGAACCAAACAGCGGTCAAATCCAAGTGGGCGATAAGGTAATAACTTTTGGAGTAACCCACAAACGTGTTCCGTCAGATAAAGAGCTGGCTGCCTTTCGAGCTAATGCTGGTATGATTTTTCAACAATTCAACCTTTTTCCTCATATGACAGTCTTACAAAATGTAATGGAGGGTCCGGTAACCGTTAAAAGAATGCCACGTGCGGAGGCAGAAACTTTAGCCCTGGAATTATTGAATAAAGTCGGACTTGCCGAAAAAACAAACGTCTATCCTTATAATCTTTCGGGTGGCCAGGGCCAGCGAGTCGCTATTGCTCGTGCTCTCGCAATGAGCCCAGCAGTTATGCTCTTTGATGAAGTAACATCAGCCCTAGATCCAGAACTCGTTGGAGAAGTCCTTGGTGTTATGGAGAATCTGGCTAAGGAAGGGATGACTATGGTGGTTGTAACCCACGAAATCGCCTTCGCCCATGAGATCGCAGATCAGGTGTTATTCATAGATGATGGAGTCATTATGGAAAAAGGCCCTCCTTCAGAGGTTTTAGAAAATCCCTCCAATCCTCGGCTATCCACTTTTTTGACCCGATTTCATGGATTTATAGAACAATTCCAAAATGCTGAGTCTAAAAAGACTGGGATCTAATGTTAAAATCAGGGCTATCCTAGGATCAAATAGTTTGAATTAGAGAGAGGGAAAAAATGGAAATTTTGTATTTTCGACATCCTGGTGCTCCTGTTGAACTACCGGCGATAGCTGCACGTGCAGGTGATTTTATATTTTATGCAGGAGCCATTGCTGCACATCCTGTAAAAGGAATACCCCGCGAGATGGTTCCACACCGGGGGTTCCCTTACCATTTTTCCAGTATCGATGCCCAACTACGTTACATTTTTGGTAATATGTCAGAAACGCTGAAAACTGCTGGTTCCTCTATCCAACGGGCTATGGACAGCAATGTGTACCAAACCAACCTCACGGAAATAGACCAAGCATATAGGGTCAGAAAAGACTTTTTCGGAACAGTTTCACCTCCTCCGCATCTGATGTTGATGATCCCAGAGACAGAGGTTCAGGGAACCTCTGTGGTCATAGATATGATTTTTCTGGCGTCAGAGGCTAAAATGGATCGAGAAGTACCGGATTTTAATACAGAGAAAACTCCCATGCCCGCTCATGTTCAAATATATGGGTATCCAATATGCGTGCAGGCGGTCCGAGGAGGTGGTTTTATCTTTACTCAGGGAAAAGCCGCCTCGTCTGCAAATGGTGTTGCGCCCGAGATCTCTGGACATCCTGATTTCCCATACCGGCACAATCCAATCAAATTGCAAGCAGAATATATTCTTAATTTTTACAAGTCTCTGTTCGAGCAAATGGGCTCTTCCTTAGAGGATGTGGTCAAAGCAGAGGTTTACGTGAAAAATATGAAGGATATTGCTGGTCTGAATGAAGTTTGGTCCAACTTCTTTTCCAGCAATCCTCCTGCCCGGACCATCACACCAGTAAACTTCGCTGTTACCGATATAATCGTTGAGATTAAACTGATTGCCGTTGACCCCAAAGGGCCATATCGTAAGGAGGTAATTTCTTCCGGTAGTGTGCCGAAGCATTTCAATGATGAACCGCAGGCAATTAAGGCTGGTCCTTATCTTTTCCTCTCCCAACTGCTCGCCACGGATTACCAGGAGGGCGTCGCCCCGGAGGCCCGGGTGGATCTCAACTTTCCATATCATTCTTCAAACATTAAACGCCAAGTCAAGTACATCCTTAAGAATGCCGATGCGATCTGCCAGGCAGCTGGTATTTCAATTAAGAATCTGGTTCGCCGCCGCGCCGTGCATCTTGATCTAAACGAATTGAGCGAGGCAGAGGAACTCTGGAGGGGCGCCTTGGGCGACAGGATGCCGCCGACAACAACATTCCGTGCTGCTGGCCCACTATTATCAGTGTCAGGATGTACTGTGCAATATGATCTGGTGGCGTTTATTCCAAATTATCCTTAAAAAGAACATTTAGCCCTCTCCTGTGAAAGAAAGCCCTTTCTGCCCTTCTTGCAAAGTGCACAAATAACAAGTGCGGTTGTTTAATAAATATGTTCTTCACAATAAACAATCCATCGCTTTACTCCTCCCTCTATTAAAACCTGGCTGACCTCTTATCCAGGCGAAAGAAAACTCCCCCCTGTCCCCGACCCCTTCACCTCCTTCGGGTGACTATGCTCCTCTTTTTCCACCCCACAGCAACGGAGCATATCTTTGTAAAGTAAAACCGACACACTCTACCTAAAATAACCTTCAAAATCTTTGAAAATTCTTTAGAGCCTTAGCTCTAAAACCAATCACTCTACCAATCTATACCGCTAAAGAAAAAAATATCCCATTTACAGAATTGCTGCGGAATTCCCGTAATCCGTAATCAAATTGCTTGGCAGAAGATAGGAACACTTCCCAGGGTAGCATTACCACTAATGAAAGAGAGTTTGGCCCAATCAACCTTTTTTCACCCAGGAGGTGCAAGATGAGTATATCACATGGTCTTCTTTCTTTACAATTAGTTGAAGATTCCTCAAACGTTTTGATCACCTCATTTGCACGACTTCTATTGGTGATGGAGACATTCCGAGCCTTGGGGCTTCCTCAATCGATTCAGAAACATTTTCCCGTCCTTCAGCGCCAGAGGAAATATGAAGAGGCAGATTATGTGGAGTCTTTCATTTCGCTTTTTTCTGCGGATGGAGACTCAACGTCCTCACCTACAATGTCCTCTCGGTCATGATCTGCGGCTGCTGATTTTAATGGTCCGTTGAACCTCCCAAAGGGTTAAGGGAGGAGTGTCCCTAAACATCAAAAAAGGACCTATAGACTTCGCTTTTGGAAAAGCTCTTCCCTATCTTTTAACCCCGTAACTCCAAAAACTACTTGCGAATCCATCCTGTTTCACTAAAAACTCGACTTCTTAAAAAATTGATTACGGATGATGGGATAAATACCTCGGATTGACTAACGATATGCTGTATTTCATATTTATTTTTGTTACTTGCTGCGAGACATTTTTGTTGATCTAAATTAGGCTCGCAGGCCATGGTTTCAGCCGAGAGGTATTGAGGCAATAACTTGAAGTTCCCGATAATGAGTAAGGTTCTTGTTATGGACAGCACGTATGACACCTGTAGAGATGCGGTCGATAAGGCCTTTTCGACTTTCCCCATTGACGTTTACGGGAAAAAGGTGGCTGTCAAAACGAACGCCTTACGGGCCAGTGATCCGGACCGTGAAGCGATCGTCACTCATTATAAGTTGGTGAAAGCCATTATTGATAAACTTGAAACTCTCAAGCCGTCCGAAATTGTCGTAGGTGATTCGGTGGGGACGGAATCATACGGTAATTCGGAGTACGTCTTTCGGATTTGCCGCCAGAAAGAAGCTGCCGGTCGCTATTACAGAAATTTCAATAAACATATGTCCGTCGTTGAGTTGGAGGAGCCTTTCAAGCATAAAGTGGCCCTGCTTAAGAATGTCCTTGAAGCGGATGTTTATATTTCTGTTCCAAAGATGAAAACGCACGGCCTAACCATGATTAGTGGAGCTGTCAAGAATAATTTCGGATTGTTAGCAGGCGCCCAAAAATCCTGGTTCCATTACTACTCCATTGATCCGAAGAAATTTGCCAAGGTCATTGTTGAACTGTTCCGTGTACGCCCTCCGGACCTAGTCATTATGGACGCTATCCTTGCCATGGAAGGTTATGGCCCGGCTTCTCCCGAAACCAGGTGGGTAAACAAAATTCTAGCATCTAATGATGCCGTGGCTTTGGACACGGTGGAGGCTAAGATCATTGGTTATGGTATGGAGGACATCCCTTACTTGAGTCTCGCCAGGGACTTGGACCTGGGGGAAACAGATTTGAATTCCATAGAGGTTATCGGAGACGCGTCAACCATCGTGGAATACCATCGGCCAACACCACCCGAGTCAAGTTACAGCTATAAAGCTGGTGTCGGGAGTGGGAGGACAAGCATTGAGTTTTTTTGGAAGAGGGTGGCTTACCGTCCAGTCATTTCGATAGAAAAATGCTATCGAGGATGTCAAGCATGCGTAGATGCTTGTCCGTCAGGCGCTTTAACCAGAGGACCGGATACCCCGGTCCTCGATTCATCCAAGTGTATGCTTTGCAGTACCTGCAAAGAGTCTTGTGACTACGGTGCCCTTGAGTTACAGCCCGATGGAAGGGTGATGGCAGCGCTGGCTTAAGAATTTGAATACGAAAAGGGAAACACCTCCGCTTTGACCGGTAGGGTTTCGGCTTGGGTCTAGGGCTGGAGTCGAGAAGAGAAATTGATGACTAAGGGGAGCATAACGTTGCTCCCCTTTTTGCTTCAGGGATTCAAAAGGGTACGATTTAGTCTTTGTCCCCCGTATCCGGTGTGAGACCCGAAGCCTTAATTCCGTAGACCGCACAGATTTCGTCATTCTCCGAGGTGTCGCCGCTGATCCCGACAGATCCCAGAATCTCCCCGGAGGCAGAGCGAATAATGACACCCCCAGGTACGGGAACCATTTTTCCACCGGACAGGTCGGATAATGCATTGAAGAAAGCCGGCACCTTGGCTGCACGCCGGGTGAGTTCCCGGCCACCGAAGCCCATCCCAAGAACACCCCAAGCTTTCCCTATTGCAATCTGAGGTCGGAGGAGACTGGCCTTATCCTCCCGTTTGAAAACCTTCAGGTGGCCACCGGCATCCAGGACAGCGACACCTAGTGGCGCAAGACCTAGTTCTCTCCCCTTTTCCAAGGCTTTATCGACAATCACATTCGCTTTCTCGAGCGTGAGCGACTCCATCGAAGCTCCTCCTTTCCTATTTCACCTCCACAAAGTCAGCCATCACAGGTGGATACGTGTAGAATTCTAGATACCTAAAATCCTTATTCGACCTGTTGATGGTCGTATGCTTTTCGCCGGCAGGGACATACAAAACATCTCCTACCTTGATCGGGATCTCTTTCCCCTCGATGACCTCAATCGCCTCTCCGCTGATCACGATGATGATGGACTCACGGTTGTTATGATAGTGGTAGGGGACTTGGCTGCCCGGAACGAGCAGGCCAAACATGCCTCCGATGTTCTTCGCATTGTGCTCTTTGGTAAGAATCTCCGGCCGGTAGGGCTTGCCAGGCGTTGGGTTTGCCATTTTGATGTACTCTTCCGACTTAAAAATCTTCATCTCTCCTTCCTCCTTCGCATTGAAGTATGATCAGTCTGCTTAGACTGTTTCACCCGAGATTCCCCTTGATGCAACGGGGAGTCAATCCCTTTTCAGATTTGCGATGCCTCGAGGTCCGAACGACGGTCCTCTTTTCTCACGATGCTCTTCTTCCGGTGATAGACTTTCCGGTCGGTCCAGGCCAGTAATCTTTTGACGGGACTGGGTACATGAATAGCCATCCATCGGATGAGGTTGTGTAATGCGTTTAGCTCTTTGTTCCACGGGCAAACGGCAAGACATCGCCCCCCGCAACTCATCCATTTCTTCCTGTTTACGCCCCAGAAGAGTAGACATTTTTCCGCGTTGACGTACCACTTCCGATACCCAGGGTTGTTGTGCATCGTCAACGGCTTATCGGTAGGTGGACCAAAGGGATTGGCTCTCGCGGGACAATAGATGGCACAATTTTCACAAGCCATGCAGAACTCGTGGGTCCCAAAGGAGATTGGTTTGTCCACCTGGAGCGGCAAATCCGTAGTGACTGCTTTCAGCCGCATATTGTTTCCGAACTCAGGGGACAAGACGCGTCCGTTCCGGCAAAACTCACCGACCCCTGCATCTATGGCCATTGGGACGATCAGCATTTCCGGGTTGTGTCCCAGCGTTTCACGATACATGGCGTTATACCCCATCCCACAGATGAAATCGGTCAATTGAGTAGTGATGAATTTGAGCCGGGCATACGCATCGGCCGTTGAAAGCCACGAATAATAAGAGGGCGCTGTGTCGAGCATACTGCGAATGTGGGAGACCACGATAATGATGGCGTATTGATGAGGGATGTCGATATCCTTGTACACCCAGCGTTGATCGACTTTCGTAATGCGAACCATCTCGGCGCCCAAGAAAAGGCCCACCTTCTTGATGAGTCGACTCATCCAGGCTGGGTCCGTCACCTCCACGCGACCCTCGGGAACGGTTGCAGGAAAAGGTTGAGGATGGTACTCGAAACAGGGTCGGCGAACGGCTGTGGCTAACATTAGTCCAATTCGATCCACCGGCTCCAACTCGCTGTAGGGCAAGGGCGTGGTCCAATCGTCCTGGCCAGAGCGATCTTTGAACCGTTTACGGAATTCCTCTCCAAAAGGATTATCCGCGTTTAAGGTCATGAAGGCATTCTTCCGACGATCGAATCGCTCGATGGAGCCTATAATATACCTCTCATAGGTCGGCCGGTCCACCTCCTTAACCCCGAGGCGTTTTCTCAGTCTCCCCTGAACTTGCAGCATCCATTCATAAGGCTGAAGAGCCTCTTCTAGCATGCTACAGTCCATCGCATCACCTCATCACTACTCTCTCTCACCCATCGGGTCGGGAAATGCGGTCTCGGTTCCCCCTTCTCCTTATCCATCTCTCGAACAGACAGACATCCATCTAGAGAAAAAAGTCCCGCTTGATCAAAATGCTGTCATCGATTTCTGAGAGATGCTTGCATTCGGTCACACTCATGATACGTCGGAGTTCGGCGGTCAGGATGTTAATCATCTCTGTCACACCTTGGCTCGCATCTGTCGACAGACCCATAATTAAAAGCCACCCAACGAGAACCGCATCTGCCCCTAAGGCTAAAGTCTTCATCACATCATACCTGCGCCGAAATCCGCTGTCAACAAAAATGGGCATCTCATCCCGAATCACTTCCTTGATCTCTGGCAGGACCTCCAGGGGGTGGGCTGCGTAATCGATAACGGCTCCCCCATGGTTTTACACCACGATCCCTCCTGCCCCAACTTCAAGTGCTTTTTCTGCATCCTGAGTGCTGAGAACCCCTTTGAGGATAAATGGAAGTTTGGTGGCCTTCGCCAGCCCTTTCAGCTCTGACACACTCTTGGGGGCCATGGCCTTCGGCGCAAAGGTTCGATCTCCCCTCTTTCCCCCATAAAAAAAGTCAATATCCGTCCCAACGGCGATGGCCCCTCCCTCTTCCGCCTCTTTTAACTCCTTGACCATCGCTTCCAGATCTTGAAAAGGCTTCACGATTCTTACCGTTGGAACCCCTGTCTCCAAGACGTCTTTCACATGCTCCTTCGATTCAATTCCCACCCAAATCATCGAGCCGCTGTCCTTCACTCCTAGAGCCATCTTTCGTAATGGCCTCTCTGTAATATCCACCATCCCCGAAAGAGCTCCACTAAATATGGGAGTGCTAAACTGCCTTTTATACAAGGTGATTCCAGTAGAAGCCTCTTGAGAGTCGATCATTCGGAATCTAAAGCCGAAGCGCCTTTTTTTATTCGGAAGGCAAAGTTGGGTCCTCTCGGTATTGATGATTGACAGGAAAACCAAAGTTTTCCTATAATGATCTTTCGGAAAAAGTATTTTTATCCTACTGAAACGAGGGAGGATCAACTCAAACAGTTAGCCTGAAGGAGGAGATACGATGAGTCAGCAAACTGAACTGAGGGATGGGATGAGAATCGACTGGGATGTCCCGATCACCATGGACGACGGCATCGTTCTG
>Ga0315289_10006854_pt1 | contig 16694 bp, 11 predicted proteins | sample YL17G11_40_MG_FD_203452 | JGI IMG/M metagenome (GOLD analysis project Ga0315289, IMG submission 203452) | Sediment microbial communities from Yellowstone Lake, YNP, Wyoming, USA - YL17G11_40 | ecosystem: Environmental > Aquatic > Freshwater > Lake > Sediment | place: USA: Wyoming | collected... | reverse complement strand
TAGTTCCAAGTTCCAGATTGCAGGTTGCAGGTTGCACGTTCCAGGTTGCAGGTTGCACGTTCCAGGTTCAACGGGCCGGCAACTTCAAACCTGAAACCTGAGACCTGAAACCTGAGACCTGAAACCTGAAACCTGTTTCAATGTAAAGGAGGAATGTGAAATATGCCTGCGAAGATGATCGCATACGGTGAAGAGGCGAGACGTGCCCTCGAGCGCGGCGCGAATGCCGTTGCCTCAGCCGTGAAGGTCACGCTCGGCCCGAAGGGCCGCAACGTGGTGCTCGACAAGAAGTGGGGCGCGCCTACCATCACAAAGGACGGTGTGACCGTCGCCAAGGAAATCGAGCTTGAGGATCCTTATGAGAACATGGGCGCCCAGCTCGTGCGGGAAGTAGCCTCGAAGACCAACGACGTTGCGGGCGATGGAACCACGACCGCGACGGTGCTGGCCCAGTCCATAGTGAACGAAGGCCTGCGCTACGTGACGGCGGGCGGCAACCCCATGATGGTGAAGAGGGGAATCGAGTTGGCGGTCGCCAAGGCCGTCGAGGAGATCAAGAAGCTCAGCACCCCGGTCACCGACAAGGAATCCGTTGCAAACGTCGCCGCCATAGCGGGTAACGACAAGGAGATCGGGAACGTTATCGCCGATGCCATGGACAAGGTCGGCAAGGACGGCGTCATCACCGTCGAGGAGTCTAAAGGCACCGATACCACCATGGAAGTGGTCGAGGGCATGCAGTTCGACAAGGGATACATCTCGCCCTACATGGTGACCGATCCCGAGAGAATGGAGGCGGTTCTGGAAGATCCTCTCATTCTCATCCATGAGAAGAAGATAAGCGCCGCGGCGGACCTCATCCCGCTGCTGGAGAAGATCGCCACCTCGCGGAGGCCACTCCTGGTGATTGCGGAGGACGTGGACGGCGATGCGCTTGCCACCCTGGTGGTGAACAAGATACGCGGCACACTGCTTGCAGTGGCCGCGAAGGCGCCCGGCTTCGGTGACAGGCGGAAGGCCATGATGGATGACATCGCCGTTCTCACCGACGGCAAGTCCCTATCCGAGGACCTCGGCCTGAAGCTTGAGAATGTTGACCTCAACATGCTCGGCCAGGCGAAGAAGGTCATCGTCACCAAGGACGAGACCACCATCGTCGAAGGCGCCGGAAGCGCCGAGGCGGTGAAGGGCCGGATCGACCAGATTCGCCGCCAGATCGAGACCACGGATTCGTCCTATGACAAGGAGAAGCTCCAGGAGCGGCTGGCGAAGCTCGCCGGCGGCGTCGCGGTGATCAAGGTCGGCGCGGCGACCGAGACGGAGCTCAAGGAGAAGAAGCACCGGTTCGAGGACGCTCTCTCCGCGACCCGGGCGGCCGTGGAGGAAGGCATCGTCCCGGGCGGCGGCGCGACCCTCATCAACGTCATCCCCGCCCTCGACGGCGTAGGTGAAAGTGCCGACGAGAAGGTCGGCGTCAGCATCGTTCGGCGCGCGCTCGAGGAGCCGCTCCGACAGATTGCCGAGAACGGCGGTCTGGAGGGCTCCGTCGTCGTGGAGAAGGTGAAGGGCCTTCCGAAGGGTCAGGGTCTGGACGTTATGACCGAGCAGTACGTTGACCTGACGAAGGCCGGAATCGTGGATCCGGTGAAGGTCACCCGATCGGCTCTCGAGAATGCAGCCAGCATTGCCTCGATGATCCTGACCACCGAGGGTCTGGTCGCCGAGAAGCCTGAGAAGAAGGGGCCCGCGGGACCTCCGGGTGGTGGCGGCGGCTACGGCGAGGATATGTACTGAGCTAGTGGCTAGTTGATAGTTGCTAGAGGATAGAGGGGCCGGTTCGCTGTGGCGGACCGGCCCTTTCTCGTCTCCTTGGCGCAGGTCGGTACGTCCCCATACGACGAGTGGCCCCTGGTTGCCGGTCTTGGGAGGGCGAGGTTCCACCCGAGCCGCTCAGCTGCCAACAGTCATCGCACACGCTGCGCAACTTTCATTCTCGCAGATTGTCTGATATAATGAAGTGGGCCTAAGGGGGCGCAATTTCGGATGAGCAGCGAAAGCGGCAATGGCGGCGTTGTCCTCGGAATGAGGAGAGGTCGGGCGGTCGGCTGGATCATCTTCGGAACCGGGATGTCCCTGATCGGATATTTCTATTTTCGGACTGTGCGTTCCACATCTGGGACGTTTACCCCTTGCGCCCATGATCTCACACGGCGAGGGAATGCGCTGGTTCTGCAGGAATAGCCCGGAGTCTGAAGAAGTAGATTCTCAACAGGGAAAGGAGTATTGTGATGAGAGGAATAGTTGACGTGTCTACGAGGCTCAGGATCTTCATGGTTCTTTTGTTTTGCGGATCGGTGCTCTGCTGCAGTTCGGCTCAGGCACAAGGATTGGACAACGCACAGGCAATCCAGAAGGCATTGACGGTAACCGGGTTAGCAGGCATGGAGCAGGTTCAGATTGCAGCAAAGCAAGAGAACCTGCAAGAAGCCGACAAACTACCATTCCTAAACATGGCAGGAGACTGTCTTTGGCGCGTCTCTTTATTGGATATCAAACCGATTGTCCGTAAACCAGCCAAAGGGAAGGAATGGGGAAGGCCATGGTATCGTGAGGATGGCGGAGCCCCCGTAGAACTCGAACAAGTTCATAGTCTTGACGTCTTGATCAACAAAGCATCCGGAAAGATCATCAAGGTTAGCTCACCATTCGTCTCCGGTTACCCATCGAAGTTTTCAGACGAGGAATCCCTGAGAGCTGAAGGTAAGCAATATGTTGGACTGCCGGATGTTCCTCCCAAGATTAGTCTGATGGAAGCACTCCAGGCGACATTCGAGGGCTTGGGCGATACGCCGGCAGCTAAGCAGATCGAGGCGTCTTACGTACTCTACACGACGGATATACCATCATCATCTTGCCATGATTCACCATGTCCTGTCTGGGCTATCATACTTAAGGGTGTGCCTCCGTTGATGTGGAGTATTACGCCTGTTGCGCCTGGTGAGGATGGCAAGCCGGCGGGCCCTCCACCATATCTTAACATGCGACATCTTGTGAATGCCGTTACCGGGGAATGGATGGGGGCATCAAGTATCCCATAGGAAGTACGCAATTTGGATTAAGTAACGATTAGTCAGGTCACATTTGGCGTTCGACTCCTAGGTGACCGCTGTCCATGCTATTCCAGATAACAGACTGAAGAGCCGTCCTTAAGTGAACGCCATATTGCCCGTTAGGTACGATCAAGCGATGCCATGGCTTACGGCCAGTGCTCCATAGGATCGGGATCTAGGGAAGAAGACGTCCAACAGCAGACAGGAGACCCGAATACGACATGGCTGGAATTGCCGGCATGCTATCTTTCTTGCTTGCCGTCGGATTCTCTACAGAAGTCCTCGGCTACCATACGAAACCGCTGAATGCCCTGTTGGGCTTGGTATTCCTCGTCATCTTCCTGCGACCGTATAGCTTCGCATTTCGAATTCGAAGCTTCCGTAGGCACTGGCCAGGCTGGCTGCCGGTTTCGGGAGGGCGAGGTGCCACCCGAGCCGATCAGGTGCCGACAGTCATCGCATACGTTGCGCAACTTTCGTTCTCGGAGATTGTCGCATATAATGAACTGAGCCTAGGGGGTGCAATTTCGGATGAGCAGCGAAAGCGGCAATGGCGGCATTGTCCTCGGAATGAGGAGAGGTCGGGCGGTCGGCTGGATCATCTTCGGAACCGGGTGGTCCCTGATCGGATGTCTCTATGTTCTGATCCCCATCGCAACCATCTGGGATGTTCTCCCGGCCATAAAGCTGTTGGCGGAGCACCCGGACCCCTGGATTCCCGCGGTCATGTACCTTGTCTTCGGGCTTGGAGTGATATTCCTGGGTGTTTCCGTGGCGATGACCGTTCCGAAGCGTCAACTCTTGGTGGATGCGGACGGCGTGACAAAGGTCTGGCGCGAGCTACCGGTTACGAGGGAGAGGAAGAAGCACATGCCCTGGGCCAACGTCCGATTCGTTTACACCATGCGCACCCCGAAGGGCGATGCGCCCGTACAGATAGTGCTCGCGGATGCGGAGTCGTTCAAGCCTGTGTCTGAAGGATTCGCCGACCTCCACCTCGCCATGCCGATAATCACGCGTTACGCGCCGGAGGGAGTAGTGAAGCGGCGGGATTTCCCGGTAGAGCATGATGGACCTGCGGAGTCCTCCCGTGCGGATGTGCAGGTCAGCGAGCGGGTGGTTCTCCAGTCCGGCAGCCGTGTAGCCGGGTTGATAGGTTCGGTCGTTGTGCTGGGTATTCTGGCTGCGATCACTGTTCCGTTTCTGGAAACGTGGGACAACATCTATTTTGCATTCATCTGGCTCCCAATCAAGGTGCTCACTATCCCTCTCATGGCTCTGTACTTCCTTTCAGCCCTGCCTCTGGTATCGGTGCTGCTGTATTTCCCGGGAATGGCGCTGGTGGGCTATGCCAAGCAGTTAGCTGGTGAAGTCATCCGGTGCGTCGTGGATTCGGATGGTCTCACCTTCGAGCGGCGTGGTGTCTTGCGAACCAGGTTCGAGAAAGCGTTCATCCCGTGGCAAAGCGTCCAGGAGGTGTACACATACAAGGGCGGTCATGTCACCATCCCCGCCGAGATAGTATTCGACGACGGCAGATGTATTCACCTCAGACGCTTCTTTCCGCGCGCCGGAAACGCCCTGCCGACCATCCTGCGCCATGTGCCGGAGGAGGCTGTGCGCGATTGGTACTCGCCATGCCATCCCTTCCGCCGGGCATTCGCTTGCCCCGCCGCCGGGCATCCTAATAAGTTATGGAGTTGATGCAACACCGAACGCCCGGTCGTAAACGACCGGTCTGCCGGATACTTCCGGAAGCCCCGAAGGCTTTAGGGGCTCTGGATAGCGCCGTTTACGGTGCTTCGCCGGGGAGGCTCAGACACGTCCTTCAGGGCGTGGTTCAAGTGTCGCAGTGTCTGACGAGATTCAGCAGGTTTTCGGCGTGCGGCTGTACACGGCGGCAGATACGCGAAAGGGCCGTCCCGAAAGCCTTCGGGACGGCCCGCTGCAAAGGAGGTAAGTTAGGGACACGCGCGTTATTATTATCGAGATTCCTGTGACATTTGCTTACTCGCAACATTACCTGGTTTTCTCGCCCGGACATCGAAAAAAGCCAGGAAATTCAAGGGAATTCCGGGTTTTCGGGCGGCAGCCCCTCCTGAACCCGGCGCAGGATATCCCAGTACGCGCCGCGATGCCCCTCCCTGATCGCCTGCACGAGCACGCTGTTGTCGTTGTAGTTGTAGTTGCTGTCAATCTGGTCCATGGACGCGTGCAGGAATCTCGGGTCTCCCTCGATCCAGCGGCTGATTTCGTCCACTATCTCGATCCCCACCTGCGGCGACAGGTAGTAGATGGGGGCGAGGAAGTCTTCGTTCCCATCCGTCTGGCCGTGAAGGCTGGGGTTCGAGGCCGAGATTCCCTCGCGCCGAACCATCCTGCCGAGAGCGGTGCCATTGTGGATGCGCACGCCGACGGAGACGCCGACCCGCGAGGGGCCGGTCTCCTTTATCAGCTCAATCGTCCGCCTGGCGGATGCGCGAGTCTCCGCCGGGCCGCCGATGAGCAGGTCATACATGAAGGTGATTCCGTGCCGGCGGCAGATTTCGGCGGTTCGGCGGACCTCTTCTGAGGTGAAGTCGCGGCCGAGAGACTGGAGAACCGCATCATCGCCGCTGTCCGCGCCGAAGTCTACGCCCGTGCATCCAGCGCGTTTCATGAGGTCGGCCAGCTCGCCGGTGAATGGAGCGGGGCTGGCGTACGTGTACCAGCGGAACTTGCCGGCAGTGTCGGAGTCTATGATCTCCCGGCACATTGCCTCCGCATGGCCGACCGGGATATTGAACTCGCTGTCGCACAGGTGGAAGCAGTCAATGCCCTGTTCGAGCAGCGCCCGGATTTCGCTGACGATGTGAGACGGCGGTCGGAGCCGGCAGGTCCGGCCCTTTCCCACGGGATCGGCGCAGTAGATGCACTTCCTGTCACAGCCGCGCTTCGTCTCGATTCCCGCCTGCCCTCCCTCAGTGAAGTAGCGGCGGTTGTCCAGCCATCGCCTGCTCCGCGGAGGCAGATCCGCCATCTCCATCCACACCGGGGAATTGCATCTCATGCCCTCCGGAGTGCGATAGACCAGGCCGGGCACGTCTGCCGGGTCCTCGCCTTTCTCCAGCCTGGAAGCCAGCAGCGGGAGTGCGACTTCGCCTTCGCCCGCGATGGCATACTCCGCGCCGGTGAACGCCACGATCGCCTTTGCCGCGACCGAGAGCCCGGAGCCGCCGAGCACGATCGGGGAGTCGGCCCGAGAGCGGATATGATCAATGACCTCCTTGAAGAACGGAACGAAGAAGTCGCGGCTGGCGAAGTAGCAGTCGTCGGTGTTTCGAATGGTGAGTCCGATGAGGTCGGCGCGGTCGGCTTGAAAGTACGAGTCCACATCGGCCCGCCAGTCGTCCGAGAAGCACAGGTCCAGTATGCCGACCTCATGCCCGGCGGCGTGGAGCGACTCGGCGAGGTAATCCAGGCCTATCGGGGCGACCCCTGGCTTCATGCGGTTTGGATTTACAAGCGCAATCTTAGCCATGGATTCTTCCTATTAGGAAACCAGGAAGGCAGGAATTGGAAGGGAGAATCCGAAGCACGAAATCCGAAATCCGAAACAATGTCAAATGGCCGAATGTTTCAAATCCCAAACCCGCCAATCAGTAGGTTTGGAGCATTTTCCCATTTGGGATTTGCCCCTTGTTTCGTGCTTCGAGTTTCGAATTTCGAGTTTTCTCTCGGTTCCTGCTCTCCTGGCTTCCTAAGGGGAATTCCGCGTTCTCACTCACACATTCCGGTCCACGGCCTCGGCGACCCGGCGAAGCTCGGCCATCAACCGGGCGAACTTCTCCGGACGCAGCGACTGAGGGCCGTCGCTGAGCGCATGCTGCGGATCGTTGTGCACCTCCACCAGCAGGCCGTCCGCGCCCGCCGCGACCGCCGCCTTCGAGACCGCTCCCACGTACTTCCAGTCGCCGGTCGCGTGGCTCGGATCCACAATGACAGGCAGATGCGTCCAATGCTTCAGGACGGGCACGGCGTTGATGTCGGTCGTATGGCGGGTGGAATCCTCGAACGTGGTGATCCCGCGCTCGCAGAGGATGACGTTATGATTCCCCTCGGCGATAATGTACTCCGCCGACATGAGCAGGTCGCGCAGCTTGCATCCCAGCCCCCGCTTGAGGAGAACCGGATGTTTCGTCGCGCCAACCGCTTTCAGCAGCGGGTAATTCTGCATGTTCCGCGTTCCGATCTGCAGGACGTTCGCATACCGAGCGATGAGGTCCACGTCGTGCGTATCCATGACCTCCGTCACCACCGGCAGGCCGGTCTCGTCGCGCGCTTTTGCCAGTATCCTCAATGCTTCCTCACCCAATCCCTGGAAGGCATAGGGCGAGGTCCGCGGCTTGAACGCGCCGCCTCTCAGCATGTGCGCGCCGGCCTCCTTCACGCCGTGCGCCACCTCGAGCGTCTGAGCCTCCGATTCCACGCTGCACGGTCCGGCGGCGATTGCGACTGTCCTGCCGCCTACCTTCACGCCGGCCACGTCAACCAGCGTGTCCGCGGGGTGATACTCCCGGGATGCAAGCTTCCACAGGTGTGAGATGAGGTCCACCCGCTCGACTCCGGGAAACGAGCTGAAGTGCTCGACCAAGTCGGCCTTCTTGGCGTCGAGCGCGCCGAGTACGGCGATGACCTTCCTCTCGACGCCGGGGTTGATGAACGGCCTGAGGCCGATGTGCTGGATTTCGTCCTCCACCGCCCGGACCTGCTCAGGCGTGGCCTGTGTCTGCATGATGATGATCATGGTCGGACCTCCCCGAACCCGCAATCGTGCAGAGATTATACCAGATTCCTCCGTCGGCGTGAAATGGCCCCGATAGGCCCGGGTCTTCGCCGGCGGCTGAGTCCCAGTACAAGTACCGGATTTTCGCCCGGCCGTTGACCAAGCGCCCTGTGTCGGGTAGAATAGTCACAGGGGGCCGTTCGCAGTGAATTACAGCCGCGCAGTTCGCAGTATCCTCATCTTCTTTCTCATGCTCGTGTCCGCGAGTGCATTCGCGGCGCTAAGCCTTCGCGACGCGAAGAGCACGCTTCCGAACGGCACCGAGGTCACCTTCAACGGGCTATCCGTGACCGCGACCTTCCCCGGCAGCATCTACGTCGAGCAGGCGGACCGCGGCCAGGGAATCCGGGTTGACACCAGCAGGACGTTTGACGAGGGTGATGTCGTCAACGTCTCCGGCACCATCGAGACCGACCCCCTGACTGACGAGCGGTATGTGGCCGCGTACCCCGAGTATCCTCAAGATACCGGAGGCAATCTCATCCTCAAACCGCTGGCACTTAACACCCGAGCGTTTACCGGCGGCGACTCCGGGCTTCAGAAGGGGATTCCATACGACACAAACCTGAATACTATCGGCCTGCTGGTGACCATTTGGGGGCCGATATCCGCGTTCGACGATCCGGATGATCCAGGCAGTTGGTTCAAGGCGAGCGACTCCTGCGGCCCGGAGATCAAGGTCATCGTCCCGAGTGGGGTGACCATTCGTAATTACTGGGAGTATGCTGTAGTCACAGGTATATGTTCCGCCGAGAAGGTGGACGGCTCCATGATCCGCCTGCTCAAGGTCCGCAAGCAAGGCGACGTAGTACCTTACCAGCCACGGGTGATGGCCAGGCTGCAGCAGATGACCCTCGATGAGAAGATCGGCCAACTCTTCCAGGTCCGGTTCGACGGCGACATCTTCACTGATGCCATGCGCCAGACAATCGAGCAGAAGCAGATCGGCGGCGTGGTATACTTCCAGTACAACGGCAATCTCAACGATCCCGTGCGGTCGGCGAACTTCAGCAATGCCCTGCAGGCATGCGCTATTGGGCCCGGCGGCGATGGCATCCCGCTTTTCATCTCCATGGATCAGGAAGGCGGCCGGGTAACCAGGATCACCGGCGGGGCTGATTTCCCCGGCAATATGGCGCTCGGAGCGTCAAGGTCCACCGATATGGCTTATCTCGCCGGCAGTGTGATCGGAGAAGAGGTCAGGGCCGTCGGGGGTAACATGGACCTCGCTCCCGTCCTGGATGTCAATAATAATCCGGCGAATCCCGTGATCGGGGTTCGCTCCTTCGGAGAGCAGCCGGGTCTCGTGTCGGACATGGGATTGGCCTACATGGGAGGCCTGCACAGTGCCGGCGTGATCGCCACAGGCAAGCATTTCCCGGGCCACGGCGACACCGCCACAGACTCCCATAGCGTCCTACCGATTGTGACCTACGACTTCAACACCCTGGATACCATCCACGGCCGACCTTTCAGAGATGCGGTCAACAACGGCCTGGATGCCATCATGACCGCGCACATCGTCGTCACCTGCCTTGATGCCACCAGGCCCGCTACGCTGTCGCCCGAAGTCGTTGACGGCTACCTCCGAGGCAACATGGGCTTCGACGGAGTGGTCATGACCGACTCGATGGGCATGGCCGCCATCAATTCCAACTATACGGTTGAGGAGGCCTCAGTCATGGCGATTCAGGCAGGCGTGGACCTCCTTTCCCTCTCGCCGGACCTCGACACGGCGATCAGCGCCATCAGGTCGGCCGTCCTCAGCGAAGAGATACCCCAGTCCAGGATAGACCAGTCGGTCGCCAGGATTCTGAGCCTGAAGTATCGGAAAGGACTGTTCGCCAATCCCTATGTTGACCCAGAAGCTGCGGACGATATTGTGGGAAGCACGGATCACTGGAATGCCGAGTTGAGCGCCGCAAGGGCCGGGACTACGTTGGTCCAGAACACGTCCGGTTTCCTGCCTCTTAACTTGACTTCGGGCCAGAAGATCCTCCTGGTGACCGTCCAGGCATCCGAAACGACCACTGATGCTGCAACGAGGTTCAAGCCATACATAGCCCAGAAGCATTCGAAGCTGCAATCTATGGCAATAACTGCGAATCCCAATTCCTCCGCAATCCAGCAGGTCAAGAATGCGGCGGAGTCCGCTTACGTCGTCATCGTTGGGACTTCGAGAGCCCAGCTTTCGGCCAACGTGGGTCAGACAACGCTGGTGAAGGAATTGTGCGCGATGGGCAAGCCCGTGGTGGTCGTCGGACTTCGCGAGCCCTACGAGCTTGCAGGATTCCCCGAGGTCAACGCATACCTGGCGGCTTATAACTATCGGAACTGCGGCTTCCAGGCGGCGGCCGATGCCATCTTCGGCGACATCAATCCGTCCGGCCTGCTGCCTGTCACCATCCCCGGCCTCTATTCCTTCGGCCACGGCCTGAGCTATTGATTAGGGGTTCAGCGTGGCCCGGCCTCATGCGCAGTCTGCCTTCCCCCTGTGGAAAGCAGACTGAGCTTCTGAAGGCTCAGATCGAGCGGTTGAAAAAGAAATAACTCACGCCTCGCAGAAGTAGCTGATCTGCGCGCCGGTCTGGATTTCATCTGTCACGCGGTCGCGCCCGACATACCTGCCGGCGATGTTCAGCGCAATGTCCCTCTGCTCTTCCGTGCGCACATCTCCGGAGATAATCGCGCGCTCGTCCCGCACCAGGACCTGCAGGTCTGAGCCGCCGAGCCGGGGCTCCGAGATCAGGGCATCACGGATTTCGAGCGCGATGGGAGTCTCCTGGGCAGAGACGACAATCGGCTCCTTCAGGTCCGGCATCTCCTCGCCCGGCCACGCGACCGATGTGACGATGGGGATTCGCTCTTCGTTCATGGTACTTCGTTCCTCGTTCTCTCCGGACTCGGACCTAGTGCAAAACGTCGGAAATGTCGTCCACTTCTGCGAACGGCAGGGCCGCTCCCTCGCCCGTGAGCCGGAGGCGAAACGGGAGAGGGCGGGGGTGAGGGCGTTATTCCGTGCCGTGCCGCGAGCCCCGAGTCACCGCATCGCTCAGCTCCGATATGACACCACTTTCCTTCGCGGTCTCCGCACCTTCCTGGCAGCTTCCTTACTCAGCCAGCCTAGCAGTTCGTTCAGCGGCAGGGCGTTCAGCACGTTTTTCGTCTCGATCCACCCACGCCGGGCAGTTGCGATTCCGTAATCAACAAGCCCCAACTGACCGACGGAATGCGCGTCCGAGTCTATGGCCAGCATCACGCCCAGTTCCTGCGCGTGCCTGGCATCGGTGTCCTTCAGGTCGAGGCGATCCGGCTGCGAGTTTATCTCCATGGCCGTGCCGGTCTTCGCCGCGGCCCGCAGCACCGCGTCCAGGTCAACCTCGTACGGATCCCTCTTGCCGATAATCCGACCCGTCGGATGGCCGAGGATGTCCACGTGCGGATTGCTGATCGCCTTGATGATGCGCTCACTCATCCGCTCGACCTTCATGCCCATGCCGCTGTGGACCGAGGCAGTGACAACGTCGAATCTCTCCAACACTTCGTCGTCGTAATCCAGCGAGCCGTCCGCCCGAACATTGACCTCGATGCCGTGCAGCACGTGAATGCCCCGGTATCTCCGGTTCAGCCCGTCAATCAGGGCGCGCTGCTCCCTTATGCGCTCGAGCGTGAGGCCGTGTACGAAGCCCATGGAGACCGAATGGTCGGAGATCGCGAGGTACTCGTAGCCCAGATCCTGCGCGGCCTTCACCATCGCCTCGGGAGGATCGGCACCGTCGCTCCAGTTGGTGTGGACGTGGAGGTCGCCCTTCAGGTCGGAACGTTCGACGAGGTCGGGCAGCCGCTCCTGCCGCGACGCTTCGATCTCGCCTCGATCCTCGCGGAGCTCGGGCGGCATGATCTCGAGGCCGAGGACCTCATACATTCCTTCCTCGGTCTCACCCGCGACGCGCTTGTTGTCTGAGACCCGGAAGACCCCGTACTCGTTCACCTTGAAGCCCATCGCCTCCGCCAGCGTCCGCAGCTTGATGTTGTGCGCCTTCGAGCCGGTGAAATACTGGAGCGCCGCGCCGAATTCGTCCGGCTTCACAACGCGCAGATCAACCTGGAGGTTCTCCTCCGTGACGATGGTGCCCTTGGTCGGCCCGTGAGCAAGAACGCTCTTCACCATCGGCAGCTCCACAAACCTGTCAATCACGACCTTCGGCTCGTCCGACGCGGCGAGGAGATCCAGGTCGCCGATGGTTTCCAGCATGCGGCGCAGGCTGCCCGCGAGGCTTGCCCTGTCCACCTCCTTGAAATCCCGGACCATCTCGAGGAATCGGCGTGCAGTGGGGAGCGCGATTCCCAGGGGCGTGCGCCCGGTTCGGCCGCGCATGCGCTCGATGCTGTCGAGGAGGTTCTTCTCGGTTTTCTCGCCGAGGCCGGGGATTCCGGAGAGCTTGTGCTTCTTCGCGGCCCGCTCGAGCTTCTCGACCGAATCAATGCCGAGCCGCTCGTAGAACAGTCTCGCCTTCTTCGGGCCGATGCCCGGGACCTGAACGAGCTCGGCGAGGCCCGGCTTGACCTCTTTCTTCAGCTGGTCGTAGTAGACCGAGCCTCCGGTTTCGATGTACTCCGTGATCTTGGCCGCGATGCTCTCGCCGACGCCGGGAATCCCGGTCAGCTCGCCTCGCCTCTCGATTTCCTCGATATCCTCCTGCAGCGATTCGATCGCCCGCGCGGCATCGCGATATGCGCGGACGCGAAACGTGCTCTCGCCCTTGATCTCCAGCATGTCGGCGATGTTTTCGAGGAACTCGGCTATCTGGGCATTCTTCGCGGTGGGCATGTGGATTCTCCGAAGCGAAATGCGTTCTCTTCCGCCATGAAGGGTTTACCCATATGCGGACCGGCTAACGCAGAGATTGATGGGCATGACGTATGCCGGAGTTCGCAGTTGACAAGCACGCTCACGCATCACGCATCACGCATCACGTCTCCGTGTCGCCCGGCTCTATCCCTTCACGCCCGAGATCACCACGCCCTGGATGAAGTACTTCTGGGCGCAGAAGAAGAGGATCAGCAGCGGCAGCATAACCACAGTCGCCGCGGCCATGAGCAGGTGCCAGTCGGTCGCATGCTCTCCCTGGAAGGCCCAGAGCGCCAGCGCGAGCGTGCGCTTGTTCGGATCGCCGAGGTAGATGAGCGGGCCGAGGAAGTCGTTCCAGTGCGCCATGAAGGAGAAGATCGCCACCGTCGCCAGCGCCGGCTTCGCCTGGGGCAGGATTATGCGCCAGAAGATGCCGAGCGTGCCGGCCCCGTCAATCTTCGCGGCCTCGTCCATCTCGATCGGGATCGTCATGTAGTACTGGCGCAGCAGGAAGATGAAGAACACGCCTCCTCCGAAGAAGGCCGGTACCGTCAGCGGAAGGAAGGTATCGTACCAGCCCACGGAGGTGAATATCTTGAAGATCGGTATCAACGTCACCTGCGGGGGCAGCATAATCGTGGAGAGCAGCACGATGAACCAGAAGTCCCTGCCTGGGAACCGTATCCGGGCGAACCCGTACGCGACGATGGATGCCGAGCCGACCTGGCCCACGAGGCAGACGAACGTGATGATGCACGTGTTCTTCAGGTAGATGTGGAACGGCATCGTGGTCATGGCCTCGACGTAGTTCTTCCACATCACCGGCTTCGGTATCCACTGGGGCGGCGACTTGAAGATCATGCCGGCCTCCTTCAGGGAGCTGGAGACCATCCAGTAAAACGGGATGAGTACCAGTATCGAGCCGACGATCAGCAGCGCGTACGTGACCGTCTTGGCCATCAGATTCGCCGTGCTCTTCTTTCGTATCTTCTCTTCTCGTGCTGTTCTTGCCATGGCACACCCTCTCGATCTTGGATTCACGGGTCAAGGGACGCCGGGGACCCATGCGCCGCCCTGTCAGCGCCTTCTGAGCTCCGCCTCGTAGTAAACCCACCGGGCAGAGGTCTTGAACACAATCAGCGTGCAGACCAGGATTATCACGAAGAGTATCCAGGCCATCGCCGCCGCATATCCCATCTGGAAGTACTGGAACGCCTTCTGGTACAGGTAAAGCAGGTAGAACAACGTCGCGTATGCCGGGCCGCCCTGCGTCATCACGAACGACGACGTGAATACCTGGAAGCTCCCGATCACACCCATCACCAGGTTGAAGAAGATCGTCGGGGATAGCATCGGCAGCGTGATCTTTCGGAACTTCTGGACGGCGCTCGCGCCGTCTATCTCCGCCGCTTCGTAGAGCTGTGTCGGAATGCCCTGAAGTCCGGCCAGGTAGATAATCATCCCGCCGCCGATCCCCCACAGGCTCATCAGGATGAACGCGGGGAGCGCCCATTCGGTGCTCGCCAGCCATGGGGGAGGATTATCAATGAGCGGCGCCATCGGAATCCTTATGCTGCCGTGCACGATGTGCGGAAGGCCGGCCGGCACTATCTTCGACCTCAGGAATATATTCAGTATCCCGTTCTCCGGGTTGAATATCCAGCGCCATACCATCGCAACGGCGATCCCCGGCAGGACGGCCGGTATGTAGAAGATCGTCCTGAACCAGGTCATCCCCCTCACGCTCTGGTTGAGCAGTATCGCCACCAGCAGCGATCCGGTCAGGCCGAGCGGCAGGGCAAAAAGCGCGTACGCGATGGTAACCTTGATCGCCTGCGCGAATCGGAAGTCATCAAACAGCGCCTGCTGGAAGTTCGCAAGCCCGATGAACTTCGGCGGGTTGATGATATCCCAGTCGCACATGCTGATGTATATGGAAAAGAGCATCGGCCCGAAGGTGAATACGAAAAAGCCGATGAGCCAGGGAAGGATGCAAATGTATCCCTCGATGCCCTCTTTCCTCGCCATTCTGCTCGCTTTCTGTTTGCCCATGTTCAGCTCCCTGCTAGTGTTCCATTAACTTGGATTTGACATCGGATTGTGTGGCCGCACCACCTACCCCCGGCCCCCTCCCGAAACGGGAAGGGGAGTCCCCTCTCGCTCGACTGAGCTCGTCGCAGGCCGGGAGAAGTGTGCAGCCGCGCCTCAATCCCTCTGGTACTTCAGCAGATCGTTCACAAGCGGGGCGACGTGCTTGCACGCCTCCTCCGCGCTCTTCTTCTCAAGAATCGCCAGGGTGATCTCGCTCGCGATGATCTCGTTCATCTCCCGGGAACATGCCACCTGCGGCAGCGGATGCCCATAACTGATGGTGTCTATGAACGCCTGTTTGTTCTTCGGCTTGTCCTTCAGATAGAGATATGCTCCCGACTCCGCGACGGACCTACGGCTCGGGATGATGTGCTGTGTCTCGGCAAAGTACCCCTGCATCGTCGGCGATACCATGAACTTGACGAGCTCCCAGGCTTCCTTCTTGTGCTTGGAGCCTTTGAGTATCCCGAAGGCCGCTCCGCCGATGAAGGACGCGCGCTTCTTTCCCTTTGGCAGCGGGGCCACGTCGTAGTCGAAGGTCTTGATCTCATCCTTGAAGACCAGCGCGGCGGCCCAGCTCCCGCTGACGTACATGCCTATCTGCCCATTCGTGAAGAGTTTCTGAACCCCGATGTCGGCGGCGTCCGCCGGCGTAGGAGCCACATGGTGCTCGCTCCGGAGATCTACCATGAACTGGATCGCCCGGTATGCTTCCGGCCGGTCCAGCACGCACCTGGTCCTGTCCTCGTTGAGTATGTCGCCGCCGTTCTGCCAGACGTAGTTCTGCCACATGTCGGGATTGCAGCCCCATTGGTCGAGTCTGTCGTCGCCGTCCAGATCCTTGCTCAGCTTCTTCGCAGCCGAGAGATACGTGTCCCAGTCCCAGGTCTCGTCGGGATAGGGAACGCCGTACTTGTCGAACATGTCCTTGTTGTAGTACATCGCGTAGATGTCCACGTCGCCAGGGATCGCATAGATGGTGTTCTTGTAGGTGCCCCAGCCTTCGACCGCCGGCTCGTAGAAATCCTCGATATCGAACTCCGCATCGTTCTCGATGTATGGATCCAGCGGCTCGAGGAGGCCCTTCGCAGCGCACGGCGTGAACCAGTTCGAGCTGATGCGGCTCACGTCCGGAGTTCGGCCGCCTGCGGTGGAGATCAGCAGCTTGTCGAATACCCTCGTCCACGGGATGAGCTCGATCGTGACGTGGATGTTCGGGTGATCGGCGTAGAACTCCTTCAGCGCCGTGTTGTAGAAGTCCATGTCCTTCTGCTTGCCCCACATCGTCATCTTAAGTTCCACGACGTCGGGGTTTGCCTTCGGTTTCGAGCAGCCGGACAAGCACACACCAAGAATCATGAGGCACGCCAGAACTATGGCTGTTAAACGGATATTCATGGTTACATCCTCGTGGATGCGTGATGCGTGAATCCCCTCGCGCCCGAGGGCCAAGCGAATCACGCATCACGCATCACGAATCACGCATCACGTATCACGTATCACGCATCACGTCACCCACATATACTTCACCGACCGCCGGCGCCTTACCTCCCCTGAGGCCGGCGATGCCGACTGTACTTCAGAAGGTCGTCCACGACCGGCGCGACCTTCTCGCAGGCCTCCTTCGCGCTCTTCTTTCCCAGAATCGCCAGAACGATCTCGTTGCCGATGATGTCGTTCATCTCCCGCGAGCATTCGACGTTCGGCAGCACGTATCCATAACCGATGGCATCAATGAACGCCTGCTTGTTCCTCGGCTTGTCGTGCAGGTAGAGATACGCTCCTGATTCCGCGACGGACCGCCGGCTCGGGATAA
>Ga0315289_10006853_pt1 | contig 16695 bp, 10 predicted proteins | sample YL17G11_40_MG_FD_203452 | JGI IMG/M metagenome (GOLD analysis project Ga0315289, IMG submission 203452) | Sediment microbial communities from Yellowstone Lake, YNP, Wyoming, USA - YL17G11_40 | ecosystem: Environmental > Aquatic > Freshwater > Lake > Sediment | place: USA: Wyoming | collected... | reverse complement strand
TCGACACGAGAGAAGCGGCCATGGTCTCTTCCTTATTTGCCTATGACAGCCAAACGTTCGAAGATCGCTACCGCGACCTCTTCTCTGAGGGAGGCGTTCATCAGACGCCGGTGAATATCCTGAAGGATGATAAGATCACCGGACATTACACGCTCAGCCGGCTTTCCAATGTCACGGGCGGGAAATATTTTTCGAACATCGAAGAATACCGGAAGAATTTGGACCAGCTCCAGAATCTGACAGGCTCTTACTACGTCCTGGGCTATTACATCGGCGAGCAATTGGACGGCCAGCATCATAAGATCAAAGTCGACGTGAAGCGGAAAGGAGTCGAAGTCCGCGCCCAGTCCGGTTATTTCAACCCAAAGCCCTTCCGCGAATACACGGACCTCGAGAAGCAGCTCCATTTGTTCGACCTGGCCCTATCCGACACACCGCTCCTCCAGACGCCGCTCGCGTTTTCCCTGAGCGCGCTCTCTTATGCCGTCGGCGAAGGAACCCGCCTCGAGATGCTTTCGAAAATTCCCGCCCGGGTCGCAGAAAAATTCGCCGGGAAAAAGGTCGAACTCGTAGCTCTTGTCTTCGACGAGAAGGAGAATCTTGCCAGCCTCCAGAGGACGGAGGCCGATATTACGAAATACCGCGGCATGGACGTTTTTTGCGCGTCCGGAGCGGCGCTCCAGCCGGGAAGATATAAATGCCGCCTCGTCATCAGAGATCTGGAGAGCGGGACCGGAGCCGTGGCTTCGGCCTGGGCCAATGTCGCAAAAAAAGCGTTCGTCGGCTTAAGCCTTCATTCCCCGCTTCTGCTTGTTCCGGAAAGCAGCTTTGCCTACTTGGAAGCCGCTGCGGCAAAAAAGAAAGAGGCGATCGCGTGGAACGATGCCTATCCTTTTGACCGGGCCCTGTACTCGCCCCTCGTCGGCGAGGCGCCTCAGGGTACGCCAAAGATTTTCGCCGTCGTCCCCTGCTCTATGACAGGCCTTGTCCAACCGAGCATTACTCTTACAGCCTGGCTGATTAATTCAGTATCGGGCGAAAGGCTTCCGGTGCTGTTTTCGGTTCTGAATAAAGCCCGGAAAAAGGACGTCGAGATCCAATTTTTGGAATTGCCGCTGAATGATGTCCCACCGGGAAAATATCTTCTCTATCTCCATGCCGAAGACGCTGTTTCCATGGCCGTGTCTTACGCTCAGACGACCTTCGTCATTCGATAATCGGCTAAAACCGGCTGTTTGAAGACGCCCGTAAAAAAGGATCTGAATAAAACCCTCTATTTCACGCCCGGCGGCGGCTTAACGGCCGCTTCAGCACACGGCAGCCAGACGGCCATTTCTCCTTGGCCGCGGTTGGCCCAGGCATAATATGGGATCGCCAGAAAATCCTGCTCTTTTCTCGATAAGATCTTCCCATCCGCGCTCTTTGCCGCCGCGAACGCCTTTCCTTTGAGAACGACGACGCCCTTTAAGAGATCCGGATGGAACTCAGCCTCAAGCTTTGCATTATCGGGCAACATTAAATTCAGGACTTTGCCGCCGTTGTCCACTCCCTCCGCACAGAACACGATCGGCCCGCGCTGGAGAGCGACCTTCCCCGCGTCGTCCTTGACAGCTTCATGGGCAATGACTCTTCTTACAGGCATGGGCAGGTTCAAATCGATGACATCACCCTTTTGCCATGCCCGTTTGATCTGGGCGTAGCCTCTGTCCATATTGAGAGCGATGACCAAGCCGTTGACTTTCAAGGTGACTTGCTCATTGTTTGTGTCGGCGAATTTGTAGAGATCGCTCGGAACAGTCTGGTTCTGCGCCCATCCCGGAATGCGGATATTGACCGTGAACTCGGCCTGTTTCTCCGGCTCGACCGTAATTTTCACCGCGCCGTCCCAAGGGTAGCGCGTTTCCTGTTTGAGATTGACCGCTTGCCCCATCACCTCGACCGTCGCCGCGTTCCCGATGAACAAGTTCACATAAAGAACGTCATCTTTCGTGGCGTAAACATATCCAGGCACCGAGGGAAGAAACCTAGTGATATTCGGCGGGCAGCAAGCCACCTCAAACCATGGGCTGCGGATGGTCTGCCCCTGGTAGAGTTTCGACTTCCCGTCCGACTCGAGCGGATTCTGATAGAAAAACGACAGACCGTCGAGCGAAACGCCCGAGACGAGACCGTTGTACATGACGCGCTCGAGCACATCCACGTATTTCGCCTCGCCATGGAGCAAGAAAAGCCGCTGCTGCCACAGCGCGTTTCCGATGGCGGCGCAGGTCTCGGTGTAAGCGCTCGCGTTCGGCAGCTCATAGGCATTGCCGAACGCCTCGGAGGTGTCCCGCGCGCCGACTCCGCCGGTCAGGTACATCTTTTTGCCTACAACGTTCTCCCAGAGCCGGTCAATGGCCTTGACATATTCCGGCCAGCCGCCGAGCGCCGCGACGTCCGCCATGCCGGCGTACATGTACATGGCCCGGACGGCGTGTCCGACGGCTTCGTCCTGCTCGAGGACAGGCTTGTGGTTCTGCATATATTCGTCGGAGTCGTAAACGGCGAATGGGTCCTTCAAGTCGTGTTTTTCGCCGCCGAAATAATGCCCGCGCTCGTCGAGGAAGAATTTGGCCAGGTCGAGATAAGCCTGGTTACCCGTGACGCGATAGAGCTTGGACAGGCCGATCTCGATCTCCTGGTGGCCGGGGAAGCCGCGGCGCTTTCCCGGGCCGAATGTCGAAGTGAGAAGGTCGGCATTTTTGGCGCCGATGTTTAAAAAGCTCTTTTCGCCTGTGGCTAAATAATGGGCCACGGCGGCCTCATACATATGGCCGACGTTATAGAGCTCATGGCTGACGCGGAGGTTCGACCAGTGCTCTTTGCCCGCTCCAGGAGCAGGATTCTTGGGATCGATCGTCCGCGTCGTGTAAAGATATCCGTCCGGCTCCTGGGCCTTGCCGATGATGACAATCAAGTCGTCGAGCCGCTTCTTGAGATTCAGGTCGGGATGGAGCATGAGCGTGTAGGCCGCGCCCTCCATAACTTTGAAAACGTCCGAGTCGTTGTAGCGTTTGCCCTGGTGCGGGCCTTTCATCAGGCCGGCGGCCTTGCGGAAATTGTCCACCCGGCCCGTCTCTTCGTTTTTTTGAAGGGCAAAGGGCACGGTCACGGCGCGGTTCGTTTCCATCTTTGGCGCCCAGAAGGCGTCGTTGACCTTGACTTGAGTGAAATTCACGGGCCGGACAGGATAGTCCTTTGGCGGCGTTTTCACCGTCCGCCCGCCACGGCAAACGATCAAGGCGGCGGCTAGCATAGTCACAAACACAAGAGTTAATGCGCTTTTCTTCATCGGCGTTTTCTCCCTCAATCGCAAGAACGCATTTCTGAATCCTCACCTCAAGCTTACCTACACAGATACAAAAGAACCTCAAAGAATTATACAGCAAGTCTGGCAGAGAAAGCCGGTTCGCAGATCGCTATTTGTACTGAAAATTTTTGCAGGGAACGAGGGTCTCAAGAACCTCCCATTCCGCGTCGGCCTTCATCGCTCCGAAAAGATCCACATTTAAGCTCATCTTATTTTGCAACCTGGATCTCATAGAGCGAAACGCTGATCGGAGGCAGCGTCAGTTTCGTCCCGAACGGCGCGCTATTGATCTCCTGGATCTTCACCGCCGACTCTTTGCCCGGCTCGTTATAGGCTTTCTCGTCCGTCCCCGTGATCAGATAAAGCTTGGCCGACTTGGGGATGGTCACGCCGCTGAAGGAAAGGGGCAGCGTCAGAGCCGTCTTCGTCGGGTTGACGACGGCCACGGTTAAAACTTTTTTCCCGTCTTTCCACGCCGCGGCGACGTCCAACGGCTCGGCCGCACCGCTGACCTTGACCGGGATCGTGCCGTAGTGGGCGCGGTAGAGCTTGAGCACCAGCCCTGTCGTCTCGAATTCGGCTGCGGTCTTTGTCGTCTTGATCGCGCCGATGACATTCACTGTCTGGGCGTAGTTGGCCATATAGATGATGTCGCTCTGGCGGAAATACTCATGGAGCCCGGCCGCGATCCCGAGCGCGTCTTTCAGAAAATAGCGGGTCCCCAGCTCGCCGTAAACGTAAGGCCCGTACCAGTAGTTCCACTCATCAAGAGCGACGCGGATGTCCTTGCCCTGGAGCGCCGGAATCGTCGTCCGGTACTTGCGATGAGCCTCAGCGATCCGCCGGACATTGCGCGGGATCTGCGCCACGTGGCTGATCAGGCCCGGCATCTCCCCGCAGTAAAAATGCTCGCTCAGATAATTCATGGCCTCGGCGCAATTCGCCAGCATGCCCTCGCTCCATGTCCCGACCGCGCCGACCGCGATCAGTTTGATCGAGGGGTCCTTCGCCCACATGGCTTGGGCGAAACGGTTGTGCTTCTTGGCGTAGTCCTGGAGCGGCATGTAGCCGAGCTGCCAGTTGCCGTACATTTCGTTCCCGACCGACCAGAACTTGACGCCCCACGGCTCAGACCGGCCGTTGCCGGCGCGCCATTTCCCCATGGCCGTGTCGGCAGCGCCGTTGACATATTCGACCTCTTCGGCGGCCAGCCCTTCGTTCCCCTGCCCGCTATTCACCGAGATGTAGGGGTCGGTGCCGATGAGGCGGCAGAAATTCAAGAATTCGTGAATGCCGACATCGTTATGTTCCACGCCGAGCCAGGCCGGGTTCTTGCGCGGCGGCCGGCGGTCCGGCTCACCAATACCGTCCTTCCAGTTATAGCCGCTGACGAAATTTCCGCCCGGCCAGCGGTACACGGGGGAATCGAGCTCCTCAAGGACTTTTAAGACCTCAGGCCGGAAGCCGTCGACATTGTCGGCCGGCATGAGCGAGACCGTGCCGACACGGAAGGCCTCGGCACCCTTGCTCACGATTTCCAGACGGCCGCTCTCGCTCGAACCTTCGGCATTAAAATTGAGCGGGACGGTGCGATAGCTTGAATTGAGCTCGGAGAGATTGATGGTCTGCCGGTCGGCCGCTCCCGGCCCCCAGACGAGCGAGATTTGAACGGGCAGCACTCCGGCGTCGGCCGCGATGACGATCCGGCCGAGATAGCCTCTGCCTTTGACCGTGGCCAAATTATCCTGATAAATGCCGCCGGTTTCGCCGTTTCCTTTGAGCCGGATCTCCGGGGCGTGGACGCCGACGTAAGGAAGGATGGGATTCATCCGGACATTGCGCGGGTCGCCGATGATCTTCCACGGCGATTCCTTATCGGCGACGGGATAATAGAATTTTCTGTCCTCGAGCATCTCGGCCCAAATGCCCTGGTAGATGCAGCGGCCGAGGTGCTCGATGAACTGGCCGTAGATGTATTTCGAGATTGGAGCGCCGGTCTTAGAGGCGTCGATCGCGGCCCGAGGGTTCAGAGTTCTCGTCGAGACAATCTCGAGCTCGACGTCGTCATACCAAGCCGTTCCCGTCGCCTTTCCCCAGCCGCCGAAGAGGCAGTTAACCTGGACGGCGTCATTTGCTTCCGTGTCGAAGACGAGCTCGACTTTCGTCCAGTCTTGCGTGCCCGTCACTGCTTTCGTCTGAAAGCCGTCGAGCCCATGGAGATTGAACAAGGCGCCCTTCGCCCCGCCGACGGGTTTCAGGTCCTGCGTCTTGATCCAGCCGCTGAGCTTATACTTGGAATACGGTTTGACGGGAACCACGGTGCTCCACGATACGTCACCGCCGTCGGCTGAAGAAATCTTAACGCTCCGTTTTCCGGTGTGGGCGACCGAAGAATCGACCTCAAAAACAGCTCTCGGCTGCCAAGTCGCTTTTCTCCATCCCTTGGGAACATCCCCAGCCAACTCTTCGAACGAGGGATTGACGATGGCGTTTGACCCGGAAACCGGCATCTGCGGACGAGCTCCGATCCGAGAAAACGTCCCAAAACCTGCCACTAAAAATATGAATACACTCAAGACGAAGGCCGGCCGCTGAATTCTTTTCATGTCTCCCTCCCCATGCCTTTTTTCGATAATGATGTCCTCAGCTTCAAATAACCTGAATTATTCATGAATCACGTTATCTCTCCAGGTCGTGAATTTGCAGACGGGCGCCGAATTCGGGGACATGACCCAAATTCTCCGGAATTTGGGATCGTGTCCCCCTTGTTTTGAATTCGGCGCCATCTGTGAATTCTCTTCTCGAGGAAACGATGCAATTTATGAATTATTCAGGATAATATTTTTTTCTCTCGTCCTCAACATCCCCGAGCCTCTTATCTCACTTTCCACTCCTGGATACCGGCGGAAAATTTTTCGGGCAATTGGATTTCGAGCCGCAACGCCGAAGTGCGCACGGCCGCGAACTTCACGGTGTTGTATTTGTCTTTTTCCAGGCCATAGGGATTCAGGTTCTTCACCGGAATCCACTTGTCGCCCGCTTGAACCAGGGCTTTCCATGAGGCCGGCACGCGGCACTCGCCCTGCCCGGTGTCGTCGAACCAATAGACGGACGTTTCGGACACAGCGACCGGCTTTCCGAAGTCGTACTCGACCCACTCCGTCGTGCCTTTCTTCGGCCACCAGTGAAGATAGCCGCGCCCATGGTCGTTGGAGTTCTCCAGTTCGTAGAGGTCATGGATGGCTTCGACGCCTTTGCCTCCCGGCGAAGAGCTGACTTTCGCCGTCGAGGCGAGCGTCGGCTCCGGAATGGGCCGGGCCATGCTCTTCACGCGCGCGAGCCAGACATCCATCTCTCCCCGGCCCCGGTGGGCCCAGGCGTAATACGGGATGAGCATGATCTTCTGCTTCTCTCCGATAACCTTGCCGCCTTTGTATCGATAAGCCAGACCCTCGCCGGTAATGACCGTAATGCCATTTAATAGATCCGGACGCGCCTCGGCGGTTAAAACGCTTTTATCGTCAAGGACGAGATTGCTCGTGGTACCGTTGTTGTCGGGCCACTCAACGCAATAGACCAGCGGCCCGCGCTCGACGGCCACGCGCCCAATGTCGGCCTTGATGTTTTCGTTCGCGAACACCCGCCGGACAGGCATGGGCAGGCTGATCTCGACCATATCGTCTTTCTGCCAGGTCCGCGCGATCGGGACATATCCTTTCTCGATGTTTAGGGCCACCGTCTCGCCGTTGACTTTCACGACAGGCTGATCTTTTATTTCTTCAGCATAGCGGTAGAGATCGCTCGGAAGCGGCTTCCCAAGCGCCCACCCGGGGATTCGGACCATGAGCCTAAACTCCGCCGCTTTTTCCGGAGCGACTTTGATCTTGATATCGCCCTTCCACGGATAGTCCGTCGTCTGGTCAAGGACAATTTTGCCGGCCTTCGTTTCTATATCGGCCGTTCCCTGAGCGTAAAAGTTCACAAAGACCTTGTCGGCCTCGACACCGTAGGCGAACCCGCCAAGCTCGGCGATGAAGCGGGCCACATTGGGCGGGCAGCAGGCGCAGGTGAACCAGGGAGTGCGCTCGTGCTGGCCGTAGGATGTCAAAGGGTTGGGATAAAAGAAACGGTCTCCGCTCATCCCGTATCCCGAGAGAAATGCGTTGTAAGCGGCGAGCTCGAAGAGGTCCATGTATTTTGCGTCGCCGTAATACAGGAACATGCGGTAGTTCCAGAGAGCGTAGGCGATCGTAGCGCAGGTCTCGGCGTAGCCGGTCGGGTTCGGAAGATCATAGGCCGGGCCGAATCCCTCGATGCCGCCGGCGGCGCCGATGCCGCCGGTGAGGTAAAGCTTTTTCGAGACGATGTCGTCCCAGATCTTGTCCATGGCATCCATGTAGCGCCGCTCGCCGGTCAGCGCCGCGACATCTGTGACGCCGGAGTAAAGATAGGCCGCCCGCACGGCATGGCCCACGGCCTCGGTCTGCTCGATGACAGCCTTATGGTCCTGGGCGTATTCGCCGTAAAGCTTGTGCCCCGCCGTATTGCCGCGCTCGTCGATGAAGAATTTGGCCAGGTTGAGATATTTCATCTTTCCCGTGGCGCGGAAGAGCTTGACCAGACCGATCTCGATCTCCTCGTGGCCGGGGACGAGCTTGAGCTGGTCCTTTCCCGGGCCGAACGTCTTGTCGATGAAGTCCGCGCTCTTGAGGGCGATATTGAGGAAGTTCTTCTTCCCCGTCGCCTGATAATGGGCCACGGCCGCCTCGTACATATGACCCAGGACATAGAGCTCGTGGCTGTCACTAAGGTTTACCCAGCGCTCCTTGCCCGACATCCGGGGCGGATTCATGGGATCAATCGTCCGCGCCGTGTAGAGGTACCCATCGGGCTCCTGGGCGGCGGCGATCTTGGCGATCCAATCGTCCAACGCCTTATCAAGGTCGGGATTAGGTCGCAGCATCAATGTGTAGGACGCGGCTTCTATGACTTTATAGACGTCGGAATCGTCGAAGGCGTAGCGCGAGGCGAACTTCCCGCCGGTCGTGCCCTTAAGCGCGGCCGCGGCTATTTCGAAGTTCTTGATGCGGTTCGTGTCCTCGCTCTCCTTCATTTCGTGGCGGATGGTCACGGCGATGTCCGTCTGTTGGCGCGAGGCCCAGAATCCGTCAGTGAATTTCACCGCGGCGAGCGGCACGGCCTTCACGGGATAGTCCGATTTCGGCTTCTCCGCGCAGGAAACCGCGGCAAGGAGAGCGGCGGCGGCAAACACGCAGAAAACAAAGAGCTTACAATTCTTCATGTTTTAGACCCCCAAACTGAATAGTTCCATCGAATATTGTGATCCATGCTTAAATATGTAATATATATTATATCGAAAACGAAATGGAAAGAGGATTTTTTTGGAGAGAGGCATCGCACTTCATCAAATAAAAAGGACTCAAGCCCGGCATTCAGACGCCGGATACACACCAGCCTGATCCCTCCATCTCCTCGAGATCGACCGGCCTTCCGAAAACCAGTACAGCCCGGCCTCAACATCTTGACACCATTTGAATCAAGGACTACGATTGAAGAGGGAGAAGTTTTTATAATTGGCAGAATCGACAAGGAAGATCGAATGAAAAAGCGCGCATTCAAGGCATGTCTCATCGGGTTTCTTGCGGCCGCTTATGTGGTTTTAGGTCCCGGTCTCTGGGCTAAGACGGAATTCAAGGGGCGGCTTTTCATGGGCGGCGGCCCAAACAGAGAAAATGTCGTCTCCGTCAGGATTCTTCTTAATGAATACACGATTGAAGACGAGGTTCGGCGTCTCTCGCAATTCCTGAATGCCGGCGACATCGAAGGATTTTATGGAGCGTTCCGCGAAATGAAGAAGGGGGAATTACGGTTCATCGGCGGCCTAGGATTGAAAGTCGTTTTCAACGCCGCCACGGAACAGAAAACCGAGAACGGTTACAAAATCCTCTTCGCGACGGAAGGCCGGAGCCTGGAAATGGGGACAAGCAAAAGAATTTCCGGCGGATACCTCTTCCTTGTTGTGGAGTTGAATCTGAATAATAAATACGAGGGGGAGGGAAAGGTCTACGAAGACGCCAAAATCCAGTTCACTCCGGCGGGCAGCTTCGTCATGGAATCCTACGTGACGCCGCCGAAGTTGCTCGTTGCCGTCCAGCCCGTGAAATGATCGACCCGTTCGTCTAAATAATTAAAAAATGGGACCTATATCTTCCCCCGGGCCTGCCTGAATTTCGGAAACGGTCTTGTGCGCCAAATAATTATCTCACAATTCCTTCTTAAGAATCGCAAAGAATGCGTCTTTCGCCGCCCTTTCGATCCAGGGACGATGCCCACAGTCCTTCAAAAGAATGAACCTAAAATTTTTTATGACGCTCGATAGCGGAATTTTGACGCCTTCAGCCGAATGGGCATCGTAATCTCCGTGGATGGCCACGACTGGACATCGAATCTGTCTGCCCAGTGCCACAAGTTTTCCGCTGCTCCTCAGTTCTTCGGCCTCTTTCCAAACATTCTTGAAAATGTCGTATTGACATTCAATAACATCGCTCTTGTAAGGCAGGGGATCATAGGAATCGGCTTTAGAGATAAGCTCGCCAAGTTGAGCAAAGATTTCGTTCTTATCCTGACGATCAGGGTCGTTTAGGATTACCGATAAAGAATCGATTGTCATTCTTTCCTCTTCTGTTAGTCGGCTTAATCGAGTTCTCATAATATCCAGGGCATATCTTTCTTCAAATGCGCCGCTGCTTACCAATATGAGCTTTTTGACGAATGAGGAGTTCTGAGCGGAAAAAAGAAAGCTCAGCCATGCTCCCCAGGAGAATCCGATCAATGTCATGGGAAGGCTGCCGTTCTTGTGCAACGCTATTTTTAATTCCTGAAGTTGTTCTTTTATGCTTGATTTTGTTTGAAGCGGTTCTAAAACGCCGAACGTTTTGGACAGCTCCTTTGCCACCGCCGCCATTTCCCCGGGAGCTCCGGGCCCTCCGTGAATAACGGCTATGCTAAAAGGCGCCTTTCCATATTTTCTAATATTTTCCATGGCTGCAATTTAAGATCGGTCTAATCAAACAAAATGTCAAATAGTTTCGATTGCGGTCGGGTGTATGGCATTTTCCCCAAGGGAGGCTGTCGGAAAGAGTGCGTCGATGAGATAAAATCATTTCTCATGCGTCTTCATTATGGAAAGCCTAACTCTTTTATTAATTCATCGCATATTAGGATGACGGATACGAACATATAAAGGGCGCTATAACCGCTTGCAGAAATTCAAATAATGTCCTATATTTAGGTCTATATAGAGATCTAAATAAGGAGTTATCAAATGAAAGTCATGTCCGTTTCCAAAGATATCGTCCCGATAGGCAAGTTCAAAATTGGCATCTCAAGGTGGTTCAAGATCGTTCATAATACCGGGCATCCTTTGATCATCACTCAAAACGGAAAACCGGCCGGTGTACTTCTTTCTCCTTCCGAATATGATGAATTGGTCTATAAAAGCGCTTTTTTGGATTCCATCAACAGAGGAATAACCGATGCGGAATCGGGACGAATCTATAATTCCGAAGAACTGAAAGCAGAATTGGCGAAAAGAAGAAAACAAGGATGATTTTTTATGAAAGTCCTTTGGACGCTTGAAGCCCTTGAACGATTGTTCGAAATCGAGAATTTCATCGCGCAAGACAGTCCAAAGCGAGCCCGGCAATTCGTCGGCGCACTTATTGAACGTGGAGACTCGCTATCTGAAAACCCTCGAAGGGGAAGGCCGGTACCCGAAATATCCAATCCTCATATACGCGAACTGATCATAAAAAATTATCGAATCGTCTATCGATTACGCCGTGACCAGATTGAAATTCTGACCGTGTTCGAGGGACATCGGCAATTAGGCATTGATGATCTCGAAGAATAGATGTCCCGGCTTTTCATGGAATTATCAGTCTAAAATAATAAGCATATGCCCAAAAAATTAGACTTCATGACGTCGACGACCTTGAAAGTCCTGGAGTTCTTCTCTGCCGACGCCAGGGTTGAAGTTCATGAACGAGAGGTTATCGAGAATACGAAAAATCAGCTAGAGCTCCGCTGCTCATCCAGAGTCAGGAATCCCAACAGTCTCAGCGCAATTTGACATTTGAAAAATAATATTTTATTATATTATTTGTCGATTTATAGGCAATAATATAAGATATTAATATATCATCTAAAAGGGAGAAAGAAACATGAATCCCAAGGAAATTTTGGCAAAATCGTTGAAAAAGGAACGCGAAAAGCTCGGCTTAAGTCTTAAAGAAGTCACGGCAAAAATGGGCTATCCCCATTATCAAACTCTCGGAAGCATAGAGACCGGCGACAGGGAAATCAAAGCTTGGGAGCTGGCTAAGCTGGCCAAGATTTACGGCCGCGATATCGACTATTTCCTGGCCGGAAAAGAAAGCCATGAAGAATCCAAAATCCTCTGGAGAAGCCCGGGCGATTCTTCAGAAAAAAACGAGATCCGCATAAAGTTTATTTCTTTTTGCCGGAATTACCGGCATCTTCAATTAATTCTGAACGAAAAAGAAGATTCCGAGCAACAGCTTCTATATCAAATCCATAAAACTCGGTTGCTCAAAGGGGACGCGTTCCAATATATCGCCGGAATGGCCAAGAGAATTTCAAGCGATTTATGTCTGGGCAGTCGGCCCGGCTGCGCATTATCGAAAATACTCGAGGAAAAAGCCGGAATTAAGGTTATTTTTATGCCTCTTCCTCAAGGGCTTTCGGCCGCTACGACCAAAGGAGATTTCGGCATGGCGATCCTCATCAACTCAAACGATGCGCCCTGGAGGCAGAATTTTGATTTGGCCCACGAATATTTTCATGTTTTGACCTGGGATTTGTTCTCGACGGATGAGGTTTATCGAGAAACTAGCCCGAAGAAGAAAAATAGAATCGAACAGCTTGCGGATGTGTTCGCTTCGGCGCTTCTTCTTCCCGAAGAGGAGCTCAGAAAAGAAATCGGCCTGAGGCGGCGAGGAAAAATCATCGATTATTTAAGCCTAACGGAAATCGCGCGCGAATTCGATGTTTCGATGGAAGCCCTTTTATGGAGACTTGTCAATATCGGAATCATGAAAAAGGAGAAGGTCACTAAACTGCTTGTGGAAGGGAATATTTTAAACATAGATAAAAGCAGTCGAATCAAAAAACAAAATGTCCCTGAAGTCCCGATTTCGCCAAAATATATTTCTCTGGCCATACGCGCGTATCATTTGGGGAAAATTTCCAAGGCCCGGTTTGCGGAATATATTGATAAAGAATTCAGCGCCGTTTCGTCCTTTTTAAAAGACATAGGATACAGCGAAAATAAGGATTATTCCTTTGAATATCGTATTACTTGATGCGGATGTCATTATCGATTTACACCGGTTGAACCTTTGGAAATCCCTTACAAAGAACAATAAAATTCATGTCTCGTCCATCATTGTCAGTCGGGAAGTCTATTATTATGAAGACGCCGCAGGAAAACGACACATCATTGATCTTTCAAAAGAGGCCGGGAAAAGCTTCGTCGAAATATCGGCGACCATAGGACAGTTATCGACGATTACGAAGGAATTCGAAGGTCTTTTCGAGATAGATCTGCATGCTGGGGAAAAGGAAGCCCTCGCCATCCTGACGACAAAAAAAGACATGCTTTTCTGTACATGCGACAAAGCTGCCATGAGAGCCTTAGGCTTTTTAGGTATCAATCATCAAGGAATTTCATTTGAAAAATTATTGGACCGGAGCGGTATTAAGAAAAAGCTGGAAATGAAGCATTCAGAGAGACAATTCCGACAATTTACTCAAGAAGGCGTCGCCATAAGGCTTGCTATGTCCACAATAAAGATATAATGACCTTAATTTCATATAATTAACATGGTATGTATTTGCGTCGAGAAGCCGATTACGGCCTCAAGTTTTCCGAGAGCGGCGCTCGGGGCGTCATTAAAACCGCGGAGAAGCTTCTTGAGCGAGCTTCGGCAATCTTGAAACCAAAATAATTATGCTATTTATCCTCGGCAATGAATATCAAGATCTCATGGTAAGTTTCAACCAGATGCGGAGAAAAAAGCACGATTTTATTCTGATAAACCTCCTTTAAATTTCATATAAAAAACATTAAAATTAAACCGGTAGCAAAAATATATTTAGGTTCGATTAAAACATGAAGTATTTCATTACCTTCGAATTGCAGCCTTCCGGTACCTTTGGAGTGCCAGAAGGCAATAAAACCGTTATTCCTTCAGGATTAAAATCTGTCGTTGGGGATACGTTTCATCGACGAACTATGACCCGCGTAGGATATGGTACGCTCCCCTTATTTAGACACGATAAAGAAGCAATAAACTTAACATTCGATCTTGGCACATTAAAAGCCCATTTAAGAGATAATTTTATTACGCTTGAAATTGAATCAAATTCTCATTCCGAAGCTTATAATTTAGCGGTCACTGCCTTAGATAAGTTCTTGCAGCATTTATCCTTAGGTTTGAAGACGCTGTTTTCATTCAATCCCATTCTTTTCATTGACGAAACTGATAAGATATACCTTATTCCAAAAACAACATCGATGGCTACTGTGACCATGTACAATCTTAGTTGCGTAAGTAAAGAAATTGAACGCGCAGCAAATATTTTCCCTATCTCTGACGCTCTCATTGAAAAAGCATTAGAATATTATGAGCACGCCCTTTTCTTATTTGACAATAGTCTTAAATTAGTTGACGTCAACTCAAGGCATTTTAGATATCTAATCTCCTCTATTTTCTTAAATCTCTGGAAAGCGATAACTACAATTATCGGAGATCCCTCTTCTGACTCAGATTATCAAAGTCGGTATAGATCTCTTGGCTTTGATTATGATTTTTTTGTTAACAAGATTAAATGGATAAAAAATCTAAGGAATAATTCTGATGTTGCCCACCATTCAACTGAAAAGGACAAATTGAATGAAATTCAAGCTAATTTCGGAAAGGCAAAAGAAATAGCTGAGACTGTTCTTATTGCCTATCGCGATTCTCTTTTAGAAAAACAAAAAGTCAAGGAAGAGACTTTTAAGGTTTGATATTATGTCTCAAGATAGTATTTATGAAAAAATAATACCAACGATTAATCCGCATCTTCAACGATTTTAATTTCCTCGGTGGTAAGGCCATACAGCTGATAGACTAGTTGATCTATATTTCTATCTGTCGCCATGATCTGGCGTTGAAAGGATTCTTTTTCGTGCGGAGTCTTGGCCTGGGGAAGCTGGTTGTGCAAATTAAGCATTTGATCGACGAGTGTCACTACTTGACCCTGGCGTTTTTTATCAACTTCTGGAATTGGCAAAGATGCGAGCGCTGAGATATGAACTTGCGGAAAATCATCTTTCTGAGCAACCATTGAAGTATTAATATAGAGCCACGAGATTAATCTCGAATTCAAAAATCCGAGCGCACATAAGACATCTTTTTTTGATCCCTTCGGAACAAGATTGAGGACATTATCTGTGGTTATCATTGTTTCAGAAGTCACGCTTGCTTGTAATCTGAACTTGCGAGTGAGTAATCGGCGCAAGACGATGCGTTTACCTTGGAACATTTTTATCGGACGGCTTGAAGCAATGTCGTCACAATATCGAAGATAAGAAACTCTCTTTGGTTTAATCCAATACCGCGACAGCTCATTGCCTTGAAGTTCCGGCAAATATTCTTTGCTGCGTCTTGATTTCGCATGAAGGAATCGTTGCGCAATTTGGTCTTCAGAATGTTTCTTGCGACTGTAAGGCTGCACGCCACGTTGAATGTTAAAGCAATCGCCAAATTTCACTTTAGCAGTTTTCAGCTTGGAAAGAATTGGCGCAGTTTCTAATGATAAAGCTACTGAAAGACGCTTTAATGAATCTTCTCGAATGTTTTTTATAGGTACGAGTTTTCCAATGCCATCAGGAATCGAACAGAGTCTTTCTTTTTTGGGGAAATAGTTAATAAGACAATTTTTCGACACCGAAGAATGCGCCAGAACCACTATTGCCGTGTCTATATAAGCGTCCTTGAAAACATCAAACGGCATCGCGTATGCCACGAGCGGCGACAAAGAATTCAGCAAAACTCCACGTGACATTTGATACTTTTCACCAGTCAACCAAGAAGCAGGGATAATCATTGATAAGCGGCCATTTAAATTTAGAAGTTTTGTTGCCTGAAGAAGAAAAAGTTCATAGGTGTCGTGTGAACGCGATTCGTTTTTGAAGTGTGTTTGCAGATATCGCGCTTCCGACTCAAATATTGTTCCTCCGTATGGCGGATTGCCGATGACGGCGTCAAAGCCGCCGGATTTCATGATCTCGGAAAACTCGGCCGCCCAATCGAAGACGTTGACGCGGAGTCGCTCGTCGTCCGATAAAAACGGAAGCTCTTTTTGTTGATAGAAATCCGGCCCAATGAGCGAATTGCCGCATTTGATATTGTCGCCCAAATCAGGCAACGCTCGTTGTTGAAAGAGCCGCAGGAAAGGTTGAATAGTCTGCTCGCTTTCGCCTTCCAGCACTTTGAGCAGAAGGGAGAGCTTTGTAACCTCGACGGCCTGGGGATCGATGTCCACGCCGTAAATATTGCCGAGAAGAATTCTCTTCCGCTCGGCGATGGTCAGTTTCCAGCCAGCCGTCGTTTGAACGAGCACGGGATTGCGGCCTTTGGTCCAACTTTCCGGCTTATGGGCGAGATACCAATCGCGATGCCAGTCGAGGAGGAATTGATAAGCATTGATAAGAAACGAGCCCGAGCCGCAGGCCGGATCAAGGACGCGAAGCTTGGCCACCTGCTTAGGAGTTTTGTCTTCTACGAGTTTTCCAGCCGTCTGTCGGACGATGTAATCCACGATGTATTTGGGTGTGTAATAGACACCGCCGGCTTTCTTGACTTCGGGTTTGTCCTCGACGACGGCATGATGTCCTGCCGTGAGCCGGATAACTTTACCCAGGAATTGCTCGTAAACATGGCCGAGGATATCGGACGAGATGACCGTGAACTCATAGGGGCTTTCGGGATAATAGAGTCCCTCGAGGAGATCGTGGAGCAGTTTGTCGTCTACATCAAGGGAGAGCGTGAGTTCGTCGGGCGGCTCATGGCGCCCTTTTTCGACCTTGAAATAGAAAAGCCCGGAGTTGTACTTAGTGTCGGCGTCTTCAAAAATTTCACAGAGTCGGGGATATATATTCGGGCCGTTCGTCAGAGCAAGGAGCCGCCCATAAGGTTCGATGCCGCGGTCTTCCGAGATGCGGAGGAAAATGATGCGGTCGATGATCCGTTGGACGG
>Ga0315289_10006852_pt1 | contig 16696 bp, 18 predicted proteins | sample YL17G11_40_MG_FD_203452 | JGI IMG/M metagenome (GOLD analysis project Ga0315289, IMG submission 203452) | Sediment microbial communities from Yellowstone Lake, YNP, Wyoming, USA - YL17G11_40 | ecosystem: Environmental > Aquatic > Freshwater > Lake > Sediment | place: USA: Wyoming | collected... | reverse complement strand
AGCATGTGCCATACCTGCTTCATTTGTTGTCAGTGTGAGTATATCATGCCTTCCGCACACATATGACTGGTATATGATAGAGACCGATGAATTAGGTAGCGGCCTGCCGTTGATGTCAATTACCTGGATGTTGATGCTATCAGTCCATAATGCAAATGATACTGAGAATAGTGCTAGAACCAGCATAATAGCTGCGGAAGATCTTTGCATGTAGATATTTAGGGGAAGGTTTTTAATTAATGAGCAAAACAAGGCGCTCGGCAGGCCGCGCTCACGCGCGAGCCCGCCTTCGCGCAAAAGGAGATCTGAGAGCTAACCAAACTCAAATTCCATGCTGACAGTGGCAGTCATAGATACGTCCGATGGTTCGATTTGGGTTGAGTAATCCGCAGACGCCATTGATTTACCTTCCGCCATCGCGTAGTTGTAATACACATAGGGGCGTGGCTCGTAGGAGCTCTCGCTTATCTTGGTTATCTTCTTCACGCTCAGTCCCAATGCGGACGCAATGGTGTCAGCCTTCGCCTTAGCGTTCTTTGCCGCTTTGGCTAGGGCCAGGTTCGCGATCTCATCCTTCTTCTCATCGCTGAGTGTGAATGAGATGCTGTTCACCTTGTTCGCTCCAGCTGCGGCAGCCGCGTCTATCAGCTTGCCTACGCTACCTGTCTCGCTGGTCTTGACTACAACAGTATGGGTCACTTCATATCCCACTATCTTGTAATCAGTGCCGAAGAAGTGATCATAGTCGTATATAGGATACATGCTGTAGTATCCTGTCTCAAGCTCGTACTTGACACCAGTCTCCGCAAGATTCGCGCGGATGGCATCCATTATCCTTGCCACCTCTTGCTCCGCTGCTGCGGCATTGTCCCTCTGGACCTTTATACCCAGCTGTATCTCCACTCTGTCAGGATCGGCCCTAATGATGGCCGTTCCTGATGTTGACATAGTTCCCAATCCGGGAATCGGCTCCAGTATCACTGAATCCGCTCCCGAATCGTTTGCCTTGTCTTCAAACAGTCCCAATGGGAATGCGTATGCGGTCGACACAAGAAGTATCAGTGCCACAGCCGCGAGCACTCCGAATATAGTTTTCGTTTCCATAAAATCACCTGAGAATACTTGGCAGTGTTGGGATATATCCTGTTTGAAATCATTAGGGAGATGCCGAACAATCCGAAATCCTTTAAAACAAGGCTTGTGAGAGTATATTATGGCTTGGAATGATACTGTAGAGTTCAGGAAGGTGGATCAGAAGATCATCAAATCCCTTTCTTCAGAGACAAGAGTGGATATCCTGAAAGCGCTCGCAAAGAGGAGGAAGATGCCCACAGAGCTCGCTAAGGAGCTAGGGATGGCCCCTTCCACAATTGTCGAGCACTTGAAGGAACTGGAAGGAGCAGGTCTTGTCAATAGGCAGCAGACCCAGCATAAGTGGATATATTACGAGCTCACTGACAAAGGCAGCGAGCTCTTCAGCCCAAAGATTCCTTTCCAATTCATACTGATGCTGGCATTTGGGATAATAATAGCAGGTCTGAGCTTCTGGAACTATTATTCAGTCATGACTATTCCTATGCAATATTCTACGGAGCAGGTGAAATCTACCCCTACAGCAGATGCTATTGAAGCAGGAATAATAATGGCAACCGACGAGTTTATGGAGAACAGGACACAGACCCAGATAGAGAACTCAAATATCCTAGATATGTCTGTGATAATAGGAGTATTAGGAATAGCACTAGCAGCATATGCCTCATACCTTATATACAGGGCAAAAGTAAAATAAGCGTTTCCCAGAAGTTTTTAAAGCGTATTGCAGATATACTTCCAAGGTGATACTTTGGCAAAGAAACAAACGCAAGCTAAAGCGGAAAAAGTTAAGGGAAAAAGAAAATGGTGGTATAATCTAGGGGTTGCAGTCCTTATTTGCGCTTTCCTATTATTTATGGATTACGCGACATTTGGGAGCGTAACCTGGTCGCTTTGGCCGGTGGCTGCTATGATACTGTTCAGCCTGGGATTCTCAGCACTTGAACTAATGAAAGGCAAGCAGAGGCCGTTGTGGTATGACATCCTGATGACAATTATATTGGGTGCGTTCATACTGGTTGTCGATTTCGTGACCACTGGCACATTGACATGGTCGAAGTGGCCTGCTGTGGCGATACTGGTATTCGGAATCGGATTCGCACTGCTTGAGAGGCTCGGAAGGAACTGAGCTCTTTTTTTTCTTTTCTGTTTTTCTTTTACTCTTCTTTTTGTTTTTCAGACATTAGCGGCAGCCAGGCTAAGGTTTTAATAGTAACCTCCAATAAATGCAGGCATGGACAAAGGAAGGCTCGACAAGCTGGTTGACATACAGAGGAATGAGATCACAGAGCACCACATATACAAGAGGCTGGCATCGAGTTTGAAAGGAAATAATAGGAAGGCTCTAGAAAAGGTAGCTGATGATGAGCTATCTCATTACAATTTCTGGAGGGGAGTCACATCTAAGGATGTGGGGCCGGACTGGTTCAGGGTGAATCTCCATTACTTCATGGCAAAGATATTTGGATTAAATTTCAGCCTCAGGCTCATGGAAAATGGAGAGGCCGGGGCGCAGGTCATGTATAGCAACCTGATTAGGCAGTATCCCAAGATAAAGCACATAATCAAGGATGAGGAGATTCATGAGAGGGAGCTCCTTGATATGATAGATGAGGAGAGATTGAAGTACACTGGCTCCATAGTATTGGGGCTAAATGATGCCCTAGTAGAATTGACTGGCGCCCTCGCAGGATTCACGCTTGCATTGCCTAATCCGAAAATAGTGGCTATGGCGGGGCTTGTCACAGGGATAGCTGCATCGATGTCTATGGCAGGATCAGAGTATCTGTCATCAAAAGAAAGGGGAGAGAAGAATCCCCTGAAATCGACAGCTTATACTGGAATCACATATTTCTTGACTGTCCTGCTATTGATAACTCCCTATATGTTGATGAACGATGCTCTCTTCAGCCTTGCAATCACACTTGCGACCGCGATAATTGTCATATTCTTATTCAACTTTTATATATCTGTAGCAAAGAATCTCCAATTCAGGAAAAGATTCGTGGAGATGGCAGGCATAAGCCTTGGTGTCGCTGCCATAAACTTTGCCATAGGTATGCTGATCAAGCAGTACTTCAACATACAGATATAGAGAAATAGAAAATCTGATCTTAGCTTTTGCCCTGAAGACCGAGCTTGAACATCTGCTTGTTCGCATCTGGTGAAGGAAGAAGAGCAAGTGTGTCAAGTATGTTCTTCTGATTGATGCTGAAAAACTTTGATTTCACCAAGTATCCCAAGAGATAGCTGTTTGCCTGGCGGTCTGACCCTGTCCTCTTCTTTGTGATGTCTGATGCTGGGATGGGCTTGACTGATTTTGATATCTTTTTCAGCGCATCTGCTACTTTCTTTGTGTCAGGATACTGCTCCTTGTGGATGTGCATCTTGTTTGGTATCAATGGAGAAGTGTCGAATATGACTGCTGTGTCCTTGCTGATATATCTAGCAGCCCTCAACGCCTCTATGGGCTCTAATCCTATCACCAAGTCTGCTTCTCCATCAGGGACAAGCGGTGATGGGACCTTCTTTCCGAATCTCAGGTGAACATCGAGATGGCCGAATCTCATCGCAAGACCGTGCACCTCGGCTGTTGTGACATCATAGCCTTGCCTGAGGGCTGACTCCGCCATTACGACTGCAAGAGTGAGCACACCTTGGCCACCTATGCCTGAGATTATTATGTTTGTGATATCTTTCTTCATTTATTCTCACTTTCTTTAGGCTTCACAACTTCTATAGCCCCAAATGGGCATACCTGCGAGCAGACTGTGCATCCCCAACAGAACTCCTCATCGATGTAATACCTCACTGGCTTCTTACCTTTCAGCTCGAGATGGATTGCTGGGCACGAATACTGTATGCACAGGTCGCATTTCCTGCATTTTTCCTGATTGATCTGGAATACAGGGACCTTGATTCCCTTCTTCCCGGCATTCCTCATGAACATGAGCCTGCAGTCCTGCCTTGCTATTATGATTTTCACTCCCTTCTTCTGCGACATGTCCTTCACTGCCTGAGTGAGCTGCTTGAGATTGAATGGATTCACTGTCATCACTTGCGCTCCGATTGCCCTAGCGACTTCCGCGATAGAGATCTCGGTTGATGGGTCCCGCATGCCTGTGAATCCTGCTCCTGGATGTGGCTGATGGCCTGTCATGGCCGTTATCCTGTTATCTAGGACAAGTAAGGTGAGGTCTGATTTGTTGTACACTGCATTTATTATTTCAGGAATGCCAGCATGGAAGAATGTGCTGTCTCCCATAAACACAACTATCTTCTGGTCGCTGACCTTTGATATGCCATGGGAAATGCCTGTGCCTGCCCCCATGGACACTATGAAGTCCTGCATCTCTATTGGTTCGAATATGCCAAGTATGTAGCATCCTATGTCTCCCCCGAAAACGCAATCTTTTCCTACAGCTGTCTTTGTCCCCCAGAAGCTCGCCCTGTGGGGGCATCCTGGGCAGAGGGTCGGGTCCCTCGACGGTGTCGAAAGTGAATTTGATTTCTTGATCTCTATCTTCAGATGAAGTATGCTGTTGAGAGCTCCGAGCACATTCTCAACCCTCAGCTCCCCAGACACTGGAAGGAAATCCTTGCCGTGTATGACTGCAACAATGCTGTGCTCCTGCACCATCCTCTTTACTTCGTTCTCAAGTATGGGCTCGAGCTCCTCTACTACAAGGATCTGCCTCTTGCCCTTGATGAATCCAGTGATCTTTCCTCTTGGATATGGCCACATCCCTACCCTCAAGACAGGGATCTGCATGCCGAGCTTCTGCAATGCCTCGGTGACATAATTGAATGATGCGCCCGATGTTATTATCCCGAACTTTGACTTGGAATTCTTGTTGAGGATGAGATGAATATCAGAACTGTCGCTGAACTTCTCGATCTCCTGCAGTTTCTGGTGCAGGCTCTCATGCACCTTTATGACTGTGGGGGGCATTGTGTTCCACTGCTTGCCTTTCTTGAAGACACCTCTTGTTTCGCCTTTCACTATGTTCCCTAGCTTCACCACGCCCCTGACATGATTCACCCTAGTGGTTGTCCTTAGGAATATAGGAATTTTGAATCTAGACGACATCTCGAACGCCAACTTGATGAAGTCCTTGCATTCCTGCGGATTTGACGGCTCAAGATAAGGCATGTGCGATGTCTGTATCATTCTCCTTGTGTCTTCCTCATTCTGCCCGGAAGACCATCCTCCAGGGTCATCGGCCGCGAGCAAGACCATGCCCTTGTCTACTCCGATATATGGCAAGGGATACACAGAATCGCAAGCCACATTGAAGCCAAAATGCTTGAAGAATGTCATCGAGCGCACTCCCGAGAACGCCGCTCCTGCGGCTGCCTCTGTGGCCATCTTCTCATTAGTGCTCCATTCGAAATAGATGCCTGCTTCCTTGGCAATGTCAGAAAAAGTGTCTCCTATCTCAGATGATGGGGTGCCAGGGTATGAAGCCGCGAATCCGATCCCAGCCTCCAAGGCTCCCCTCACTATGGCATCGTTGCCCAGCAGGAGCATCTTGCCACCTTTCTGGAGGAGTTTGTGCATAAGCATAATTGGAAGGGTTAAAAAATATGTGTCCTTAGCCTTTCTTCCACAGGCCATGCACATTGCAGTATTCCTTGGCTTGGATATCCCCAATGCTTGAGCTTATCTCAAACTCGGTTTCAGGCTTGTCGCCCGGCTTCAGGAATTTCCTGTATGTCCTTCCTTCGGAGATTATCTCAACCCATTCGATGTAGTGTTTGTCTTCCATTGGATGGGGTATCGAACCCACCTTAACCTTAATCCCGGTGGCTGTCTTCTCTATGACTGGAACATGCTTCTCCAAGCCTGCATCAGATATCTTCTCCTTGAGAAGCTCCATAGGCTTGCCGCAACACACTAGCTGACCCACCCCAGCATGGACGACCTCAACTATATTACCACAGATGCTGCATTTGTATATCTCATTAATTGCCGCCATCGCATCACTTCAATAATTCTTGCACCTTACCTCATAGAATGCCTTGGGGTGCTTGCATACAGGGCATTGCTCAGGTGCAGTCTTCCCATAATGGATGTACCCGCAGTTCCTGCATTTCCACTCTGTAGGAGTGTCTTTCTTGAATACCTTGCCCTTCTTTATGTTCTCAAGGAGATTCTTGTACCTGCCTTCGTGCTTCTCCTCAACCTCTGCGACTTCCTTGAAGAACTTGGCAGCATCCTTCTCACCTTCTGCCAAGGCTATTTTCTCGAATTCAGGATACATCTTTGTCCATTCGTGGTGCTCTCCTTCCGCTGCCTTTATCAGATTCTCGGATGTGTCTCCAATCTCACCCAATAGTTTGAATATCATCTTGGCATGCTCCTTCTCATTGTCTGCCGTCTCCTCAAATATGGCCGCTATCTGCTCGTATCCTTCCTTCCTTGCCTTGGAAGCGAAATAAGTGTACTTGTTCCTGGCCTGGCTCTCTCCAGCGAATGCCTTCCACAGACACTCGATTGTCTTCTTCCCCTTAGCGACATTAACTTCCTCTCCTTTTTTTGCCATTTTATCCCCCTATAAATTCAAAAAATCATTGCGGCTTGGCCTTCTTCCTGAACACGAATTTGATCACTCTGTACAGCACATACAATCCTATGACAAGTATGACTCCTTGAATGATCGGATCGCTGACCACCACCTTATCTATTCCAAAGCTCACTGCAGCCTCCTTGGAGAAGACCTTCACTTCAACTGTCCTCTGCACAGAATAGCTGTTGCCGTCTGCATCGCTGTATGTTATCGAAAGAGGCATCTGTATTTGCGGCAGGGATGTATTGATGAACAAGTCATATTCTACAGTGTCAGAGTCGTCGGAGTTTATGCTGCTGACATACACCTCGTTCGGGGACAGTATATGGTACCCATCACCTGATTCCAATTCAACTGCCAGGAACTTGGCCTGAGCATCCCCTTTGTTTATTATAGAGATTGACACCGTGTTCTTGGCCTCATTCCTGATATATGTGGTCTGCTCGTGAACTGCTACTATTTCTGGCTTCTCAGACTGCACTGTCAAGGCAGCTATAGTGCTCTTTGTGTAGCTCCTGCCAAGATTGTCGCTGTATGTGAGCGTGACAGGGACTTTATACGTCTTCGCTGTCGCATCCTGGAAGGCGATTATATTGAATGACAGTGTCGCTGAGGCTCCTGACGCAAGCTCTGCAATCCTTTTCTCCGTAGTGGAATTGACAGGTGCGAACGAGATGTCTGATCCTGACAGGTCGAATTTCAATGATATGTCTTTGATTGTGCTATCAGCGAGATTTTTGATATAAAAATTGACCTTGCCTTCCTGGCCTCGGTCGAATTTCTCCGGCACTGTCTCTACTCTCTCTATGGACAGGACTGCGTCATGAGACTGAATGTAGAAGCTCAATTCTGTGCTTAACCAATCTGTCTGGGCAGACTTGCACTTGAACACTACTGTGTTGTCTCCTTGCACTGCATTCTCATCAACCCTTAGCCTATATTTGAGAATCACTTCGTCGTATGGCGACATAGCACCGATGACCTGTTCGGGGCTGTCTCCAGGATCGAACGAGAATGGGAATCTCGACTCTATCATGCATGTGACATTCTCTGCCCTTGTCTTCTCTCCTCTGTACTGTACTCTTATCCATAGATCCATGTATTTGCCTGGCTCCACAGGATATGGCGAATACAACGATTGGTTGCTTATGTAGAAAGTCCCCACCGAGCTCACGCTGCTAGACACGGTAGATGTGCCTGCCGCGAACAGAATCGCAGACAGGAACGCGAACACTAGAACGAAACATATCTCTTTTCTCATAAAACAACCTCCATTAAATTGAACTTGATTATTTGGGCTTTCCTCCATCCCATTTCTCATATCCATCCTTTGCTATCTGCCCGTCCATGAGCCTCACGACCCTGTGGGCATAGTCGGCAATCAGTTTATCATGAGTAACAATAATAAGCGTTTTCCTTTCCTTGAGATGAAGCTCCTTCAGCAGGTCCATTATCTCCTGGCCTGTCTTGAGGTCGAGATTGCCTGTGGGCTCGTCAGCCAATATTACCCTTGGATTAGGAGCAAGCGCCCTGGCGATTGCAACCCTTTGCTGTTCTCCCCCTGAAAGCTCTGAGGGTAAGTGATCCATACGCTCGCCAAGACCCAGCATCTTCAATAGTTTAGCAGCCCTCTCTCTCCTCTCCTCAGAAGGCACCCCCTGGAACACCAATGGTAGAGATACATTCTCAATCGCCGTGAGCGAAGGTATGAGATTGAAGAACTGGAAAACGAATCCAATTGATTGTCCTCTGACTTGGGCGAGGTCGCTCTCGCTCAATTCTGTTATATTGGTGCCATTCAATTCTATTGTGCCTGAAGTGGGCGTGTCCAGGCATCCCACCATATTCAGCAGAGTGGATTTCCCGCTGCCTGAAGGCCCGACTATGGCTACAAAATCGTTCTCCTTTATATCTAAAGTGATCCCCTTCAGGGCGTTCACCGTCACTTCTCCCATGAGGTAGGATTTCCTGACATCCTTAAGATGTATGATTGTCTTTTCTTTTGAGAGATCGTGCGCATGTCCGTGAGAATGTTTGGTTTCTTTCATATTCTCCCTCATTCGTATCTCAAGGCATCCACCGGCCTCATCTTAGCAGCATTCCTTGCAGGAACCACTCCACTGACAACCCCTATAAGTAAGGAGAATGCCAGCGCACCGATTATTAACATAGGTTGCAGTGTCACCTTTAATAAATTAATGTCCATCTGCAGGGCGTACCATTCAACGGTTTTGCTCGCAGCGATACCTGCAGCTATGCCCAATAATCCTCCGACTAACCCTAGTAGGCCCGCCTCTATCAGGAATATCATCATTATGTCTGAATTGCGGGCGCCTATCGCCTTCATCACGCCTATCTCCCTTGTCCTCTCAATGACTGAAGTGTATACTGAGTTCATTATGCCCAGCCCTCCGACAATCAAGGATATCGCAGCGATGCCTATTATCACGAATTCCACAACTGCGAGCATCGCCATGGATGTGGTCTTGAGATCGTTCATTGTCTGAATCTCGAAGTTCTCCTCTCCCGCCTTCAGGCCCCTCTCCTTCCTGAGCCTCTCCTTGATATTCTCAGCAACTACCTCAGGATCCCAGCCATCTTTTGTCTTTGCTAATATGATATAATATCCTGTTGGCGTGTTCAGGACCTCCCTTGCGATATCCATGGGGATGTATATCTGCTGGTCATCCTCCGGGCTTCCGATTTTGCTTACTACACCTATTATTTCGAAGTCATATCCGTTGATGTTGATTTTATCCCCTACACCCACATGCTTGTCGAACAATGTCCCCCCATAATACAGCCATCCCACTCCCGCCTTGTACCTATCAGTATCCTTGAAGTACCTGCCTTTTTCCAATGTTACTCCAGAATACGCCTCCAAAATATTCCAATCTGTAGGCAAGCCTATGATGAATGCATAGTTAATCTGATCCTTGAACTCCACTTTGGCCATCTTTGTTATCATGCCGCCCGCATTGTCTACTCCTGAGGTGTCCTTTATCAAGTCAAGCTCATGGTCTGTCAGCTCCTGGGCGGATTGCCCTGCGAAGCTGGTCATCAAAGAACCGGGCATTATCATTATGTTGTTCTCTCCCATCATCTCGAACTGCTCGTTTATGGCCGTTTCGAATCCTTGCGTGAGCGATATGAGCGTGACAACTGCAGCTATGCCTATGAATATGCCTAGGACTGTCAGGAATGTCCTCAGGCGCCTGTGCCTGAATGTCCCTAATGTGAATTTCAAGTAATCCTCAATCATATAATCATCCTAAATCCTCATCGCTTCTGTTGGCTTCATGCTCGCTGCCCGCTGCGCAGGGAAGAATCCGGATATCATCCCTATAACGAATGCGAATGCCAATGCGCCAGCAACCAATTCGAGTGACACAACTGCCCTGAAAGCTATGTTGAACATATTTTCAGCTATCCAATTGAACAGGAAGCTCAATCCTGCCCCTCCAGCCACACCCAGGATGCCGCCTATCATGCCCAACATCCCTGCTTCGACAACGAACATGCCAAGGATATCTGAATTCCTTGCCCCCACTGACTTCATTATGCCTATCTGCCTTGTCCTCTCAAGGACTGAGGTGTACATTGAATTCATTATCCCCACACCGCCAACGATAAGGGATATTGCGGCTATGCCGACAAACACTATCTGGACCGTGCCGAGTATCGCACCGAATCCTGTGACAATCTGTTCTGTGGTCTGTACAGAGAAAGTCTCCTCTCTTTCCCTCTCCCCGCGCTCCTTCCTGAGCGCTTTCTTTATGTCCTCTGCCGCCTTCGCCACAGGGTACTCTTCCCTCACGCTTGAGAATATTGAGCTGTATTCATCCGAGACATTGAATATGCTGCGCGTTGTATCGAGAGGAATCCTCACCATCATGTCATACATCCCCATCCCAGTCTTGGACTGTATCCCCACGACCCTGAAGGCGTATCCATTCAGCTCTATCCTGTCGCCCAGCTTTATGGTCTCATTGAATATGCTGGAGCCTAGCCTATTGCCGACAATTATATCATAATTCCCTCCGAGCTGCCTGCCTGCCTCGATGTCATAGAAGCTTATCGTCTTTATGAAATCTGTAGCCTGGCTGTCTGTGGGAGAGCCCAGGACCATGACGCTCCTGGTCTTTCCTGCGAACTCGACAGTGGCGGTCCTGGATAATATCCCTCTGGCTATCTCTACGCCCGGCACTCCTTGCACTGCCTTCAGGTCGCTCTCTCTGAGCTTTTCAGCCACCAGTCCTGAGCCCATAGGCCCGTAGAACTCGCCGCCAGGAGCTATTATTACTCTGTTTGAGCCTATCTTCTCAAACTGGGTGGTCACTGTGTCCTGCAATCCCTGCCCTACAGCTATAAGTGCCACTATGGCCCCTATGCCTATCATTATCCCAAGCACTGTCAGCAAAGACCTAGTGCTCCTGTGCATTATCGAATCCCAGGCAAAAGAGAGATATTCCTCTAACATCAGAATCCATGGAATATATCCGCATCCTCTTTAAAATCATTCGCTCGACATTAATGCATGGCCATAGATATTATCACAGCAGTCCTCTTGGGCCTCCTGCAAGGAGTCACAGAATGGCTGCCAATCTCCAGCAGCGGGCATCTGGCCCTCGCCCAGAACACTTTAGGGCTTGATGTGCCTGTCGTATTCGACATATTCATCCATATCGGCACCCTTGCCGCTGTCTGCATATTCTATAGGAAAGATATAATCTCGATTCTCAAATCGCTGGCAATATTCGATTTAAAGAGTAAGGAAACAAGATTTGCCTTGCTCATAATTGGGGCAATGATTCCCACAGCCATCATAGGATTCGCATTCAGGCCATTCTTCGAATCAATGTTCAGCAGCAATGTCCTGGTAGGGATGGCATTAATCATAACAGGAACCATACTATATTTTGCTTCGAAGGCCAGACCATCAAACGAGCCCTTATCCCCAGCCTCATCACTCGTAATCGGAATCTTCCAAGGGATTGCGGTCGCGCCAGGCATCTCAAGGAGCGGCGCCACAATCTCGGCTGGACTTCTGCAAGGCATCAATGCAAAAGAGGCAGCTAGATTCTCCTTCCTTCTCTCAATCCCCGCAATCATCGGAGCCACAATATTCGAGGTCAAAGATGCAGCGTCATTTTCAATCGACTGGATTCCATTTGTAATGGGGGCAATCGCTGCCGCGATTGTCGGATACTTCGCAATCGGATTCTTATTAAGGATTTTAGAGGAAAGGAAGTTCCAGTGGTTCGCATACTATTGCTGGCTGGTCGGCATATTCGCCATGGCCTCATCTGTATGGTGATTCGATGAAGCTACCGAAATCATTCCTCGCTCCAATATTCGGATACACAAATGCCCCATTCCGCATCCTATGCCAAAGATATGGATGCAAGGCATCCTATGTCCCGTTAGTGCACATCTCCCAGGTGAAAAACAGCGTGAAGAACATAGAGGCGATGGAGCAAGAGAAAGGCCTGGGGATCCAGCTCTCCGGATCCAACCCGGAGCAATTCGCGGAAGCTGTAAGGATCATAGAGAGGAAATTCCCATTCATAAAGAGATTCGATGTGAACTGCGGATGCCCTTCGAGAAAAGCGACAGAATGCAGGTTGGGGAGCGCATTGATGAAGAAGCCAGAAATCATCGCAAAGATAATCTCCTCCATCAAGAGCGAGACAGGTAAGCCCGTCTCTGTGAAGACAAGGATTTTCGAGGACGGGGCAAGGACACTTGCTCTTGCAAGAGAGATAGAATCCGCGGACGTGGATTTCATAATCATCCATGGCAGGACACCAGAGCAGGAATATTCCGGGAACGCTGATTGGAACATGATTCATGAGATCAATGATTCGATATCCATCCCTTTAGTTGGAAATGGAGATATAACCTCTCTAAAACAAGGAAAAGAAAGGGTCAGTGAAGGATTCTGTGACTCATTCATGATTGGAAGGGCAGCGATGTCCAATCCTCTCCTGTTCAAAGGGAAAGGCAAGATAGGAAAGAATGAGAGGAAAAAGATATTCTTCGAGTACCTCAGTATCTGCGAGGATCTGGAGGAGGTCGAATTGAGCGACCTAAGGCTGAAGATAGTCCAGTTCTTTAAGGGATTCGAAGGAAGCGCTGCATTCAGGAACAACTTGTTCAAGAGCAAGACTTTAGAGGAATTGCTTAAGAGAATATCTGAGGATAGATAATTATGCTGCAGGAATTCGCTGATTTCGTATCATACCAATTGCTTGGGCTAGCGAAAGAAAGTCAGTTGGGCGCAGCTGTCAATTTCTTTATCTATGATTCTATAAAGGTGACTCTGCTCCTCGCAGCTGTAGTCTTCGTTGTAGGGATTGTCCGCACTTTCATAACTCCATTAAGAGTGAAGAAGTTCCTGGGTAAGAAAAAGGAGGGAATGGGCAATGCGCTTGCTGCATTGCTCGGCATCCCTGTCCCTTTCTGTTCTTGCTCGGCTGTGCCTCTTTTCATTGGATTCATAAACGCAGGAGTTCCCTTGGGCATCACTTTCTCATTCCTTATAGCTTCTCCACTCATAAACGAAATCGCAGTCACAATGCTTTTCGCGATGTTTGGTTGGCAAATCGCCGCGATGTATATCGTTTCGGGTCTCATCATCGCGATAATAGCAGGGATCATTATTGGAAGGCTTGGCCTGGAAAAGGAATTGACGAGAACAGTCAAGAATACGGAAGTTGATATGGGCCAAGAGAAGAAAATGTCATGGAAACAAAGATTGAATTTTGGCATCCGGGAATCAAGGAGAATAACTCTTGGCGTCTTTCCCTACCTTATAATTGGTATTGCAATCGGAGGATTCATACATGGGTTCGTCCCGTCTGACGCATTGGCAGGAATAGCCGGGAAAGACAATCCCTTCGCGGTTCCTATCGCTGTCCTGCTCGGAATACCCTTGTATTCCAATGCAGCAGGGATGGTACCAGTAATAGGAGTTCTAACATCGAAGGGTGTGGCGATGGGGACTGCTCTTGCCTTCATGATGGCAGTCATAGGCCTTTCCTTGCCTGAGATGATAATCCTAAGGAAAGTGATGAAGACAAAGCTCATCGCGGTATTCGCCCTGATACTATTCGTTGCATTCGTGATAACTGGCTACTTATTCAATGCGATTTTAGGCTAAAAAAAATAGAAAATGAGAAGTAGTATAGATTCAACTTATTTCTTTACTTCACCCTCGTTCCAGTCAATCATTGTGCCGTCCCTGCTGGCATGCTCTGTGGTGAAGCCCTTAGGATATCTCTTCTTCAGCTTCTCTATGTTCTCCTCGAGTATGTCATCCATGTTCCAGTTGAAGTAATTGCATATCATTGCAGCATACCATAGGGTGTCTCCTATGTTCTCCCTGATCCCCTGCCTTTGGTCATTGTCATGGGCGAATGTCTTCTTTATGCAGCTGGCGACGTCCCCTGCCTCGCCCGCTATGCCCAAGCCCCATGTCAATATCTCCTTCTCCTCGTTGTCGAACTTCTTGGCAGTTATCTTGCACATCCTTTGATACATTCCAAGCCTTCCTTCATTCTCCATGCTATCCCCCATTTGGATATTCTTCTAAGATTTATAATATTATTGGAGACACGGGGTCCCCTACTTTGGATTCGGTTCCTTTACGGCTTTGGGATCCAGTAAAACGCTTTATTTAGTAGAAACTTTGATTTCTTTGATTGTTACATAATTGCTTGCCCATGCAAATATGGATGTCATGGTTGAGGCTACTACTAAAAGACTTTGGATTATGTAGAAGGGAAGGCCGATGGCTTCTCCTGTAACCGTTACATGTGCACTAGCACTAGCTGTAATCATACCAATATATATCGGCGCATTATAGTCGCCATGAATTACAAGTGCAACCACAAGTATCAATACCATAAATGAAATTACTAATAGAAAAACCATGCCTAAACTTTGCCAGGTTCTGCCTTCGCTCAATGCAAGTGCATCATCGAGTGCCCCAAGTGCGCTTTTGCTTTCGCAAAAACGCACATAAGGTAAATAAGCATATCTTAGAACACTATACATGGCTGCTAGTGAGAAGGATATTATTGCCAATATAAACAACGGATTACCGAACAATTTCTGTAAATATGAGGTAAGATTGAATATGTCTGAGGGTATGGATCCTGAGGTTATAAGAACCAGCAGTATTGCTGCAACAGATACGACTTGAATTGCTAATACTTTCTGTTGCTTCCAATTGAATAGCACTACAACTAAGTTTAAGATTAGCAACTTCAAGAATTCAACAAAATTACCAACTGTTGCATTTCCAAATTCTGTTTTGCATCCATAGTATTTAAGCGCACGCGGTACAATAACAAAAAATGTAATGAATGAGCTAATAAGAGAAAAGCATATTCCTACCACAATAAGAAGGGCCATATTAGCTCCTGAAATTTGTGGGTCGAAAATATAAATTAATTGCAATACTAAAACAATTGAGACAATTGACAATATAAATAAAATAGCAGACCAAGAATAAAATTCCTTTAGACTCAGCCAATCCAATCCTTTTTCTAAGCCCATATATTATCCCTTACTAGAACACTCGTGCAATATTCTGTCGTTTATGTATGTCTATATAAAAGTATCTCTGGGCTGAGATTTAGTGGGGACGCGGGAATTTGAACTCCCAGCCTGGCGAGCTTAATAATTTAATCCTTTGATTAGAAGTTATGGACGATTCTTACAGAAGAGGCTTGGAGCAGAATATCATAAAGTATAACCTTTTCCAGGTATTCGCCAAGAGAGTCTACCTCCCTCTGATTGCCATATATCTCGTAAGCGTAGGCGGCATCTCACTCTCAGAACTGGGAGTCATAGCAAGTATCACCGCGATAGTGCAGTTGGTAATGGAGGTGCCGACAGGGTATTTCGCTGATAGGTTCGGACATAAAAATTCCATAATGCTGGGGAGTTTCTTATCTTCTCTGTCCCCCCTAATATACATAATCTCACCTAATTTTGTTGGTGGACTGCTTGCATCAGTCATATTCTTTGGTGGAGGTTCATTCACTAGGGGAGCCATACAGGCATTCATACATGACACACTCATGGAATTAGGCCGTGATAAGGAGTACGCAAAGGCCATGGGCCGAGCACAGAGCTACGGATTGATAGGAAATGTCATTCTCATTGCGCTGGTGCCTCTGACGTTCCAGATAGATAATAGGCTGCCATTCGCGATTGGTTTCATAGCTTCATTCACTGCCTTCCTGCTTGCCTACAGCTTCACATCACCTAGGAAAGAAAAAGTGTCTGTAGAGAAACAGGAGCATACGCTGTTTTACATGCTCCAGAGACTGCCGAAACTGAATTTGCTTGTCCTTTTCGTTATGATTGGAATAGTCTCGGCTGTCTTTGACCAGGCGGCCGTGTTCCGGGAGCTAGTCTTCAAAGATGTAGGGATACCTGTGGTGTATTTCGGCTTCATACTTTCGGCAGGTAGCCTCATAGCTGCTGTGGTAGGACGCTATATTCATCACCTCGCGGATATCAAACCATCCACTTTCTATTTGTTTGATATATTATTCTTGGTAATGGTGCTCGTTCTCATAGGATCCACCAGGAACCCCTACTTTGTCGTAGCTGCATTTTTACTTATCCCCGCTTATGATAGGAACAGGAGCATAGTCATAGAGTCCCACCTTCTGAAACAGTACGCTAAGGAGAAATACAAGGCGACGCTAATCTCAACGCTAAACTTTTTCGGGATTGGTAATGGGATCTGGGTCCCAATAGCACTCGCTGCGTCCATGGAATCCTTAGGTCTTAATTCAGGGTACTTGGTATTCGGACTCGCACTATTGGTTCCGCTTCTGATATTTTATTTCTTGGTGCAAGTCTTGGATAAAAGAAGGGTAGTCTGATATTACTACTTAAGTGGGGATACAGGGAGTTTCAGGATAGTTAGTTTTTAAGCATTGAATAATATTTGGATACCGTTGGTCATTTTTCACTTTTAATTTTTGAAGTAGACATTCAGTAATCCTTTGGAG
>Ga0315289_10006851_pt1 | contig 16697 bp, 13 predicted proteins | sample YL17G11_40_MG_FD_203452 | JGI IMG/M metagenome (GOLD analysis project Ga0315289, IMG submission 203452) | Sediment microbial communities from Yellowstone Lake, YNP, Wyoming, USA - YL17G11_40 | ecosystem: Environmental > Aquatic > Freshwater > Lake > Sediment | place: USA: Wyoming | collected... | reverse complement strand
GTGCTCTCTCGTCCAAAAAAGTTTTAATGATTGCTGTGTCTGTCAATCAAAAGCTTCTTTAACAACTTTTCGCAGGCGTTGGGAACGAACTTCTTTGCATGGCAAGAAAAATATTGGCAACAAAAAATGTTTCAACAAGAAGAAAACGCTTTCAAGTGAGGATGAGCTGAAGCAAAGAGCGAAAAAAGCAAAAGCGGGAGCGCGTTGACTTGCTTGTCGTAGAAGCGGACCACCACGCACGGCCTCAGGTCGAGCGCAGCTCGTGTGAGGAAAAGAAGAAACAAAAAAGAGAAAGGATCGCAAGTACGGGAATACTTGCGACCGGACGCATGCCACATGGAACAAATCCCCGCGCTGCATTGACAGTTTTATGCGCGTGTTACATCGTCGCTTTCAGTAGGAGCAGAGGAGTGTCTTGCAGTCAAGAAAGCAGACGCACGCACCATGTGCCAAACCATTTTAGAAATATCGTCCTTGACGCCAACAATCCAGACTGGCGGCCACTGCTTGGCACTGAGTCGGCGAAGTCAACACAAGAGTCCCAAGACAGTTTGGCGCTACTTCAAGACCCGGCAAGAAACTGCAACAGAAACGCTCCCGTCGTCACCTTCGCCTTAAACAAGCACGGCGTTTCCGGCGGATTTGGTGATAGGCTGCGAGGCATGGTCACGACGTATTACCTGGCGGTCATGACAAACTCTTCTTTCGCGGTTCACTGGACACATCCTTACAACCTCAGAGACTATTTTATTGTGGCGAGCTGCAACGCGCATGAAAGATCAAGGAACCATGATCAGATTCCAACCATTGAAGGCGCCGCCATGGACTCCCTAGCTTCCACACCTTTGCCAGCCAACGGTGCCATCACTCGAACCGCAATCGACGACTGGAAATATTTCAGCGAATTTTCTTTCATGGAGGATACTGGGGACAACGTCGAGATCCACACGAACTCATTCCATTGGAAGGAGGTCGTCCGGCACCCGGCATTCAGGAAACGGGCTGCGTCGCTGGGATTGTCGAACCTAACGCAGGCCGAACTCTTCAAGCTGGCCATCGATGAACTGCTCCATAGCCCCACGAGCACGGTGAGAGAGTCGTTCGATTCCGTGAAGCAACGACTCGCCGGTGGCAGCCACGAAGAAGAGTCGAATGCCAGTGTCCCCTACATCGGCGTTCAGATTCGACTTGGCGGCAGAAACGGCGGCGCCGTGTCCGGATGGGACGACCCCGCGCGTCATTCCTTGGAAGATGTGGACTGCTTTGCGGCAGATGCGGTGCGACTTTGTCATAAGACGCATATCAAAAGCATCTTCGTGACGGCGGACAGCGACGAGGCCGTGCGCAAGTTCGAGGACGCGGTTGCGGAAAAGTCCGCAGGAGAATGCTCATCTTGTCCGCCGCCAATCGTCGTTCAAGTGCCCGGCAGCATTGGACATACCGACCGAAGCACCGTTTCGTCGGAACACGCCGGGGATGTCTGGCTCAAATCTATCCTGGATTGGTGGGCGCTCAAGCACGCGGCAGCTCTCGTCATCTCCAGGAGCGGCTTTGGCGAGACCGCTGCTTTGTCGTCCGATGCTGAAACGGCTCTACGGCTTAAGCTCTCTTCCGCTGCGGCTGGCGCATCTCCGCAAGCAGGAGATACAAGTGGCAGATGCGAGTTCGAAGACATGCTGGAGTTCGATAAGGAAATTTTCTAAAGGTGTTCATGAACAAGTAAGTGCCTGTAAAGAGATGGAGGTCTTGATTACAGTAACCGCCTCTTGACCCCTTTAAAAAAGAATCATGTGCAAGGCGCGAGTAAGAGCGGACTGAAGTGTTTTTTTGCGCATGACACGCTTCCGACGATTTCTACGAGAAATCGATTACTTCTAATAAATGTCACATTTTATCAAAGGCGCAGCTTCACCTTGTAGTCCACATGCCTCTTTTCGATATCGCTGTACGAGGCCCTCTGCTTCCTGACCAGCGGCTTGAGAGCAAACCATTTACCGCTCTGTTGTAGCCTTTTCCATAAAACGTCGTGGGCGTACTCTGCTTGAGAGCAATTCGATTCGTTAAGACGATACGATGCCTCCATAAAGGTCTCGAGGATCTTCGGGGCAAAGCTTCTGTGAATGATGTATCCCGACGCTGTCAAAGTCGCGTTGATGACGTCCAGATGACTGAAATCGGGTGATGGGCTGCTTGGCATCACCGCATGTGCGCGGAGCATCAGCACCTCCCAAGACGGGGGCTCACTTTGGAAAAATCTCTCGACAGCAATCTTTGCCTCCTCTGGATCGCGAACGAGCTCGAAATCGTCTTCGAATATGGCGCACGATGTCGCGTTTGAGTCTATGCACTCGGCCACGGCCAGGGCGTGAGACAGGCCGCAACCGAGAATTCCGCAACTGTGCGGTATACCTTTAACGATCTTGTCTTTCGGGACGCCCAGCGAGCCCAAAATGGCGTTAACGTGCTCTTTATCAATCACGCGGGTTGTGAACGACTTTCTACCATGAGATAACCCATTTACGAGATGAGTAGCCCGACGCTTGGGGTTTATTTGGCTTCCGCGGGGATGAGATGTGCAATACAAATCTAGCTCCTCACATAAAGGTCGATGATTGTCGGATACTTTCACGGAGCCTTACAACATCCTTCGTAATCACAAAGAAAAGGGCGTGCGCGCGCAATCCTTGCGTGTAAGGTTTCTGTGGTTACAAGACAATCATTTAGGAGCTCACAGAAGAGCCATCGGAATTCGTCCTTGCTCAAGGCAGTGGAGATAGAACATATTTTTCCTGCTTCAGATGTTTTTACTTTTTTGTTTCGCCTCACCCCTCAACGCATCGTTGCTGTTCTTCATTCACTTTCTTCGTCCAATACCTAGTTAGCACTCGCTGACTCCGAGGGGCGTGGTACCTCGAATCAAGCTTACTGGGGTCATCTAGAAGCTCAATCATCTTGTTAGTGTCTCCGACGTACATCATGTCGTTACCAAAGAGCGGACCGTAAAGCAAAGGATCGATATTTGATACGGGGATGGCGCCCAAGCCGATGGCCTCCCAGTGCCGGTAGCAGTCAGGGCGGTCTCCATGCGGAGAGATTAGAAATCTACTGGCTGCCACCTTTTCATAAAACTCTTGCACTTGAAAAATTCCTCCGCCTGTCTCGGCCCGTTTGTTAATGAGTTTCAGTCGCGAAAGGTGTGAGGAGCTCACATGCAGATGTTCAATCGTGGTGTTTTTCTGCTTAGAACCCTGGTGATACGCCAAAAGGGCGTCACCAAAGGCTCGTAATTTGCCTGCCTCGATGCCATATGGAAACGCGCTGTACTTGTCATCTTCGATGTACACAGGGTTCTGCGCAAACCAGTGCGACACATTGGGGTGTGATCGAACGAGGTCCGTCAGGTGCGACTTGTGGACTTGAGGCAGGCACCACCGGTGAGAAAACAGGAGTATTTTCGTCCTGATCAACGGCAGGATATCGGTGGCAAACGAATTAAATGCTGTGGCGTCGACGCATATACTTTCACAGGCTTTCACGTTGCCGATATTGCTCATATTCAGTGGATTAGTGACGATTTCATTCAAAATAGGATCTCCTCCAAATGTGTCCGGACTGCCGTTGTTGTAGTGCCAGTCGCACAGAAGCACCGGCGAAAAAGGGTTGACGATGAATGGGAGCATGCTTTGCGGCCCCGTCAGGCGTTGCCTCTGCTTCAGCATCTGCAGCATGTCATCGAGGTCCCGAGAGTACAGCCCGTCGGCGCCGCAAAAGAGCGCGCCAAGTACGATGGAAATGAATGTCAGGATCATCTTTTCTTTGTTACGAGGTCTGTTCTGGGAGCGTGCAGGAGTGGACTTGCAAAGTGGCTTAAAAATAGTTTCCTCATGCAGAGATAAAATGCAGACTTATCACAAATTTCGCTTCGGCGATTCACCCGATTTAGCTTCTTAAATCTCACGTGCAATTGTATTCATGCGTTCCGGCGAAATGCAGAAGGACTGGGACAAATGACTGAGTAGGATAAGTTTTGTTTGTAAACGATTTCACGCGAAGTTTTCGATAAGTTCATGGCTCCATATCATATGGCATAATTCTCAAGTATCGTGCCAGGCACTACGAGCGATACAATCAAAAGTATACACTCAAAAGTATATCGCTCGTATTGACAGGCAATACGAGAAATACAACAGGGAGCAACTGATGTAGATTGAAATGATTTTCGGTTTTAGATTTAGAATCTGCAGTCGATAAGAGAGAATTCTGAGTGACGAGAGAGACTTAAAAGAAATCAGGATCAACGGTATCAATTTGGAACCAAAATCTGCTGCACATCATCTTTGCCTCGCAACTCCTTGCAATAACGCCGGGATACAAGTCGTGCTGCTATTGTGAATGTGGCCTGTTCGTTTTTCTGCGAGCTTTTTCGCGTCTTACCTCGTGATCTTTTCACTCCTCGTACTGACATGGACGTGTGAAGGAGCGTCCGCGCAGCCAAAATACCATCGTAAGCTTGCTGCTGCTGCTGATGCAGGTGCAAGTGCGTTGAGCTTGAAAGCCGAACTATCAAAGCAGCACTTAATTTCAGCATCGGCATCAATGCGCGGCAGCGGCATCAGACGCAGTAACCTGGCTCTCGACAAGCTCCGCGCGAGTAAGCTCGCGTCGCCCCTCTCCTACAACGCAACCTTGCTCAACACCTGGGGCTTCAAGCAAGCCGGGTGCGGCATGGGCGACTTTTTGGTCGCAGACACGGGCATGGTTGACCGTTGGATCTGTGCCACGGAAGGAGAACAGCTCGTCACTGCCGCCATGGACAGGATTCTCAGCGCGGGATGTCGAAGACGGGACGGTCGCCCATCTGATGCTCTGTTCCTCGACGTTGGTAGCAACTCGGGATTCTATGGTCTCAACGCCATTGCGCACGGATGCGTTGCGGCGTTCTTCGACGTGCAGCCCGGCTGCAACAAGGTAGTCAACGCCGCGCTTCTCGTCAACGGGTTCACTAATCGCGGCGTCGTCATGGCCGCCGGGCTGTCGGACAAGGACGATATTGTGCCAGCCAGCTCCGAAAGCACCTGTTCGTTCGAATCGGGGAGGTTTCCGATCTCGGCGATAGAGACGGACACCTTGAACGACGGCGACGTGAACGTTCCCGTGCTCCCGCTCAGCCAGCTCCTTCTGCCATCCTCGGCGTCGACGCGCGTCTTCCTGATGAAAATCGACACCGAAGGGCTTGAACAGCGCGTGCTCGCCGGGGCGATGTCGCTCTTCAAGAAGAAGAAAGTCGAGCACGCCATCGTCGAGGTGACTCCCGGTCACGGCTTCTGGGAAAAAAGAGGTGTGGACGCAGCCGACGTGGCAAATACGATGCGCGACATCGCGTCGTGCGGATATTCCTTTACCAGGCTGGGCTCGAGTACCAGCACGAAGATCAGTGACCCCAAGCAAGTGCACGCGCTCTTCTCAACGCGTGACTTTACTCAGGAAGATTTTTTGATTTCGAAGACGTGATGATTGAAGGCCGCGCTGTACCCGACGCGAGATTGAGTACGGAGACGAAAACCAGCAAGTGGTTGGACGCCGGGATGGGATCGCAGGAGGCAGAGACGTCGCCGCAGCATTCCGTGGGTGCCCCTGCAGAGGCGAGCGTGTCGAGTATTACTTCTGAGCTTGCTGCGTGATGGACGTCAAGAAAGGATCGAGCTCGTCGAGGCGATCGTCCTCGCAGCGCGTCGGGCGATGAAAGGATAATCGATCGCGCCAGAAATCCAGTATGCGTCCACAGGTGGATGATGAAGAGTGCCAGCGATGTGGAACCGTACAGCAGCAGCCGCGTCTTGTTTAATAAGAAAGCCGGTTGCTTCACTATGTGAGCTCCCGTCGAATCGCGTGCCATGATGCGAAGCCAACGGGGGATTTGAAAGGAGAACACGACAAAGGTCGCCAGCGCTGCGCGATCCCTAATACTCGTGCATCTATCAGTGTAACGCGATTTGAGGTAAAGCCGTCGTTCTGCCTGATTGAGAAAGATAAATAATATTCATTTATGCATTTGCAGCGTTTCTTTTTAAAGCTTAAAAAGAATGCGCCTACAAAAAGATGGCTAGCCAACCGCTCCAGCAAAGGAGATTCCTGTTGTGTTTCACAGTCTTTTTTCCATCAGCGTCAGTCATTCGCTGGCGATTGTTGAAGTCCTCGTCTTCTCTCTTTGCTCTTCTTCATGCAGATGCGCTCCTTCAGCAAAGATAACGAGGCGCTCGAGTCCAGGCTGCTGCCAACAGCGACAATGGACTTGTGCGACGATGTCAAAAAATGTCAACGGCGCAAAAGCAGTTTTCTGTCGTCCTTTTCCAGGTCTAGAAGAGAAGAAAACGCTCAGTAACTGCATTCGAGTCCATGCACTCTGCCACGGCCATGGCATTAGACAGGCTACATCCGAGGGCTCCGCAGCTGTGAGGAACGCCTTTGATGACTGCTTGATTTGAAACGCCCAACGAGCTGAAGACGGCGCTAATTTCGTGCAACCTATCATTCCTGCTTGCCAAGTTGATGACAAAAACGGAATCTACATTATCGAGGCCGTGCCTGTGCCTGCGGTCTCTGGTCGAATGCGCATATCCAATCGAGTGCGCGTTTCCCTCGACGAAGTTTAAATGTGTTCGAGAGAAAAGAAGAAAGGAGAGCATGGGAAGCAAGCACGTAGGCCGAAGGCGCGCCGTCGCTCGGAGGGACATATTTTTGTTGCAAAGCCAAGTCCTTTTTTATAGGGGCAGCAAAGCGCAGCAGCAAGCACCCTCGCCTCAATGAAGTTAAGATGAATGTCTCTCGGCAGAGCTTAGTATTCTCCTTTCAAGCTGAGTTAAGATAGTCGCGTGTAGCCCGAGAAATGTAAACCTTGCAAGGACCCCCGTGAGACTCTTTCATCTCAAAATTTGATTTTGGTTTTTAACCCGAGGCGGAAGTCTCAAAGTTGAGCTTGGCATAATCATTTTAATGCGACTCTGACAAACCTCCAAGTCGTGGACGGCGCGCCACTCTGATTGGCAAAAATCCTCGAGACGGTACTGCGATCAGCCGCGTCGATTCCGAGGGCGAGCGCGCGTCTCCATCACAACACACTCTTTTTCGTTTAACGCGTTCAGCACCGGGAACCCTGGGATTCGAAAAAGAACAGCATGCCGTCCTCGTTGACGCTTTGCAAGCGGATTTTCTTTGCATATATTGCCCTTATCTTCGCAGCACACAGCACCTGCGCTATTCACGGTCGCGACAGGACACAGCTCAACGTAATAAAGAGCGACGCTTCCACTTCCACAGACGAACAAGACATCTTCTCGATGCCTGCGTCACGCTTTCGTGCCGTCACGGTCATGCACAGGCCGTGCTCAACTTTGTCCTTTACGCTCGCGAATTTCGCCGGCATCCTGGGCACGGAGTGGCCTCTCCTGATTTTGCACGACGCCGACATTTCAGCGCACGTCGAAGGGAACAAGATGGTCCGCGAACTCAAGCGACAAAAGAGGCTCCAGTCATCTTCTCTGGCAGCAGCGGGCTTTCGCGAGGTTTTAGTGGACGACGCGCAGGCTTATTCGAGAGTGCTCATCTCGGCGCATTTCTGGGCAATACAACGTGCGAAGCACGTCCTTGTCTTTCAATTAGACTCGATCCTGTGCTCGATGTCGCCGTGGAAGGTGCACGATTTTTTGGAATATGATTACATAGGCGCGCCGTGGATCGACCGCTTCTATGGGATGGAAATTGGCAACGGCGGCCTCTCTCTGAGGAAGGTAAAGACCATGATCCACATCATCAAGACGTTTCCACTCGAAGGTCGCTACGAAAACGAAGACATTTACTTTGCGCATGGAGTGTACGATTTAGCGAAACAGAAAAAATACCCCGTACGGATACCGCCCGTGCACGTGGCTGCCAAGTTTTCGTACGAGGCCGGGGCACTCCCTCGCGTCGCGTCGTTTGGTGTTCACAAGCTCCCGCGGCACAAGATTTCGCAGAAAGAAACCATCTCTGCCTTGTTCAAGACGTGCCCTGAAGCTGATTTCGGCGTCTGGGAGAGTTGTTCTGAGGCGGTGGTGATGAAAAGAGGGGACGAGGAGGAAAAGGGGGCTGGAGCCAGTAGTAACGGAAAGTTTTTTCTGACCTCGGGCGTGGATTTGAACGTCACGGGCTTCGAGAGCGATTACGACATCAACAAAGCTCCGTGGTGACGATGACTGTGATGATGATGATGATGATGATGATGAGAACGAGGCTTCCGCTCCATGCTTCTTCTGAAATTCCAGACCCCGCGAAGAGGCAGCGATGCTGATTTTCTCTCCCGAAACCTTGTAAAGCCTTTCCACCAACTATGCAACTCTGCATTTATAGAGACAAGGGAAGAAAGAAAAGAGCAGTGACATGAAGAGGATAGCAGTCCCGAGAGGACAGTCTTTTTCATATCCTTCTCCCACGGCTCTATTTCGAAGAAATCAAGCCAGCGCACTTTGACATGGCAAAAACATATCTTGCTTCTTTCCTTTTTAAAAAAATTCGCTGAACTCACATTAACCGCGCGTCGAGTTTCAAAGGCAGGGGTTTCACGCGCGAAAATAGTTCATCCTAAGAGCTTGTCGTTTTTCTGAACGTCTATCTTTCTCTGTACTTGAGTTTCAAGTGAGCACAGCGTGCAGTGATATTATTCTCGAGCTGCTGCTGCTGCACGCCATGCACGGGAAAGATGCGGCGTTCATCCCAAAGCCAAGTCATCGACAACAACCGCTCCCACGATCGCTTGCAATACTAGCAACGATCTTCGCGGTCTTCTTCGCCTTGTCCGTTCTCCCCCTTCAAGTAGAAGCACTACTGCAACCTGGAGATGCCATCCGCGACTACGTCCGAAGCGCCGTTCCCCGAGGGAGGAAACTTTCTGCCTACGAAATAGAACTGCTCCTCGCCCTCGGGACCATGGACGCCGACGTCGCCGCGCAGGTGCAGCCCGTTATTCGTAGTTCTTCTTCTCACGACGGCAGCGGCAAAGACAAGTCGTACTTCATGCACCCTCTGACTTTCGGAATTCCTTCCAAGCACGTCCAGGACGCCGTGCAGCCCAAGGGGAGAGTGCTGAGCACAGTTGTCCCGGGGGACTGGAGCACGTACGCGTACATGCCTCGAGAAGACCAAACGCCGCAGCAGCGTGCGCAGCTCGAGCGCGATTACTACGTCGATATGCAGCGTTCCTTTTTCGGGCTGACGTGGAAAAAGGGTGGCTGGGACTGCCTCAGGCATATCGAGCTCTTGGCGTCAGGGTGCTTGCCGTTGTTTACTGATATCGCCAGGGCGCCTCGCGGAGTGCTTTCTCTGTACCCGAAACGCGTTTTTCAGCTCCTGCTCGATTTTCCCGGGATCATGAATTTGACTGGTGTTCCTGGACAACAAGAGACGCCGACCTCGACGGACCCAAGCTTTAATCCAAAGGACCGCGTCGTGGTCATCGACCAAGAGAAAATTAATTTGCCTTTGTACGCAACGGCTGTCAACGTGCTCTTGGAGTTTACGAGAGACCGGCTCACGACAGAGGCCGTGGCGGCGCACGTGCTGAGCCGCATGGGAGTGCCGATCGTTAGGCCCACGAGATGGTTTGATAACGGTAACGATGGTGGAGGCAGCAGTGGCCGGCGAGGAAGGAAGTGCAAATCGGGTCGCACATCTGCTGCGGTTGCACTCAAGGCGAGACCCAGATCTTTTGCTTCTTCTTTGTCTGCGGCCTCGTCGGTGGAAAACTCTGCCGCCACTACCGCCAATTTCCTTCTCCAACCGGCATGCCATCCTCCCACCCCAACGAAAATCCTCTTTCTGTCCATGGAAAAAGTCGACGTGGATTACATGACTGACACGCTGCTCCACGGCTTGAAGGCTCTGCTGGGAGACACCAACGTGATCGACTACCACCGCAGGTCGATCCTGTACGACACGCCGACCACGCTCCTGGAGAAAGATTGGGGGCCCAAGCGCACGGCGCAGTACGGTGCCGGCTTTTCCTATGCGTACTCGATGTTGTTTGCCCTGGACTCGAGCGATGGGGACGGAAAAGACGACATCAACCACGTTGAAGACCTGCTCCGTATGGATATCGCCGCGCACGCGTTCGATGCCGTTATTTTCGGCCTCGTCCACCGCAAGACGCCTCCCTTGATGCGCGAAGTATGCAGCTCGTACCCTCGCGAGAGCGTCGCGGCAGTGCACGGCCACGACAGGCCCCCCACGGATGACGAGCTGGAGAGGTACGACGCGTGCGCAAAGTACCAGTTTGTTCGCGAGGCGTACTGATGTAACGGAAGTGAGAAATGGGCGCAATCGGAAAAGGAGCGGCGCTGTAATTACACTTTGTTTAATTTCGCACAAGATATTTCGAGCCGGATGGCAAGAAAAAAAGGAAACGAAATTATAAGAGCCGAGAGAAAAGAGCGGCGGCGCGATTTACATTCCACTCTGACTCTTTCATGGAAGATCCCACCTACGATGAAAAAGAAAGGAGAAAGACTGAGGAGCCGCACGTCCTTTCTCGACGAACTCTCAACATTCCAACAACCCGTTTTCGTCGATCGAGTCCCAATTTTCCTGGTGCCACATGTGGTGCAGCAGCAAACTCTCATTGGAGCATCGAGCGTACGCCACGGTCGTGATATGATCAATATCATGAAACCGGGGCTCGTGGATGACTTGGGCGTTGGTCCCGACAAACCATGACCCGACGATGGCGTCTTCGGGGAAGCCGTCGAGTAAATACGGATACGACTTGCAAACGTACGTCGCCAGGTCTCGAGACACGAAAAAGCCCATCCCGACCATAAAGCTGTGCGTCGAGTTGCTCGCAGGGACGACGTGGTTGGCAAATTTGTAGCCTATGTATGCGTTTTTTTGCGGGTAGACTTTCTGCAGCAGAACCAGCTCTGCGAAGTAGTCGACCCGGAAATACGCGTCGTCGCCCACGCGCGCGAAATATTCAAACACAAAGTTGTTGGCTGCGTACCGCATCGAGTGCATGACTTTGAGCGTGGTCGCCGAGCGGTGCTTGGGCTCGCCGTGGTCCTCGTCGGGCGCGTCGATCAGCAAGATGTCTTTGTGGGTAGTTGCCTCTTGCTTTATCAGGTCTAGCTGCGTTTGTCCCATGTTTTCTGTGCCGATGACAAAGCGCAGTGCGGTACGAGGAGGTGGAAGTGTTGCATGAGAGGTCGCGGAAGAAGAAGAAGAGGGAGAAGAAGAAGAAGAAGAAGAAGAAGATGCACCAAAAGAAGCACCACCAGCAATACCAGCATCCGCTCTCCTCATCCTCTGCTCCATCAGCGCCAGGCTCTTGTGCCACTGTTTGCGGAAGGGGAAGCGCCGCGCTGTTCCCGACGCGACGTTGGGTACGGCGACGAAAACCAGCAAGTGGTTGGACGCCGGGATGGGATCGCAGGAGGCAGAGACGTCGCCGCAGCATTCCGTGGGTGCGCTAGCAGAGGCGAGCTTGTCGAGTATTACTTCTGGGCTTGCTGCGTGATGGACGTCAAGAAAGGATCGAGCTCGTCGAGGCGATCGTCCTCGTAGCGCGTCGGGCGATGAAAGGATTCTCGATCGCGCCAGAAATCCATTATGCGTCCACAGGTGGATGATGAAGAGTGCCATCGATGCGGAACTGTACAGCAGCAGACGCGTCTTTTTTACGAAGAAAGTCGGGTTCTTCAACGTGTGAGCTCCGGTCGAATGGCGCGCCATGATGCGAAGCCAACGTGGGATTACAAAGAAATTAAGGCAAGGGGGCCAGTGCTGTGCGATCCCTCGTAACCGCGCATCTATCAATGTGGCGCGCTTTGAGGGAAAGCGGTCGTTCTGTCTGGGAAATAATGTATTAATTTACTCTATTTATGCATATATCAGTTTTTCTTTTCTTTTTGAGCGCGCTTAAAAAAGGTGGCATGCTAACCGATACAGCAAAGTGAAATCTTATTGTCTTACACAGTCTATATGTTTCACATCAGCGTCAGTGATTCGTTTGCGATTATTACAGCCACCGTCTTTCCTCTCTGCTCTCCTTCCTGCACATGCGGTCCTTCAGCAAAGATAACGTGGCGCCTGAGGCTCTCGAGCCCAGGCTGCTGCCAACGGCGACAACGGACTTGTGCGACGATGTCAAAAAATACCAAAGGCGCAAAAACAGTTTTCTGTCGTCCTTATCCAGGTCCAGAAGAGAAGAAAACGCGATTTCTCTCATAGAGCTGATATGCGCCGTTGGGGCATTGATTTTGCTCGCGTGCTATGCGAGCCAGTCTTCTTCGTCGTCAGCGTCTTTGGTTGCTCTGGACGGATCGTTTGGAGAAAACAACAGCGGGCGACAGCCTCCTTCTTTCCTCCGTTCACGGGCATTGAACGAGCCTCTTGCTTCGCCGCTGTCTTCCGGCTTGTCAACGGCGCCTACTCTGACGTCGACGCGTCCCCGAAAGTCAATCGCCGTGTCAAAACCGCTCCAAAGAAACTACCCTCGAATAGCTGCCGCAATAACGACGAGCAAGCGCCCCGAGCTCTTCCGCAGGGCCTACCTCAGCTTTCGACTGCGCTGCCTCGACTGCGACTCGACGGTCTCGCAGTGGTTCGCCGTCGACGACGGAAGCGCTGATGAGCAGCTCGAGGCGATGCGGTCTCTTTCGTCAGACATCATGTGGCTCAGTAAAAATGGACCAAAAAACCAAACAACTGGACACGTCTCTTCGCTCAACCGCGTCTTGGAAGAGGTCGTTGATGAATTCGATTTTCTAGTTTTTCTCGAGGACGACTTCTTCTTTGTCCAGGATGAAGATTACATTTCCAAGGCGCTGAATATATTTGCCAAGAACGATTCCATCGGCCAGATCGTGTTCAATCGGCGATACTCTCTGACAAACACCGAGGTCGAAGACAAAAACCAAGTCGGTGGCGTCGAGGTTCGAGATCCAGAGACTGGGAACATTACGCACATCTTGCACGCGTACATCGGCCCTGCGGGATCGCCAGAATGGAAAGCGTATTTCGAAAAACATCCAGGGATCGGGAGCATCCACTGGCCTCATTTTTCGCTCAACAGCGGTGTTTGGAAGCTGAAAGCACTAAGAGACGTTGGTCCTTTTGAAAAACGTGACGGGTTCGAATTCTTCTACGGCTTTCGATGGATGGAAAAGGGATACGTCACAGCTTTTTTCCCGGGGAAATACAGCATTCACCTGGGAAAGCCGCTGCCCAACTCGGCGATTTCTTCAGAGGTGCTGGACACAATGTACGCTGGCCAGGGACTGAGGCATTCGGTGGCACGGACGGCGAGTGCCTATGATTTGAACGGGGCGATTCGTTGAACTTTCTTTTGCCTTTTCTTTTATGTCTTTTAAAAGTGGAAGAGAAAAAAGGCATTTGTACATCCAAGCACTAGGAAACAATAGAGAAAAAAGGCATTTATGCATCCAAGCACTAGGTCGCAATCGAGACGCAAAATATTTCGACGACTTTCGTTCTCGGCGATGAAGAGAGAGCATCAGAACATACATTTCAATTCAGAAAAAGGGCAAGTATTGTTCGATTGTCTTGCATCTCAGGCGAGGTGACCAACGCAAGAGCAATAATAATAACGAGGCCATGGCGCCACGCTTCGGGCGCGCTCCCTTCACGCGAGCAGCAGCCATCCTATCCTGTGCCTGCTGGACTGCAGTCCTTACTGCTCAGTCTTTCTCCCAAGCTTCGCCGATCGCGATCCTTCAAAAGGGAGACGATAGAGGCGATGCGTTTATCAAAGTTGTCGGCGCCCTTTGCGAGAACAGAGGAGTGGACGAGGAGGGCAGGGACGAGCAGAACTTATGCCGCCATTTTGAGGACGAACGCGAGGTCTCTTCGCTTCTGATGCAGAATGCGGAGGCCTTTGCTGCAATCGTGACCGATGTACGTGGCGTGGTTTGAAAGAATTGATATGATAGTTTATTTCGCATGCGGAAGCGTCTTCATTCGAAAAAAGAACAAGACGTGGTCTCGCCGATGATCCTAAATGTCCCCAGTCATCTCTGCTTTCCTCATTATGTCTCTGTTGTCCTTTGAAAATATAAAAAACAGGAACGTGACCAAGCGATGCACGTGGCCGATTTCGCAGCACGCGCCGGTGTTCCCGTGGTGCGCCTGGCGTACAGGATTGACGACGTCGACCCTGCCTTTGAGAGGCCCGTGGTGCTCGTCCTCGAGACGCCGCCACCGGACGCTTCGAAAAATTATGCTCTGAAATCGATTCCGCACATGACGGCGGAAAAAATCAAAGAGCTCTCGGAAGAGGCTCTGGCGATGCTGTTGCGATCGATGCTCGGTGTTTCGAATGATATTTCAGATGCTTCTTCTTCAACCGCTCGCCAGCCCGCATTCACGTGCCAGCACCGCAGCTTCAGAAAAACCTTGCAGCATTCTTCCACCGTTCTATCTGACGACGCAGACAGCGCCCCTCTGGGCCTCACGATGATTGTCAAGGACGAAGCCGGCACGATAGGAGAGACTGTTCGCTCCGCGGCACCGCACATCGATTACTGGACGATCATGGATACCGGGTCGACAGATGGCACCCAAGAAATCGTTCGCGGCAACCTTACGGCCGTTCCCGGTCAGATGATCGAAAAACCCTTTGCCGACTTCGCGACGACCAGGAACGGCGCCCTCAAGGCGCACGGAGCGCGCACGGCCTACACGTTCATGCCCGACGCCGACTTCGAGTTTGAAAACATGTGGCGCCTTCGAGCCATCGCTTGGCGCCTCGAGCAAGAGTGCCGCTCCTGGAGCGCCCACATCTGCGGCAAGAGCATGCGGGTGATTCGGAAGACGGCAGACATGGAGCTGCAAATGCAGGTGGTGTTCCCGACGTCTCAGCACGGTTTGGGGGAGCTCGATGGCTGGCATTACTCTTATCCCGTCCACGAGTTTTCGGCGCTGGGTCTTGACGACGCGGGGGAGTACATCGTGGTGCCTCGCGAGAACTTCAGGATGCGTTTTATGGACGGAAAAGTCTTCCACACGAAATCCGAACAGCGCTGGCGCGACTTCGATATTCGGATCCTTGAGGCCGAAAAGCTCAAGAGGCCCAACGACAAGCGGGTGAGTTTCTATTTGGCGCGCACCTACAACCAAGTGGGCGACAACGAGCGTGCTCTTGCCGAGCTCCAGAGGCGCATCGACTTGGGCGGGTGGTACGAAGAAGTTTTCCACTCCCTGCTGGATCAGGGCCGTATCCTGGCGAGGATGGGCCGGGACCCAACATCAAAATTCAAAAAGGCGTACGAGCTCGTCCCAAACCGCGCAGAGCCCCTCTACGAGCTCGCAGCATGGGAACAGAGGCAGGTCGATGCCTGTGATGGCGGGGAAGACACCGAAAACCACGACGAAGAGAAACAGCAACAAAAACTCAAAGGATTGTGGCTGGACGCGTGTCGTTTCCAGCACCGCGCGCTCGGGTACACGTACGCCAAGCACGCCGCGGCGCTCCCTTATCCGATTCAAAGCACGCTTTTCATCTCCTCGCAAGTTTACGATCGCGACGCCGCGCTGCAGCTGGTGGTCCACGGGTACTTTTTGGCGGATTTGGCCGCGGACGTCTTTCGGCAGGGTAAAGTTGCCAACGATGCGCTCGCCTCTCGTTTCCCTGGAAGGGAGCCGCACGCGTCGAATGTTGTGTGGTATGAGAAACTGAAGCAAAAGATTGAAAGCGAGTTGGCAGTTGCTGCTGTGGCGAGAGAAGGTTAGATATTGTTGTGTTCCTAATTTGTAGTGAGTGAGCCAGGAGAAGAGGATTTGAGACAAAGATTCGAGAGAACATGATTTGGCAGACAGTTCTTTGGGCTTAAAAAAAATTACAGGGAAGCGCGTCGCTATAAGATCAGAGCTGTATGTAGGCGCTTTTGTAAAAGATTAGACGCGCGTCGAAACTGAAGAGAGAAAGAAACTAAGAATTAGGGAATTCCTAATTCCTAATTCCGCAGAGTTTCCGCTCGCGTCGCAGCAGGGCGCGGGCACTGCCTGCGCCGTGCTGCGGCGCGCATCCGGTTCCGCTCCCACTCCCACTTCCGCCGCCAAATGACTTGAAAAAGAAACAAAGCAGTTAAGATTGCCTCCAAGTAAGCGGCGTGAAGCCTTTTCTCTTTGGGCAACGAAGCGATTCCTCTGCACGACTCTTGCTAGTTACACGTGTCTTGATAGTTACGGACAGGGAGAAAAAGACTGCAGCAGCCGTGCTTGTACGTGGAATTTTTTTCCCGACGTTGTCTTTTTTCAAGTTTGGATAGTTTGTGGTAAGGAAAGTCTTTATGAACAGGACGATGGTGACGAGTATGAGAAGAGAAAGTATGGCACAAGAAATACGTTTCCAAGACCTCTCACAGCAAGCATTTTTCGCTGTTCCTCCTGACTCCATCTAGACAGGAGAATGAACGACATGACCTCATGTCGTCCATCCATTCAACGACCGATCCCGAGGTAAACGAAAAGTCTCGTAGACAAAAACAAACAAAAAACGAAAAAAAATGGCAAATGAAAAAAAAGGTCGGCAGGCGAAAGACAATGACGTCCTCAACCCGTCTTAACCCTCGCGATGGCATGTTTCACTCCCGCGCGTGACTCTAAGACACATTTATGCACGCAGCAGACGAATGACAGCACGCTGGAACGCATCA
>Ga0315289_10006849_pt1 | contig 16700 bp, 11 predicted proteins | sample YL17G11_40_MG_FD_203452 | JGI IMG/M metagenome (GOLD analysis project Ga0315289, IMG submission 203452) | Sediment microbial communities from Yellowstone Lake, YNP, Wyoming, USA - YL17G11_40 | ecosystem: Environmental > Aquatic > Freshwater > Lake > Sediment | place: USA: Wyoming | collected... | reverse complement strand
TCTTCACTGGCTGCGCGGCGGCCTTCGACGAGCGCAATAAGAAGGTCACGCGCGCCTTCGTCAAATTGTTGCAGAAGGCGGGCGTGGACTTCGCCGTTCTGGGCTTCGATGAGACCTGCTGCGGCGAGACCGCCCGACGCATGGGCCATGAGTATATTTTCCAGGAGTTTTCCAAGCAGAACATCGAGACTTTCAGCAAAGTCAAGTTCAACCGCATCGTCACCGCCTGCCCGCATTGCTTCAACACACTCAAGAATGAGTATCCGCAGATGGGCGGGGAGTATCAGGTGTTGCATTACAGTGAATTGTTGGCAGCCCTCACCCCTTCCCCTCTCTATAAATCGGGAGAGGGGTCAGGGGAGAGGGTAGCTTTCCACGACTCCTGCTACCTGGGCCGCTACAACAAAATCTACGCTGAGCCGCGCGCCATGCTGGACAAAGCCGGTGTTAACCGTGTAGAGATGGCCCGCAAGGGCGAAAACTCCTTTTGCTGTGGCGGAGGAGGTGGTGGGATGTGGCTAGAGACGGATGCCAACACGCGCATCAATCACCGCCGGCTCAAGGACGCGCTTGAAGCCAAGGCTGAAGTCATAGCGACCGCCTGTCCCTACTGCCTGCTGATGTTCGACGACGCCATCCGCTCCAAGGGCATCAGCGAACAGATCAAGGTGATGGATATTACCGAGGTTCTGGCCGCAAAGATGGAGAACTAGTCTCATGTGTCGTTGCGAGTAGGGCGTTCTTTGCCCGACGAAGCAATCTCCCTGCCCGCGAGGGGGTTGCTTCGCCTCCAAAATGCAGTGGCTCGCAGCGACATGAGACAGAGGTGCCTTATGAGTACGTAATGGATGCTGAAAACCAAAGGCGACCCACTAGGAGCGGTCCACTGCCTCCTGCGGGACGTTTGGCAAGCTGCCGGTCTCGATGCGCTGGTTATCCCCCAAAATGTCAAGGGCCAGAAACACATCCTGACCGCTCCAGCCGGATTGGAGGAGGTCAACCCCTTCCAACCTTTAATGCTGATGAACATTGTCAAGGTGATTCCAGATGTACTCAAGGAACACAAGGATGGACGCGTCGGTGTGCTGCTGCGCCCGTGTGAGATGCGCGCCCTTAACGAGGTCGCCGAGCGCGGCGCCATCCAAACCGAACGCCTGCTGACACTGTGCGTGGACTGCCTGGGCACCTTCCCAGAAGACGAGTTCGAGTGGCGCTCGGCTCGCAAAGACTCGGAGAAAGGGCTGACGGGTGAAGCCCTGCAATTCGCCTCGCAGGGTGGGATCAGCGCCTACCGCTACCGCGCCGCCTGCCAGATGTGCGTCTCGCCCGGCGCGACCGGGGCTGAAGTGAACATCGGCATCCTAAGCTTGCCGGTCCGCCAGACGGTGCTGGTGGAGGTGAAGAACGGCGCGTTGGACTGGAAAACCCTCACGGATGGCACGGCTGACCCGGTCCTCTCCAAGAAGCGGGATATCATGTTGGCAAAACTCTCCGAGCGTCACACGCACACTCGCGAGCGCGTCATCAGCGGCTTGATGGAAACCTTGCCTACGGACGTGGATGCCTTGCTTGACCAGTTCGAGAACTGCGGTTCGTGCCAGATGTGTATGGATGCCTGCCCTATCTGCACAGTGGAATACCCGCGCAAGGTCGAGGGCCGCTACCGCCGCGAGGACGTGGCCGCATGGCTGGCCTCCTGCGCTGGCTGCGGCATGTGTGAGCAATCCTGTCCGCAGCATTTACCGTTGAGCATCATTTTTACGCACGTGAAGCAGCAGTTGCAGCAGGCGCTGGCAATGTAGACTGCCCCTCACTTAAAACAAACCTCCCGCAGATGTCAATAAACCTGCGGGAAGTTCGTTTTTGGGTGTTGTTACTTCCTAACGCTAAAGCTCACCTGCCGCTATGGAGCGCAGCGGAATAGCGGTCAGGTACAGGTTCTGGTTGGGCGTTTTCATTTAGATTTAGGCTTCGGTGTCGGGGCATTTCTCCATCTCCATCAAACTATCCCTCTAACTTTGCCTCAAGCTCCGATCTGAAATCTCTGTAGGTCTTCTCCCTCAAGGCCTTGAAAAATAGGTCATAACTCTCAGGAGAGAGGAATTTAAAATAATTCCTCTGATCTTCCTGCAACTCGTTGACCCTGGCAAAATGTTCCCTGGCATATCGTAGTTTAGCCTTATTTTCATCGGAGACATCGTTGTCCATCTTGATTTCCACCACAATAATATCGTTGTCCGCCTTGATAAAGAAATCAGGGTTGAAACTTCCCTGCTTGGGATGTTCCCCCTTGCGCCAGGAGTATGCGATACTGTAGAAACTCACATCCAGGGACTTGATCCAGGCAGCTATCGCCTGGACCGTTTGCTCGGCAGTCAACCCCCGAATAAACCGGCGTTCAGGTTCATAGGAAGCCAAGGCCATATTAAGAGGGGTCTTGAAGTTGTATTTATTCTCCACCTTGATCAGGGCTGATCTTGGAAGGCTCTCGTCCTCCTCAAGCTCCTTCAGTAACTTCCTATCTGCCGCCTCCCCCAGGATCATGGAATAATCATCCCAAAATACTGTGCTATCACGCCGGAGAGCACCTACACCTACACTGTTCTTGTTTATTTCTCTGGTGCTGATTTTGTATGGTTCTTTTGATTTTGGCACAATTCGTGGAAATGTGCTGGTTTTCCTTCCAATAACACCAAAGGCTTGCAGTGTTCTCTGGCGATTTTCTTCACTGACCCGCCCTGTTTTGTCTTTTACTTCTAACAAAGATTGTTTGATGATCTTGGCAATCTTTTCTCTAGTCCATTCTTCACTATATTTAGTCCCCGCATCCTGGTCAAACCAATATAACCTGTTAAAAATGTCATTGGCCACTTCTTCAACAGAATACATCTTGTGTGTTATGTAGTATTCTCTTGTCTCCCTAACGCCAGTAATTGCCATCTCATAGTCTGTTTGCTCTGGAATAACCTCATCCTGACTGGAATAGGAAATATATCCCTTTTTGAGAAGTTCAAATTCATCTTCTTTAAGATATTCCTTTGTTTCTACAATGTCTTTGTCATAGTCAATCTGGTAAAGGTCAAAGTTATAGTCCTCCTTCTTCTCCACAGGATAGGAGTGGATGCGCTTCTCAATCTCCAAAACCTCATCTACCAGGTGTTTAATGCTTCCTGACCACTTAGCGTGATTGAACACGGTTACCACAGGCTGATTGCCCCTGTAAACTTCGGGTATCCTCAAGCCCCTCCCCAAGACCTGGGCGATAAGAAGTTTTGAATTAAATGCCCGCTCTTCGTGAGGGACGATCTGAAAGACATTTTTTACATCCCATCCTTCGGAGAGCATGCTGACGGAGGTGATCCACTCGATGGGGTTGTCCTTGTCATCCACCCTCCGCAAGATCGGGATATTACTCTTGTGCTCGTTGGCGGAGGTAACGATCAAAACCTTCTCGGCGGCCTTCTCTTTGCTGACCTTCTCTTTTTTGGCAAGGAAATCAATCAGTTTATCGGTAAGACGCTTACAGGCAGCGATGTTTTTAGTAACCAGGATGGTGATGGGTTTAACCTTGCGGTATTTGGCGGTCTTGTTCTCAAGGTGATTGTCGTAAATCTTTTGAAACTTCTCATCCTCGTTCCCTGAGGAGTCCTCCGCTACATAGCGGATGGATTTGACAAACTTTTCCTCGATGGAATCCCTCAAGGAAAAGCGATGAATGACATCAGTGAAATAATCGTCTCCTATGTAGCAAGTGCCCGAAACATTCACGATAAACTTGAACCCGTATTTAGGATCAAGCAGAAATTCCTTCCATTTCTTGAGTGCGGTATCGGAGGGGCTCACCAAGTGGTGCGCCTCATCGTTCAAAACCAGCGTCCGCTCGCCTTTCCCAGCAAGGCTGTCCTCAATGGCGGATTTGGTGTTGATATAGGTGGCGTGGATGTTCTCGATGCAGATGTCGCCTTTCTGAATGGTGTTGGAGGCATTGATAATCCGGGGACTGGCAATCTTGGAATCGGCTGGCAGAAGGTCTTTGAGGGTTCTATCGGCGGAGAGGCTGCGAAATTTCTCCGTGAGCCCGGCCTCGATAGTGTTTGAAGGACAGAGGACCAGCACCTGATCCACGGCCCCCTCGGCCAGCATGATGCGGGCGATGCCATACATCACATAGCTTTTGCCGGTGGCCGTTGCATGATCCAAGGTGCAGGATAGTTTTTCCGGTAGTTGCAGAAGGCTAAGAAAATCCTCGAAAGAGGGATACTTCTCCTGAAGTTTGGGGGTCCTGTGGAAATTTTCTTCCGCCAGTTCTTTGAGGCTTCTGTATTCTCCGCCTAAGAAATACCTTATCGTCTCCCGGATGGCCTCTTTTTGATACTCCCTGTCTCCGCAGAGGGCGTCCAGAAAAGCCTCGTATTTATTCGGATCAAACCTCAAAGGATCGTAGTTGGGAGATACCTTGAGGACTAAATCCTTGTTTTGAAAAGTCTGGCGGTCAGGCATTGGTTTTCATCTCACTAAATCTTAAATTCTCCGCATTCACATTGTTTTAACTTGCTGTTCCTTAGTGTATATTTGATATTGGGTTCTTTTTTGCATTTAATGCACACAAATAGAGACCCAAATTCATCGATATCTCGCAATATCGTTTCTATATCTCCGCGTGAAAGGGTTGTTGAATTAAGGTTTTGGTGGTGAGAGCCAATATTCGTTATCAGCTGGCTTGCCCGTAGATGATTAAATAATTTTTTAGATTGTGGATCCCGTAGTGTTTCATTATCCTTTAAGTAAGAAGTTAAGGCGTTTATTAACTCACTTGCCTCTCGTCTATCGTTTTCGGATCCTGTTCTGAATTCCAAACCTCTGACCCCCAAATTTTCGCATTTTCCTTTAAGGATTTCCTCGATTAGAACCCTACATTTGTTCGCAGCACCTTGAATATCATTCGCATTTAAAGAGTTTCTCACTCTTTCTTTTAGAGTAATTGGAGAATCCTTGAAATCCAGACCATTATCTTTTGTCCATTTCATGAGTTCTTTAAAAAACCATTTCTCTGAAGGTAAGTCTTTTTTGAGCATTTCAAACCAAAGGTCATCATGTGTAAAAAGTAAAATTTGGGTATCAGGAAACTTTTCACTCATCAACCTTGCTAATGGCCGGCGATGACCAGTATCAAAGCTTGTTACTACATCATCTAACACTAGAAATCCATTTACTTTGTTAAAATGCTTAGCAGAGGCAAAAAATAAGCAAATACCAAGACTATTCAAGTGCGCCTCACTTAATATTTTCATTGGTGGCGAAATTTCCTGACCATAACATTTTAGTCTAAATTCTATACCACGTCCTTCTGTTAGAATTAATTCAACCTCATTAAAATTGTCGTCGGGATGCAGTAATGTAAAAAACTCATTCACATCAGATGAGATAGTTTTTAGAACTCTTTGGACACTTGTTCGTTCCATACTTTCAAAATCTTGGTAAATATTTTCTAGAGACTCTATCTGCTTATTGTAGATTCCGATAGACCTATCTATCTCTTTGCACCGAATGCGATCACCGTACAATTTTTGTAGCTTCTGAACATTTTGGTAAAATTTTTTCTCCTCGTCTGTTTCGCTTAATTCTTTTCTCCTTTGAGCAACGCCCTGTTGAATCTCTTTTACATCTTTCTCTAAATTTTGCAAATCAACGGAAAATGGTGGAAAGGGTATATCTTTAGGGGATTCCTGAATTTTGATCAAAATCCCTTCATATTGCGCCAGAAGTGTAGATATATCTGTTAATCTCTTAGATGCTCCATCCGTTAAAAATTTCGTTTTCACCTCATCTTCTAATAAAACACTCATGCTAGTTTGATAGGATGGTATCTTGCTGCTCAAGGATTTCGCGTTTTGAATAACTTGCCCCCTCTCTTTAAGAACCTTCTTAATTTCTTCTATCTCAGTAGTAAGCAATTTTAATAATAATTCCGTATCTATGGGTTTTTTACAGATAGGACATTTACCAGGTTCTACCAATTTACTTTCTATTGCCTCAATAGCAGCGCTATAGAGTTTCTCAATAACCGAAGCCTTTATGGTTTCCTCTCGCTTGGCTAATTCATTATGCTTTGCTAGAATAGCAGTTATCCCCCTTAAAAAATCCCCTATCTCTATGAGTTTTGGGGTATTTTCATCGATACTGTCCAACCATGATAATTCTTTCCCTCTATCACTGGCTTTAATTTTATTGCCAAGAGTTTCAACTGCAGTTTTGAAATTATATTCATTGACAATAGATAAGGATGAATCGCATTGTTTTGCCAGTTGCCCTGCATAATTCAAAATATCGGCGTCTTGAAATTCATCTTTGCCAATCAGGCTTATTAAATCTCTTTTCCTTTCATCGCGCTGCCCCTGAAGACCTGCTAATTGTTTATCGTCTCTCAGCGCATTCAACGCTTTGAGCAAATTATCACGGATTTCTTTTACAATACCAAAACCAATTATTTCTTCAACCCTCTCAAGTTTCTCTTTTTTGGTCTTATCGATAAATTCTCGCATGGTATGATGCCGTAGAATAAAGGAATCTCCTGAGGTACATTCCATGTAGTCCTTGAATTTGTCCGAAGTATTTGAAAATGAATGCCCCCCTTTTCGTTTCAATGTCTTTTTAGAGTCCAAGAGTTTATCATTGAAGCCAATTTCGACCGTGGCATCATCCTCTGGTGGCATGTATATATTAAAATAATCATCTCTTCCGCACCCCTCTCTCTTAAGATAATCGATACTATCTGTGAAAAACCATTCTATAGCGTCGCTAATACTACTCTTTCCATCTCCGTTATTTCCAAATAGAACAAGACTTTTACTGTCATCTTCAAAGTTTAGCCAGATCTCTTTTCTAGACCCTCGGAAGCCTTTAACAATCAATTTTCTTAGTTTGACTTTGCTGTTCATTTTCACTGTCCTGTCTTAAAGATTGCAAACCTTGAAGTATCTCGTTCTTCGTGAATTTTCCGCTGCTATACAAATCTTTAAGCAGATTTGCTACCTGTAAATCAATATCTTCTCTTTTTAACAAATTTTCAAAGAAGTTATCACATAATTCTTTGCCAGACTTTATCTCTTCCATAAAAACTCTCCTGATTATTATTATCTAAAATCCTACAAATTCTTCACTTCCCGCTTCTCATTTCCGAAGATGTCAATATAAATGACCATGATCTGCCCATTGACCTTATCCTCGGCAAAGCGCACCTCGTAGCCGTTCTTCTTCAAATCCTCGGCATAGAAGACTTCATCCAAGTCAAAGACCTCGCCGTCAAAATCAATGTCCAGCATGACCATTGAAAGAGTCTCAAGGTTGGCAAACTCAACAGGCTTGCGGGAGATAACCTTGCTATCGAACTTCTCGATCTTGATAACACATTCCTTGGTATCCTGATTGAAAAGATCAGCCTTTTTGGGTTTATCCAGAAAGTATTTGCACTCCACCGTCGGCGTCTGAATAAAGTCAAAGCCTACAGCGTCCACCGTATCGTTGACATCCATCTCGCTGACAGGCTGTTTGATCTTGGTAAACCCCCGATTGTGGATCTCCTCAATGATGGAGTAAGGGATACGGAGGATAAAGTATTTCGTCTTGCCCTTCTCGATATAGTCCTCAAGAAATCTTACCGAGGCGGCAGGGGCTATGATAAAAAAGCGCCTGCCGATCTTGTCTCCCAGGTGCCTGTGGAGGTCGTCAATAAATCCCCTGTCCATCACGGCATTGGGATGTTTCTGGTAATTAAAGACCATGACGCTGTCCGCTCCGAGGTAACCATCCAGTTCAATCTCGGAAATCTCATGCGGATTATCCCGGCACTGAAAGAGTTTTAGGGCAAAGTCCCGATACTGCTCCCAGGGGAGTTCCTTGATCATCTTGTAGTCGTAAAGACCGGCGTTATAGAGAGTGAATGGCTTACATGCCTTGCCGTATTTCTTTTTTGGGTTTTCCAAATCCTTGCTCTTGGCAATGTTCAAGAGCCTCTTCTGCATGGTGTAGATGGCTAGCTTGCCGCAGTCCACGCCAATCCATCGCCTGCCTAACTTCTCCGCCACGGCAAAAGTAGTGCCGGATCCGGCAAATGCATCTAATACAATATCGCCTTCGTTGGATGATGCCTTAATAATTCTTTCAAGAAGCGCCTCGGGTTTTTGGGTGGGGAAACTCATTCGTTCAATAGCCATAGCATTTATAGCAGGCACTTTCCATACATCAGTGGGTAATCTTAATTCATTAGTTGCTCTCGTTGCACCCTCAACGCCAGTAGCGAGCCTTCTTAAAACCTCTTCTCCTCTTTTTTCTAAGACATCATATGGATTAAAAGTGTAGTTTTCACTTTTAGTATAAAAGAATATATCAGCATGTTTTTTGGCATATTCGGTCTTTCCTACGCCGCCCGTTTCATAGTTCCAGATAATTTCATTTCTAAAATGCTCTTCTCCAAAGATCTCATCCATTAAAACCTTTACATAGTGCCCCTTTCTCCAATCCAAATGTACATAGACACTTCCATCCTCGCTCAACAACTCCCGAAGGAAAACCAGCCGCTTTCTTAAAAACTCCAAGAACTTTGCCCCGGCAATCTTGTCCTGATACGCCTTCTGATCCTGGCTTCCCCTGAACTCCTGCCTTGTGGCAAAGGGCGGGTCAATATAGATGAGCCTCACCCCTGGCGTTCCATCAGCGTTCTTCAATTTACCTTCCTGCTTCATCTGTAAAAGGGTCTTTAACACCTGAAGGTTATCGCCGAAGATGAGCATGTTCGTCCAGCCGTTGCCGCTCTCGCCATTTCGGAAGGTCTTGACCTTCTGCAAGGGCACGGCCATGGTATCGGCAAGGATGTCCTCTTCCCGCTCCTTATCGGCGTAAATGAGTTCATATTCCTTCTTGGTATCAAAGAGGATCGCCTTGTAGTCCTCCGGCAGGGGCTTGCCTTCCTTGATGAGGCTTACGATCCTTTCAATCTCCTGCTCTGAAAGCTTACGCATGGCTATTACCCTCGCTTTTCCTTCTACTTCAATAGGTGTCTTGTCTCGTAACTACATTATTTTGACGCCCAACGATTAAGGATTGATGTGGCGGGAAAAGAGAAAGTCGAGGCTCCGGTTCACTGCGCCGCCACATCAATCCGAGTTGAACTATGGTAGCCCATAGGCTACCACTAAGCCGTTTTTGGGGATCAAAGGAATTGCTTGGGGATTATGGTAGCCCGAAATATGGCTACCATTATGTGTAACCGCTAATCCAAGGCAGTCCCTTGAGTCAATCCTGATAAAGAGATTATACAAGAAAAAAGGTCGGAGGAGTCGATCTTGGAAGGGTATGGTGATGAGGATTTCATCGGACTTTTCGCGGCCGGTTTTTTCTTTTCCTGGCAACGCTTCGCTGCTGATGATAGAAGTTAGAATTCCCTAAGAATAGTGACGGTCATCGTCCTTTCCTTTGTTTCCTGCGCTATAATGGGAGCAAGTTTGATGACAATTGACGAGGTCAACGGGGCGCAATATCCGTCTCCATATGATAATGGCTTCCTCGTTATATCTTGGACTGGAGATTGAGATGAAAATACTTTTGATTTATCCTGAGTTTCCAGATACGTTCTGGAGTTTCAAACATGCCCTGAAATTTATCCGCAAAAAGGCTTCCACGCCGCCTCTGGGCTTGCTGACTGTAGCTGCCATGCTGCCCTCTCAATGGGAGAAACGCCTGGTGGATTTGAACGTGCGAAAACTCAAGGACAAGGACCTAGCCTGGGCAGATTACGCCTTCGTCAGCGCCATGGTCGTCCAGAGGGAATCCACCCATCAGGTCATTTGCCGTTGTAAGGCGGCCGGATTGAAAGTCGTTGCCGGCGGGCCGTTATTCACCGCAGAGTATACACAATTTGAGGACGTAGACCATTTCATACTGAACGAGGCCGAGGTGACACTCCCGCCTTTCCTGCGCGACCTTGAGCTGGGTCGGGCAAGACGCGTCTACACTTCGACTGAATTTCCCGATATCCGACAAACCCCTGCACCACTGTGGGAATTGGCTGACTTGAAGCACTACGCTACCATGTCGGTCCAGTATTCGCGCGGCTGCCCCTTCGATTGCGAGTTTTGCGATATTACCGCACTTTTTGGACATCGGCCGCGAGTCAAAAATGCCGGACAGATCGTTCGCGAGTTGGATGGGCTATACCAGCTCGGATGGCGTGAGAGCGTCTTTTTCGTTGACGATAACCTCATGGGGAATAAGAGGCGTCTCAAGGACGATCTGTTGCCCGCCTTGATCGAATGGCGCAAGAGGAAAGTTGGCATGCCGTTCAATACAGAGATTTCCATCAATCTGGCTGACGATGAAAAGCTCATGAACTTGATGGCACAGGCGGGTTTCACTACGGTCTTCATCGGCGTTGAAACACCGGACGAGAACAGTCTGGCCGAGTGCAACAAGACACAGAACCGGAACCGCGACCTGGTAGCAGACGTGAAACGCATCCAGCGCGCCGGTTTGCAGGTTCAGGGTGGTTTCATCATCGGATTCGACAGCGACACCCCCTCCATTTTCCAGCGGCAAATTGACTTCATCCAAAAAAGTGGCATTGTGACCGCCATGGTCGGCTTGCTGCAAGCACCCATTGGCACCCGGCTTTACGAACGCTTGAAGCGTGAGAAGCGCCTGGTTGGGGCGTTCTCAGGCGATAACGTGGACGGCGCAACGAACATTATCCCCAAGATGAGCCTCGAAACACTGCAAAGGGGCTACCGGGCTGTTGTTGGGTATCTCTACGCTCCTAAGAATTACTATGCCCGCGTAAAAACCTTCCTGAAAGAATATAAGCCGCCAAAGATCACCATTCCCTTTCACTTCCAATATGTTAGGGCATTTTTCCGCTCTATTGTCCAACTAGGGATCGTCGGCAAAGAACGCTTCCAATACTGGAAACTTTTCCTGTGGACGCTCTTTCGCCGCCCACGCCTGTTTCCGCTGGCAATCACCTTTGCGATCTACGGTTATCACTTTCGCCAGGTCTGTGACAAGCATATTCTCTGAAAGAGATCCATCATGGAGCTATATGATGTTATCGTTGTCGGTGCGGGGCCGGGCGGATATGTGTGCGCCATCCGCGCCGCGCAGCTTGGACAGAAGGTCGCCATCGTTGACAAGCAGTGGCTGGGAGGCGTCTGCCTGAACGTGGGTTGCATCCCGTCCAAGGCGCTGTTGAAGAGCGCCGAAGTTGCCTACACTCTGCGCGAGCGCGGCAAGGAGTTCGGCTTCTCGTTCGAGAACCTGACTTTGGATTTCAGCGTAGCAGTCAAGCGCTCGAGACAGGTATCCAACAGGCTGGTCAAGGGCATCGAGTTCCTTATGAAGAAGAACAACATCGCCGTTTACATGGGCACGGCGAGACTGACAGCAATGGATACGGTGGCTGTGACCGACAAGGACGGCAAGCTGACCGAACTGAAGGCCAGGAATGTTGTGGTTGCCACAGGCGCCAGCGCTTTGGTACCCGGCGCGTGGAAAGTGGATGGGGAGAAGGTCGTCACCTACATGGAGGCCATCACGCAGGAGAAGCTGCCCAAGTCGGTCGTCATCATCGGCTCCGGCGCGATCGGCGTGGAGTTCGCCACCGTGTGGAATTCCTACGGCGTGGATGTGGCGGTGGTCGAGATGCTGCCACGCCTGGTGCCGCTGGAAGATGAAGAAGTCAGCGCCGAGTTGGAGAAGGCGTTCAAGAAACGCGGCATCAAGTCCCTGACCGGGCACAAGGTCGAGGCTGTGGATGCGACAGATACCGGCGTCAAGGTGACGGTATCCGCCAATGGGGAAAATAAAATCCTCGAGGCGGAGCAGGCCCTGGTCGCGATTGGCTTCCAGCCCAACTCCAAAGGGCTGGGACTGGAAGAGGTTGGCGTCAGGATCTCGGAGCGTGGCTTCGTCGAGATTGACGAGCGCATGGCAACCAATATCCCGGGCATCTGGGCTATTGGCGACCTGACAGGCAAGCTGATGCTGGCGCACGTCGGCTCGTCAATGGGGATTGTGTGCGCCGAGAACATCGCTGGCGAGGAGCGCCCAGAAAGTGGGCACACCGCAGTCACGCTGGATTACGAGATGATGCCGCGCGCCACCTATTGCCAGCCGCAGATCGCCTCCTTCGGGCTGACCGAAGTGCAGGCCAGGGGGCGCGGCCACACGGTCAAGGTGGGGCGCTTCCCTTTCCAGGCCAACGGCAAGGCGCTGGGGCTGGGCGATTACGCCGGCTGGGTCAAGATCGTGGTGGATAAGAAATACGGCGAAATCCTGGGCGCGCACATGATCGGTCCCGAAGTGACCGAACTGCTGCCTGAACTGACCCTGGCGCGGATGATGGAGATGACCCCCGCCGAGATCGCCCGCAACGTCCACGCCCACCCGACGCTCTCCGAGGCGCTGATGGAAGCCGCGCAGGCCGTGGAGGGGTTTTCCATTCATATTTGAATCCCCAAAGGTATACAAAGAGGCGCGAAATTACAGCCCCGCGGTGGTAATCGCGGGGCTAAAACTTACACACAAATCCCACAAGCAATCCCATTCAACACCTATCCTGATTGTTAACAGATCTACCACGGCGGATTTATAAGGAATGTGACCAGCACCGCCGCGCAGGCCAGGATGCAAACAACGCTCACAACGCCGACCATGATGATGGCGGCAATGCCTTCCTTGCTGGTTTTGGTTGCAGATTGTTCGCTCATGACTACCTCCTGTCTTTATTCAAATCAGACCCGGATCATCGTCAGCAGCATCTTGAACTTCTTTACCGCCTTAACCGCGTGAGGCTTGTCCGCGGGCATGAGGATGGCCTCACCGGATTTCAACTGAAACGGCTGGCCGGATATCCTGATCTCAGCCTCGCCGTCCAGCACGTGGACAAGAGCATCGAACGGGGCGGTATGCTCGCTCAGTTCCTGGCCGGCGTCGAAGGCGAACAGGGTCACGTTGCCGGACTCGGCTTTGAGGATGAGGCGGCTGACGATGGCACCCTCCTGGTAGGCGATCAGGTCAGCGAGAGATAGGATCTGGGCCATGGGGGTGGTGGGCATAAGAACTCCATTTCTACCGCATCTCGAATTGATACGCGGCCGGCTCACGCGTGAAGCGTGTTGTGCCGCTGACAACCAACGTGGCCTCCTCGCGGTCGCCGAGATGGAGCGGAATTTCAGCCGTCTGGTCGGCTTTAAGGGGGATAATCTGGACGGTCGTGCCCTGGTCAACTTGCAGGATCAGTGCCAGGCGGAAAGTCTGCGGCAGGAGGTTCTGGATGCGGACGAAGCCCACCGCCTGCCAGCCCCCGTCATCTCTCTCGAAGTCGGTCGAATAATTTATTACCGGGATGGACAGGTCGTCCAACAGGAAGCCCTGAGTGTAGACCTCCGCGTCGGTCACATTCTCGAAGCGCAGCGACACTCTCTGACCCGCGAACTGCGAGAGGTCAACCGATTCCTGGATCCAGCCGTTGCTGAGGCCATTGTAACCCCAACCGTAGCTGCTGCCGGAGGGGTTTTCGGCTGTGCCGGAAGGTGTAATGAGTATCTGCCAGTGCTGCCCGTCGGTGGATGCTTCCAGGTAAATGTAATCGTAATCCTTTTCGAGATCGTACCAGGTCCAATAGCTGAAAGTGATCGGGGCAGAAACAGCAGTGAAGTCGAACTCGCGCGTCAGGGTCATATCCGATACGTCGCCGATGTTGGACCAAAAGGCGTAAGAACCTGAATGGGGATCGCCGGACAGGATACGGGTCGAGGTGGCACCGGTGAAGTACAAGGTGTAGTCGCCAGGACAGGTGATGCGGATGTAGTCCACGCCATATTGATGGACAGTGCGAGTGGCCGGTTCGGAGGGACAGGCTGAGACCGTCTCCGTTGCCGAGGTCTGGGGTGCACTGGCATAATTATGATAAATATATCGTCCGTCGCCAATTGATCCGTCCATCACGTAGTTGGTGACGGCCCAATCCAGGAAGAAATCGTCAGACGTGATGGGCTGGCCGGTCTGCGGGTCGGTGGCGTCAATCTGCCTCAAGGTGCTGTCCACGCTGACCATGCCATTCTCCTGGTTCTTAACGAGCGCCTTGGTGGCATTCTCTCCGAAACGATCCAGAAAATAAGTCAGGTACAAGAATCCAGCCCCGTAGTGCGGCAATGTGTCTTGACTCTGATCCGGCCAGTCGTTCAGTTGCAGGTCGGGATCGGTCGAATAGAGCCAATCGAAGCCGCCCACGTCGTAACCGTTGATGAAAGCTGCCAGCTCGGCGAAGCCCTCGTTGATCCAGGCTTCTTCGTTGCGATCCTGGTACCAGTGGATCATGTGCTGGAACTCGTGGGCCATCGTGCTGTAGATATAATATCCGCCCAAGGATGTGCCTTTATCTATGAGAAACATCTCGTGCGAATTGGAGTATTGGCTGATGAGTGGATTGTACTCGTCGTTGGTACCAAAAAGACCGGCCACGTTGGAGCCCAGGTTGCGGGCATACAGGGCGAAGATGTGCGGGTCGCCGTCCACGCCGGGCGTCCATTCAGAACCAAAGAATTCGCGATCGGTCGGGTAGATGTGGGTCTCAAAAGTATCTGCAAGGGTCTGCAAATCACCTTTATTGTAACGGACATCGTTTTCCACCCAGAAGTACAAGTGATCGGTGACGTAACGCAGCGTGGCTATAACCTGGAAGTTAGTGTTTGTATCCTGGTTGAGCGCCCAGAAGGTTTCCTGTTCTCCGACCTGGCGCGGTGTAACGGGAGGTGGGAGTGTCGCCGGGATATTGCACTTACCCTGAAGACGGCAGGCCAGATCAGGCGGGTCATTGAGGGGGATATCCGTGTTTTCGAGCAGGGCGTGCGTATCGAGCGGTACATTCTCGACCGGCAGCCTGGATACGACCACGGTTGGGGTAGGCTCACGGGCAACGAAAGGTATCGGCGAAATGACAATGGAGGGGATGTTGGGGTTACTCGCCACGGCGAGCGCCGCGCCGAAAAGGACGAGGATCGTGCAACAGCACAGGCAGATCAAAACCACAAATACTAAGAGGTAAGGTTGACCAAGGAATTTTGACATAATTCGTCACATTATACAATACAAAGGAACATCAAAATAAATTGGGGATTAGAGGGTGTGCGGGCGGTTATACATTCAAGGATTTTCTACGAGTGGGCTGCTGCTCACCCTGCTGCTCTTCCCCGTTATTCTGCTGGGATTGTATTTCTTCTGGGGATTATAAATCTAGACTCCCGGCGTCTCTGAGAAGCCAGGAGTCTAAGTAAATCACCTTTAGACTCCCGGTGTCTGTGAGACACTGGGAGTCTGGGGTCAATCTAATATCCCTGGATCATAAACCCCCGGCGGTTCTTTGATCCCCAACAGCAAGGCTAACAAGGATGGGTCAACATCCATGTCTGGAAGGTCTGTCTTGTAAGCTTGCTCCTGGGCAGCGCGTTCGCGTAAGGAACGCCACAACAGGGCGCGCTCGTCCGAAGCGACGACCAGTTCATTGAGCGTTCGCGCCTTCAGTAGGTATTCCCCAGTCGTGTAAAGAAAAGTCAATCGCCGCCATTTTTCGGAGATGACCGGATGCAATAATTGTTCCAGCGGTCCGATCTGAAGCTTGTAATATTCCTCTCGTGCTCGTGGATGGTCTGGCTCGTCGCGCAGGAGCTCGAGGCGCGTGGTTAGCTCATGGCCGCGCACCGCAGCAGTCCACTCGATACGCCCGGACAGTTCACCGAAGGAACCAGGCTGGTAGAAGGCCAGGTAGTCCACGGCAACCACTTTGGGCGCGGTGCGGAAGGGGATGCGGTACCAGCCCAAAAGCCGAGCAATTTCCAGGTCGCGCGGAGACGGCAGGAGGCAAACCAAGATGAGGGAGACGGGGGTTAACATGAGTTAACTTTACACCAAAACGGGAAAAGACTCAACGCAAAATTTGCTCTAGAAAAGGAACGAGGCCGGAGAACTTCTCCAGTCTCGGTACGGGTTCAAGATCCGGAGGAAAGTGAAACCAGTGTTCCTGTCTTACAGTCTCTGATATGCTGCAGACCCAGCGAAATCATATCCTAGTTGAAGCAACCTGGCCATTCCATCCATCACCACGTTTCCATGCCCAGAGCAGACAATCCGGGCTCGGAGTGCAAATTGCTTGCGCACGGCCGCGTCAGCCTTTTCCTGATCCCACGTGATAGCCCCGTGTGAGCCAACCAGATGCTTTTTCACAGATAAGATTGAATCGCCGGTAAACAGGACCCCCGCAGATGGTGCAAAGAATGATAGATGGCCCGGCGTATGGCCTTTGGTATCCACGACGCGCAGTCCTTTCAAAACCGGCAGCACCTGACCATCGGATAAGTGTTCGTCCACATGGGCGGGGGATATCCTTCCCAAACGTTCTGCCAGCCCAAAGACAGGCTTAAGGAAAATGTTATCGGTTTTCAGCGAGCGCGGGAACTGGCCGCTCGCTACAGCCCTAGCCTCAAACAGGCTGGCATAGACGCGCGCTCCGGTTGCTTTTTTGAGCGCGGCCAGACTGCCCGCATGATCGTAATCGGCATGAGTGAGTAGGATGCGGTTCAAATCTCTGAGCGAATACCCTGCTTGTTTGATATACTTGAGAATTCTATTAGCACTGCCGGGCATACCAGTATCAA
>Ga0315289_10006848_pt1 | contig 16701 bp, 14 predicted proteins | sample YL17G11_40_MG_FD_203452 | JGI IMG/M metagenome (GOLD analysis project Ga0315289, IMG submission 203452) | Sediment microbial communities from Yellowstone Lake, YNP, Wyoming, USA - YL17G11_40 | ecosystem: Environmental > Aquatic > Freshwater > Lake > Sediment | place: USA: Wyoming | collected... | reverse complement strand
ACAGGCGATTGTTCCATGCGAGCGTTAAGGAACAAGTGAAACTCAGTGGTGCCATGACTCAATGCTGCTTCGATACGGCCTCGTGGATGTGGCGGAGTTACCGTGAAGCGCATAAGGCTTGGCGTAGAGAAGTCGCAATCGCCAGACGGGAAGGCGAGAAGAAGTGGCTTCGGAAGCTCCTGCGGAGGGAACCGCAAGAACCGTTCACGAACGGAATGAAAGGCAAAGTTTCAATATGGTTTGATGGGCGAATAGGCTCGATTGAAGGAGCGAAACATCTGAAGCTCTGCCCGTATGTGGCACGTATTTCAACTCTCCGCAGAGGAGTCAAGCTTACGATCCCGCTGAATCCTGCCAAGCACCATCTTGACCTCTTGGAGCGGGGCATCATTAAGAGTTTTCAGGTTGTGAAGCGGTATGGGAAATGGTATGTTCATGTGAAGGTTGAATATGCGGTGCCGACGCAGCCCGTCTATGCGGTGCGTGGAATCGACCTTGGAGTGAAGCGGTCAATCGCATCCGTGATGTCAAGGCCGAATCAGCCTCTAAGGTCAACTGACTTTTCAATCCAGACGGACGGGTTGAAGCGGGATCGATTGAACCGGTTGGAGAAGCGAGTAGCGGAACTACGGCGTGCGAAGAAGTGGGAGCCACTGAAACGTATCCGGCACAAGAGACTGCATGTCAGCGAATACTATGACCGGCTTGCGGCGAAGCAAATTGCCGCAACTTCACAGAACTGCCTCGTAGTGGTTGGGTATCCGAAGGGCATCAAGAATGAGAACTTCAAGGGCAACGATAAGGCAGGACTTCGCAAAATACTCGCCCGTTGGACGTATGGGCGAGAAATCCGCTACATTCAAGAAGAATGCGCGAAAGTCGGCGTTCCAACAGAAGCAGCGGACAAACGGTGGCCAAGTCGGACATGTCACCGTTGCGGCTCACGCAATACGGTGCTCGCTCTGGATGGAATGACTTGATCATCAACGCTGACGGAGTGAATGCATTCTTCGTAGGTCCAACTGTCTTCTGCACATACCAGACCGTGAGCACACGAACGTGCGCCAGAGGCGGGCAGGAATTACGAAGTGCCCGCCGAAACCCTTACGCTCAAACGAGATTGACTACTTTATCTAGCGACTCCGCCATCTAACAAAGAGATGGAAAGGGCTGTTAGAGGCTGTGCGTGAGATGGAAGAAGTCTTGTTGAAAACAGGGAGTGAAGCCTGAATGGACGAGCGAGATCTTCTGATGATACCAGGACCGACAAACGTAGCGCCCACTGTGCTGGCGGCTCTGGCTCGACCGATACTCTCTCATGTCAGCGCAGGCTTTGCCAACATTCTGAAAGATACTCTAACCGACTTGGGTCGCATCTTCAAGACCTCGGGTCTCATCTTGCCTCTGGCTGGGACTGGAACGCTCGGTGCCGAAGTTGCCATCGGGAACGTGATCGAGCCTCGCGATAGGGTTCTCGTCTTGTCAGGCGGCTACTTTGGCGACAGGCTTGCAGAGATTGCCGATGCACTGGGCGCTAGTGTCGACAAGCTGCAAGTCCCGTGGGGTTCAGTGGCGGACCCAGGTGAGGTCGAGAGGAAACTCTCCTCCGCTGAGTACAAGGCGCTCCTTGTTGTGCACGTGGATACGTCTACAGGTGCCGCAAACCCGATCGAGAAGCTTGCCAAAGTGGCCAGAGAAAAGAACGCTCTTTTCATCGTCGACACCGTCTGTTCTTTGGGAGGCATGGATGTTCAAGTTGACGCTTGGGGGATCGACGTCTGTTTCACTGGATCTCAGAAGGCTCTAGCTGTCCCCCCAGGTTTAGCGATCATCTCCTTCGGACCGAAGGCCCTGAAAGCGAGGGACCAACGCAAGGCGCCTATCGGAACCTACTACGGCGACCTGAAACGGTGGGCCCCCGTAATGGAGGATCCAACGAAATACTTCGCAACTCACCCCGTGAACATGATCTATGCCCTTCACCAAAGCTGCAAGATGATCCTCTCAGAAGGCCTTGACATGAGATTTGCTCGACAGGCCAAATCAGCGGCCGCATTCCGCGCGGCCATGCGAGCCACCGGCCTTCGCCTTCTGTGCGAGGAGAGCTCATCCGCAAGCACACTGACCGTCACCTGGTATCCTGACGGCGTATGCGATGTTGAATTCCGCAAGACTATGGCAGAGAAATATGGAGTTGTGGTCGCGGGCGGTCTCGGCCCGTTGAGCCACAAAGTGTTCAGGGTAGGCCATATGGGAAACATTAATCGCAACGACCTTCTGGCGACCATCGCTGCAGTAGAAGGTAGCCTCGCTGAGCAGGGCTACAGTTTCAGGTTCGGTGCAGCTGTCGCCGCCGCTAACCGCGTACTTGCGACATGATCGCGGCCGTCAGGGTATCTAGCGAAAATGCAAGCCTAGCCTGGGGGAACGATCTCTTTTCCAGTCCACGGGCACCCTGGTCTCTATAGAGATATGTTCACAGTTTGGCGCGTGACCAGAGTCCGCGCATTGACCCTAATAGTCTAGCTATCAACACAGAGATCTCGAGCACGACTCAATCAGTCGTGCGGAGCGAAGGCTAATCTAGGACTTCCTACACATACAAGGCTATGTCTATAGCTGGCGAGCTTGTTCCAATCTTCAAGAAAGAACTCGAGTTTTGCAAGGTCAAACAGGGCGAAACTATAGCACTATTTACAGAGCCCAGATTCGAACACTCATCTTATCCGCAAGCCTTCATGGGGGCGGCTGAAGATCTTGGAGCTGACGTTTTTCAGTTAAGCATTCCGGCCTTTAGGAAACCCGACATACCTCAGGCGATTACCGAAGCACTACAGAAGGCAAATCTAGTGATAGATATGACCCAAGTACCTGGCGGGACATCACCTTGGCTCTATACCGATTCGCACAACAAAGTTCTGGCAAGTGGGGTTAGAACACTCATGGTGAACCACCCCCCGCAAGTGCTGAGACGACTTCTTCCGGATCCAGCGGTTGCGAGACGTGCGCGTAGGGGGGCCGAATTCCTTGAAAAAGCAAAAGCAATACGTGTCAAGTCCGAGGCCGGCACAGATCTAAGATTACGCAAAGAGGGCAGAATTGGAGGTCTTCAGCAAGGTTACACCGACGAACCAGGACGCTGGGATCATTGGCCTTCTGGCGGCGCCGCCACGGCGCCTCTAGAGGATAGCGCGAACGGAATCCTTGTGGTGAACACCGGCGATTGGATAGTGAATTTCGACAGGATGGTGAACGAACCGGTTAGGATGACCATCAAGGACGGACGAATCACTGATATTCGAGGAGGTGCCGATGCTGCCATGTTGCGAGAATGGTTCACGCAATGGGATGACGATTGGGCATACGTCACTTCTCACATAGGCTGGGGGTGCGAGCACAGAGCAATATGGGGGGCATCAATAATGGATGTTGAAAGCCACTACGCGAGTATGCTGATAGCATTCGGCTCGAACTTCTTCATTGGTCCTGCAAAACATTGCGGGTTAGGTGGAAAGAACAGATCTAGAGCGCACATGGACATAGCCGTCAGAAACTGTGACTTCTACGTCGATGACGTTCTTGTGACGAGGAACGGCAAGATCGTAGAGGAGACCCTGAAATAGGTCTCAGGCCGGTTTTCCCAGCGGACTTGCAAATAGGTTAGGCTATATCCGGGAGCGATTGGCGGCGCTCTGTTCGCGGCTACAAGTCCGAGAGAACCCGATGTACCGAAGGGTCGTTGCGTTTCTCCACTTGCGTGGTCAGCCGACTTAGCGGCAGACGCCTTCCGGCGTGAATGCGTTCTTCGCGAGGCTGACATGTACCGACATGGTGCAAAAGCGACCCTAGTCAGTTGTCTTGCATGGCAATCTATGCTCATAGACTTGGAAGGTGTGGTTTGTATGGCGCCTCCAGACGACGGATATCGTCAGATCCAAGGCGCACAGTCAGCGCCCCAACTGCTTCATCTATTTGCTCCACCTTCGTTGCTCCAATTATCGGAGCAACCACTCCTTTATGAAGCAGCCAAGCGAGCGCAACTTGAGATGGAGCCACACCCTTCTCCTTAGCTACTTTCACAACCTCTTCCACAACATCGAAGTCTTCTGTTCTGGAGTATAGCTCCGCGAGGTATGGATCTGCGCGATAGCGGAGTGAATCAGAGGGCTTTCCACGCATGTACTTGCCTGTCAGGAACCCTCTCGCCAGTGGGCTCCAAGGAATCAGACCGATTCCTTGGTCTTCGCAAAGTGGAATCATCTCGCGTTCTTCCTCTCGGTAGCATAGATTGTAGTGATTCTGCATACTAGTGAAACGAGTGAGGCCCAGCTTGTCTAAAGCCCACAGAGCTCTTGAGAACTGCCATGCCGACATGCTAGACGCTCCAATATAGCGCGTCTTTCCTGCTCGGACCAGATCGTCCAGGGCACGAAGGGTCTCGTCTATCGGTGTCTCGCTGTCCCAGCGATGGATCTGGTATAGGTCCACGTAGTCTGTACCAAGGCGTTTAAGGGATCCCTCTATCTGCCGCATGATGTGAAGACGCGAGAGGCCTCTATCGTTTGGCTTGTTACTCATAGGAAAGAATACTTTGGTCGCGATGACCAAATCGTCTCTTCTGTCCTTTACGACCTCCCCAAGTATTTCCTCCGAACGACCGCACGAATACTGGTTCGCGGTATCAAAGAAGATGATTCCAAGATCTATAGCCCTCTGGATTATCGGTCTCGCTTTATCGATCTCGAGCATCCATCCTTCCGAGTTTCCGAAAGACCAGCAGCCAAGGCAGATTCGCGATACCTTGAGCCCAGATCTTCCTAAATTCACATATTCCGTACCAATCGCGCGCTCCTGTTGTCGTGTTGTGGGTTCATCAATCCCTATAAAGAATGGGGAAGTTTAAGCGCAGGAGAATCCAAACGTCGGAAGTGGAAAGATATGGGGGGGACCTATGATCACAGATATGGCGGACTTGTCATGACACCATCGGCCCCTGCGTCCTCCGCATATTCTGTCTGCCCTGAACACTCCTTAAAGACTCGGGAGAACGCAATTGCCCTAGTACGGCTGGGCTCTAGGGCTCTGGAACATCAGAGCAAATAGAACAGCTAGATGCAGTTGCCTGAATCATCTTCACCATCTAGTCAGCCTACTTGGGTACTCGATATTTGTCGAGGGCGGCGGTCCTCGTAATATTGCCAGAGGGAAAACTCGGCGGCTAGAAGGGCAAGAGCTTGAGGGTCAACTTGACGAATGGCAAAGTGACGCACGACACGGTGCCACAAGACGTTTTGGGACGATATGTGAGCGGAGAAGGGCTTGGAACAGGGCTCATCGTCTATGCGGTTTCGGCAGGAGTTGGCCCACTTGAGCCTGAGAACAGGTTTTCGATTACCACACGTCCCTTGACGGCCGCGCCATGCCTAGGCGCATCCGCATTCGCCGTCGAAGTCTCCTGCGATAGGTTTCACACTCCTGGTCTCTCGATGCCAGGGTTTCTTTGGGGTGAGTTAAACGCAGCGGGCTTCGACGCCATCCTCCGCATAGGGTGCCTCGCAAAGGATTGATAGGGCTGTTTGCGCTAATTCCCCTGCTGGAATTTACGATGAGCACGTTTCAGGTCCTGGAATTCGTTAGGCGTAATCACGATCGCTATGTCTTAGAACTAAAAGAATTTCTTGCGATCCCGAGCGTGTCCACACTTCCCGAACACAAGCCTGACATGCAACGCGCGGCCGATTGGCTGTGCCGGCAGATGACCGGCTTGGGCCTGCGGAGTGTGGAGACTATTCCCACCGCCGGGCATCCAGTTGCATACGGCGAGTGGCTCGATGCGCCAGGCAAACCGACTGTACTCATCTACGGCCACTATGATGTTCAGCCCGTGGATCCCTTAAACGAGTGGATCTCACCACCCTTCAAGCCTGCAGTACGTGTCGAAGACATCTACGCGCGCGGCGCGTCCGACATGAAGGGGCAAATTCACGCGGTTCTTAAGGCACTCGAAGCATGGCTGAAGAAGGGAAGTCTGCCTGTCAATGTCAAGATCTTCTTTGAAGGGGAAGAAGAGATCGGCTCACCGAATCTCGGGTCCTTCATAGAGAAGTACAAAGACAAACTCGGTTGTGACGTTGTTCTCAACGCCGATTCCCATATCTTGAGACCCGATCTGCCTTCGCTCGTCTATGGTCTGCGCGGACTTGTGTGCCTTGAAGTCTCCGTCTACGGCCCCAAGAGTGACCTCCACTCGGGCACATTTGGCGGCTCGGTACATAACCCTGCGCAGGTCCTGTGCGGATTGATCACGGGTATGCACGATGGGGAAGGTCACGTCACGCTGCCCGGATTCTACGACAAAGTGCGTGTTCTTTCGCAGGAAGAACGCGCGGAACTGGCGCGCTTTCCACATTCTGATGAGGAATGGCGAAAGATGACGGGCGCGCCGCAATTACACGGGGAAGAAGGATTCACGACAATCGAGCGCGTCGGCGCGCGACCCACGCTGGAGGTCAACGGAATCCTTTCTGGATTCACAGGCAAAGGTTTCAAGACCGTTTTGCCAGCCAAAGCTGTGGCCAAGATTTCGATGCGCCTCGTTCCGTATCAAGATGACAAGGCCGTGGAAGAACAATTCAACGAGTACATGCGCAAGAATGCCCCGTCGACTGTCAGGTGGGAGGCCAAGTATCTCGCGGGCGGGCCGGCTGTGCTTCTTAACTGCGGCACAGCTGGCATGCGGGCAGCATCAGCAGCTCTGGAAGCGACCTTCGGTGTCAAACCAGTCTTTCAACTCGAAGGCGGCAGCGTGCCGGTGGTAAGCATGGTCAAAGCCGAACTAGGGGTGGATTCGGTTCTCATGGGCTTTGGCCTGCCGGATGACAATCTTCATGCGCCCAACGAGAAGTTGCATCTGCCCAACTACTATCGCGGGATCGAGGCCTACATCCGCTTCTTTGAGCTGGTCTCCCGACAGGACTAGACGGCTGCTCTATACTATACTACGAATGTAGTTGCTAGTGGGACCTGCAGACGCTTTGTCGCCTGCCTCGGTCCCTGTCCTGTTGTTGCGTCCAAGGTTCGACCAGGTAGTTGGGACAGAAATCGTGCATGTGTCGACACATTCTCAGGACTGAAGTCTAGACTAGCGATTCAAGTCTCATAGACGTCCGCTGGGTTCGTGGTGTGACTTGCAGGTCGATGGGATAGCTCGAGAGTAGGTCGTATCCATTCTTCGTAACAGCGGGATTCACTTCAGGGACCCACTGGCCGACGTCTGTTACGAACATTGGTTCATAAGCAAGAATCATTTCTTCTTTTGGATTTACCGGGACATCAGCAGAGAGCATAATACCATCTTTCGTCTCAGTTCCAATTGCACGATCTGTGGTCTCGAACTTATCTATGCTCTGCTCATGCATGACGCGGGTCAGCTCCTCGGCGAGGTCTCTCTGAAGCATTCCCCGTCTGGCAAGTTGCGGAACCGCATTGTGAGCAGCATCTGCTGCTTGACAAAACACCTACTCCGAAACCTTCCACTCTCGGGCCGAAATACTTCGCAATCAAAGCGACTCCTGGTGCGAATACGAACGCTATTCCCAGCCCCGCCACCAGCCTCAACAGGACGATCCGATAGAATCCAGACGTCAAACCGGAGAGCAAGCACATGGAAGAAGCAAGAATGGTTCCGTAGATGCCCGTTTTTCTGGGGCCAATTCTCGCTGCAATAATTCCACCAGGAACTTGACCCAGGCCGAGCCCCGCATAGAAACTTCCACAAGGACACCGAGCCCTGCGACGTTCTCGGTGAAATCCAATGCGATCAGTGAGAAGAAAGACCTGATGTTGTAAAAATTGACCGCATGGATCACCCTCGCAATAACCAGCGAAGAAACCGCAGTCCTGTTGATCAATCGAGTCAACTGAAGTCCACACTCCCACTATCGGAAAGAATATACTCAACCGCATGGGAGCGATGTATCCCTTTGGGTGGTCCCATTTACAGGGGCGTGAGGACACAACCCTTGACATGGCTATGATGATTGCTTCAATTGCCAAGGGTATCTTTGACGACCAAGCTGCTCAACAAGTGTGTTCGCGTTTTGTTCGTGCCTCTGTGGTGGTGAGTACCTTGGTGTGGAGACGATCAACGTCAGCATACGCGTATCCAAGTATGGAGTAGCTCGCACTGGTAGAAGAGGAAAGTCTGTAGCCCTCTTCCGCTTACGTTTTCTTTCCGAACGTGTCGTAGTAGACAAACTCTGAGGTTTGCTTCCTGTCTTTGTGGACTGCATCAACCACCTGACCTCGCCAGAGCCATTGTGGAACGCGTTACCTGATGTTGTAGCCTCGAAGCTTCTGACGGGCAAATCAGCGAAGATCCTGAGAGCGATCAAGTTTGCTCCACAAGGCAGGCAAAGCGGGCTCCTGCCAACTCAGATAGTTGGAGCGTCAATCGTGAATCCAGACGAAGATTTGTTCCTCAAGCTTCGTGAGCTGAGAAAGAAGACGAAGAAGGAAAGAGACCAACAGCCAACGGGCTCGCCAGAACACCAACAACTTGATACAGTTCAGAATGAGTTGAAGATCATCGCGAATGCAGCCTCGTACGGTATCTTCATCGAAATCAACACGGAAGACAGCAAGTGCGAGGCTGACGTTTACGGCTTGGAGCATTTCAAATGCAAGGTGTCAAAGAACGAGAAGTTCGGAAGATTCTTCCATCCAATAATCTCGACCATGCTCACCTCAGGAGCTCGCCTATTGCTCGCTATGGCTGAAACGTCGCTTCAACAACACGGCGGGACTACGCGCTACTACGCTTTCTGCGATACCGACAGTATGGCGGTCTCGCCGTTTCACTGGAACAAACTACAGGAATACTTTGAGCCACTTAGTCCGATGCGGAGAGAGCGGTTCCTCGGGGAAGGCCTTTGCGGTCTCTGCGTTTACATCTGCCCATACGGACAGCGTGGAAGCCGTCTAGGAGAGCACCTAGATTTCATACGCCAACAGTCGGTTGAAGTCTGAGATCCGCATTCCTGTCTTGTCAAGTCCACCTTTGGCGTCCAATATGGCAGAGGTCATAGATCGCTCGCCAAGAAAGTAATAGCTTGCCAACTGGACTGGAGTTACGGGCACAGCAGCAACACGGGTCTGGTTGTCTCTCGGGTCTTGCAGGTGACCGCTACGTACCCAACTAGCATTTCGCAGGTGTCCTGTGCAATCCGGGGGTTATGTTCCTCTAGGGTATTCCTTGTGCATGAACAGAACAAGCGGTACTCCCGTTTGGGCGGGCGGAAAGACTGGTTGCCGCCCCAGATCATGTTGCGCTTGTGCGAGCCTGAATCGCCCACGCGTCATTGAGATGGTCCTTGTACAGTTTCTGCTTGTAGTATAATTGATGGTTGTAGAGACTAGCTACCGGGTTGTGGCAGAGCACTCTATCCTTCGCGACCAGCGTTGTGACCCAAGCAGACCCGTCTGGAACTGTGTTCCTAGTGATTCGTAATTCTCTTCAATAGATCCTTCCTTAATGCGTACGCCTCGCGCACGGACTTACCTTCCAGAAGCGCTTGGGCGACCCGACGATCTACTTCGCCATAAGCATTCGTCTTCTCTAAGACGCTTTCCGCCATTTCTTGGGGAACTATTACAACCCCGTCATCGTCACCAAGTACGATGTCTCCGGGATTCACGGATACGTCCCCGCAACTCACGGTTACGTTGAACTTTGTGAGTGAAACAATTCCTTTGCTTATACCAGGGCTTATGAACCTGCAATAAGTGGGAAATTTCATCTTTCGGATAGATGCGATGTCCCTGCATGCTCCGTCAATCACGGTTCCTACAGCGCCTCGCACTTTGCATGCTGTAGCTGAGTTTTCGCCCCAGAAGGTCTGTTCCATAGTGCCTCCCCCATCTATGATGACTACGTCTCCTGGTTTACATGCCTCTTTAGCGTCGGTATCAACGGTTTGATCGTTCTTTCTTGATGGAGTGGCCTTTATGGTGAACGCCCGGCCGCACATCATTATGCCCTCATAGATAGGTCGGATTCTCGGATCTATTGTCGCCCGTTGGCCCATCGCAAGCATTACGTCAGATACCGCGCCGGTGTATAGCTTCTTGAATTCCTCTATGATCTCATTCTTTACCTGCATCTTGCCATCATTCATCGTGATGTTTTGAGTGCTCTTAACGTTTGTCTCCCGATAAACCAAGCATTCTCCCGCTGCTCAGGGGGCTGATAGGCGTAGATTTGCAGCCTGCCCAGGAGTTCCATCCCAGATGTTCTCCCAATCACGGAGGTTAAGTTCTCGCAGCGTTTGGAGGTACGGTTTCCCGGTTTTCTCATCCCAGCCCATCGCTTCGTAGTAGTCCCTTACCAAGGTCTTGATAGGAACTCTCAATCCTTTCGCGCCACCCTCAGTGGACTCCTCCAGGAGTCTTGGCGGAAGGGTGTCATCTTCGGGTGTAAGACCGTTCTTCACACTGAACAGTCTTCTGAGGTTGATTATTCTTAAGCCCGTGGTTCTCGCGTCCTGCTTACTGATTTCATGACCAGTTACTATTGTTACTGCTTCTGGAAGGATTACAAGCCCTGTTGGGCTTGAGAATTCACAAGTCCCGCAAGTATTCATGAATGTTCTAGCGGCCTGGGCCTCCCTCAAAATCTCGCCCAACCCCTCCACAGCCGTTTGCCTTCGTTCTCCTCTGAAGTATGCCCCAATGGTATCTCCTCCACCCTCATGGACCGGGCCGGCACTGCCCACCGCGTACTGTAGAGCATAGCTCCAAAACGCTCTAAAGTCGTGCATAATGATTGACATGCCCTTGACGTGGACAGCATACTTGTCGGCCCCTTTGCCGATACTCTCCGAAGCCCTCCCTACATCCATTGCCAAGATCTTACCCAGACCTTCTCGTCTCGCGATCTTCCCAAGGAGTTCCGCAACAGCCGTGTAGTTCCCCCATCTCAGGTCTAGGCCTTCGACATCCTCTGCGCTCAGTATCCCTCTCTCAAAGCACTCCATTGCGAACGCGACAGTGTTTCCTGCGGCGATTATGTCCAAGCCCAGTCTGTTACAGACGTCCGTCAAATAGGCGACTGCCCCTGTATCTGTCACGCCGATATCGGATCCCAAACCTCCTACGTGCTCGTACTCGGGCTGGATGAATGTCTTTCCGGCAAATGGCCCTTCATTTATCTTGATGAGCTTGTCGTGGGCTACCGGGCATGCAAAACAGGTTAGGTCTCTTACGACCATCCCGCTGTCTCTCATGTACTGTCCGCTCAGCTTTTCATAATCTTCCAGAATGCCTCGGCTGAAGTTCTTGATGGGAAGATCTCCCATCATATAGGCACCAGGGACATTTCCTGCTGTTCCATACTTACCACGGTCATAACGTGCAGGTTGGGACTTCAAATAGTCACGCCACTGCCTGTTGACGTGCTCAAACCTCTCCTCATCAGCAATTGGAACCCTCTTGTTCCCTCGGACCGCGATAGCCTTCAGGTTCTTTGAGCCCCAGACCGCAGCTAGACCTCCTCGCGCAGCGGCATGGTGCTTCTCCACAACGATTGCGCTGATGAGAACCTTGTTTTCACCAGCGGGGCCGATGCAGGCCACCTTTGCCCCCGAGTCGCCTAGCTCCTCCTTGATTACGTCCTCTGTTTCATACGTGTCCTTGTTCCATATGGCCCTGGCATCCTTGATTTCAACAGCACCTTCGAAGACTTTGAGGTATACAGGCTTCTCAGCCCTACCTTTGATGACGATCCCGTCGTATCCCGCGGCTTTCAACTGCGACGCGAAGAAGCCTTGTGAGCGGCTAACGGTGAGCGTGAATCCTGTCGCGGGGGACTTTGAAGCAATAACGATGGAGGAGGCACCGGGAAGTGGGGTGCCTGTAAGAGGACCTGTCATCACGGCAACAAGGGCTTCCGGACATAATGGGGCAACTCCAGATGGCAGTTCGTACGCTATGATTCTTGTTGCGAAGCCTTCGCCGCCGACATAGTCTCTTGCCATGACTTTGTCCAATTCCTGGACGCTAGTCTTCGTGCTGGAGAGATCCACGCGGAGAATCTTGCCAGTGTACCCACCAGCAATTGTCTGTGTCATGATTCGTGTCTCAGTCTGCGATCTTCTTATGTCTTTCCGCAAGAGCTGAATGGTCCAGATACTGTGAACGTTTCTGCTGCGCTGTCCTTGAAGACCAAGGCGGGTTGCCCAATGGGCCGTTCGTCTCTCGCACGACGAAACTTCTCGCAAGAACATTTTGCTTTCCACCCTTGGGATCTAAAAGACACTAGTAGACGAATAGCTGCTTTTCAGCTCCTTTCTTCGGTGTGAAGATTCCGTACGCATTGTAAACTTGATCAGCGACGAGTCTCCACAGATCTCTCACGAAAATTCTATCGTTCCGTGCGGAATGCCCGCGACCGTTCGGTTTTCCGGTTCAACTGCTAGACCCTCCGGTATAGCACCGATGGTCTTGCCTGAAACTATGCGATGATAGAACTCGGACTCTAATGGGAAACGGTTGGAGATAGATTCGTACGTCTCAGGAGCGTCGGTCTTCAGATGTTCTGCAGCTGACCTCTTTCGGAGTCTATCTCCAGATTGGGAAAGCTCGGTCTTGTCTGGCTTTCGACTAGGGGAGTCCTCCCATGGTCAGGGCCATGTAGCCTTTCTGGACATGAAGCCTATTCTCGGCTTCGTCTATCACAACAGAATGTGGTCCATCGATCACCTCGTCCGTCACCTCATACCCCCTATCCACGGGGAGACAGTGCATGTACAAGGAATTCTTGGCGGTAAGATCCATGATCTTCTGGTTGATGATCCAATCCCTGTGCTTCTCGAACTCTGCTTTGGCTTTCTCAAGACTGGGGACAGGTGATTCCGGTGGTAGTAGTCTCCGCACGCCCCAAGACTTCGCGTAAACAACATCAGCTCCTTCGCAGGCCTCCTTGAGATCGTTGACGACCTTGAAGGAACCACCGTACGTATCGGCGTACTCTTGGCTGATCTTCACGTACTTGGGATCCAGATCAAATCCCGGTGGGTGGGCCACAACAACGTCCATTCCGAACTTGCTCATCGTTGTGATGACACTGTGGGAAACCGCCAGCTGTCTCCACGGGCTCGGTGCGTACACCCAGCCCATCACGATTTTCTTGTTCTGTACGTTCCCGTGAAACTTCTCGATGATCGTCAACAGGTCAGCCATGGCTTGCGTCGGGTGATCCATATCGTCAGCCATATTGAACACCGGGACATCGGCATACTTTGCATACTCCCGAATCATCTGATGCCCCCTGCCGTAGACATAGTCTACGGATTTGCCAAAGACCCTCACACCTATCCCATGACCGTACCTGCTTAGAACCCTCGCAGTCTCTGTGATCTCTTCATGGGGTTCCTTCAGCTCCTTGCCTGCTTCGAGTTGCTTCTTTCTGTCGTCGGCAGCAATTGTACTGTAGACCTTCTCTACGGTTAGGTCGTGTGCATGTCCTCCGAGCTGGGTCATCCCGGCCTCGAAGCTATTCCTAGTTCTGAGAGAGGCGTTGTAAAAGATCATGAAGAATGTCTTGTTCTTTAAGTAGTCCGTAACCTGTCCTGCAGCGTGTTTGGCCTTCAGATCTTTCGCGACGTCGATCAGTCTCCAGTTCTTCTCGTTCCCACTCGTATGTCGTAAGTACGTCCTTACCCCCAAGATGCGTCTTCATAGCTCGAGCACCGAGATGAGTTGCACTCGATCGTATCTATGCTGATTCCTAGATAGAGCGCACTCCAGACACTGCCCGCTTGATAGGCCAGCCTGCTCCCGCAAGCAGGGCTTAGGCGGCACAATAGTTTGGAGTCTGTGTTTCTAGCGTCTAGGAGCAATACGGGGCGCTTTGCAAGGGAACTGGGTATGAGCATATAAGCTGAAATTCTCGCAATACTAAAAACAATCCCGTTGCCAAGAGAGTCGGAAAGGAGGCGTGAGTGCTGGATACGTTGGAGGCAATCAGGACTCGAAGATCAATCCGCAGATTCAAGCCGGAGACTGTCTCAAACGATTCAATCGAAAAGATCCTCGAAGCGGGCAGGTTAGCACCCTCGGGTTCAAACCTGCAACCTTGGAGGTTCGTCGTCGTCAAGAGTCAACGCGTGCTAGATATGATTCGCAAAGTCTCTCCCGGATATTTGGGAAGCCCGCCATTGGCGGTCGTCATATTCTCAGACAGAGTGACATCCTACGCGAAGGGGGGTAGACTGGGTAGAGACTATCTTACCGTAGCGGATTGTTCGATGGCAGCGCAGAACATGCTTCTCGCCGCACATGCATTAGGTCTAGGGGCATGTGCTGTCAAGGGTTTTTCGGCTGCAGCTGTGAGAGAAATCCTAGAGGTGCCCGAAGGGATCGAGCCTGAATTGATCCTGATGATAGGCTATCCTGACGAAACGCCGCCGGTGCCCCCCAAGCATCCAATCGACAAGATAGCGTTCCTAGACAAGTACGGCAAGGCCTGGTCAAGATCACAGGGCGAGAAAGCTTGAAGGAGGAAAGGGCCATCACGGGTGACGACTATTTGCTCGAACTCGTGGCATTCCTTGCGACCAGCGCAAGAGGATGCATAGATGAGCCACCAATGTACGGTCCGCTGAGACTCATTGAGGCGCTCAGCAGACTCACAGACCTCCCGAAATACGCAAAGTGCTTGAAAGAGGATGAATTCCTCCGCAATATCAAAACTGAAATCGAGCAGAAAAAGCAGTCCCTAGTGTTTGATGTTCAGGAGTTTCAGGATATGGTTGACAGGATCGTTCTCCAAGTTACGAAGGAGTTGAAACGAAGGGGATCAACCAGTTTGATCCCTCCGCCCTAATTGTTAGCGGATGCCTTGACATCATAAAAAAAGACTTCAGGCAAGGAAGGATCAGCAGAGCAATATACTTCAGAGCTTTCGGCACGACATTGTTCAATTCTAACGGTCATCTCCTTTTTGGTCCAATTCACCAATGCTACCTACAAGTTTGGTCATTACCTGTGAGTCGAGCAGGAAGACGGACCAGACTGACTCGCCTCTGATTATTCCGACTCTTTCCAGCGATCTTGAAGTTTAGGAAAACATCCTATGGCCCGTCTGGACCTCTATATCGCTTAGGTTCTTAGTGCAGAATCTAGAGTCTCTGGACCAACTCGTAACGCAAGTTAAATCAACTGCTAGGAGCCCGCCAGACGCTCCACTATTATCTGCTCTTCCTTCATCACGAGGAGGATGTTTTCGGGTTTCCTCAGCATAGATATATTTGAGAGCGGGTTGTCGTTAACGACGATCAAGTCAGCAATCTTACCTTCCTGGATAGTACCCAATGAAGCCTCCAGTCCCAACACTTCAGCTGCAGTCTTTGTTGCAGCGACTATGGCCTGCATCTCGGTCATTCCATTCTTCACTAAACACTCAAGCTCGACGGCACTTTGGTTGTGTGGAATGAACATCCCGTTGTCAGTCCCCAAGCCAATCTTCACCCCTGCCTCGAGCGCTTTCTTGAAGCTGGGGATGTGCTCCTTTGTAATCTCGCGGGATTTGGACAAAATGGGTTCAGGAAGCCATGACTCCTGTGCCATCCAAGCGTAGACTGCGAGCGTCGGGACATAGAATGTGCCCTTTTCCTTCATCATCTGTATCGTTCGATCTTCCATCTCCGCCCCGTGCTCGATGTCGTCAATACCCGCTTCGACAGCCAACGTAACTCCGCGTGAGTGAGCGTGAGTAGCGACCCTCCTCTTTGCTCCGTGAGCCTCTTCGACGATGGCCTTCAACTCCTCTAGTGTATAGTTCGCTCTCCGCCAATCCCCCGGCCCCGCTGCTCCGCCAGAGGCAGGTGTTTTGATCCAATCAGCACCGGCCTTCAACCTTTGGCGTGTTCTCTTACGTACCTCGTCTACGCCATCTGCCTCATCCCCTGTTATGGGACCGTGTCCAGCCGTGGGGCTTACCCATTCACCGTGAAATATCCTTGGCCCGACAAAGAGGCCATGTTCTATTGCCTTCTTAACCGCGTAGCCGTAATGCCCAGCAAAGTTTCTGACAGTGGTGAAGCCAGCTTCGAGCATGTTTCTGGCATTTCTATAGGCATACAGTGCGGTTGCAGCTGGGTCCGGAGGCTCCTCGGGTAATACTCCCCTGGCATCGATCTTCTTCGGGTCTATGTGTACAGCGTCTAAATGTACATGCAGGTCCATGAGACCTGGCATAACAGTCTCGTCACTAGCATCCACGACTCTGGCTTCACTAGACACTTTGACTGCAGATTCGGCTCCAATCTTCGCTATCCTACCTGCTTCAATCAAGATTGCAACGTTCTCCGCCGGAGGACGCCCAGTACCGTCTACAAGCCTACCACACCTAACAACAATCGTTTGCATTTCTTGTTCACACCAGACACCGACAATTACCCTAATATGAATTCTGTTGGAGACAGCGGCTCGCGAAAGACCGCAACCGAAAAACTCGTGGCGAAAATTCTTCAGCTCGATGCTGGCAAGATCATCTTCGAAGGAGCTCATATGACAGAGATGACTGATGTCGAAATAAGGAAGTTTAGGCGCATTATCTTCCAAGACCCATTCTCATCCTTGGATCAGCGAATGAGCATCGGTAGCATAGTTACGGAGCCTATGCGGATACACCAAGTCGGTGAT
>Ga0315289_10006846_pt1 | contig 16702 bp, 8 predicted proteins | sample YL17G11_40_MG_FD_203452 | JGI IMG/M metagenome (GOLD analysis project Ga0315289, IMG submission 203452) | Sediment microbial communities from Yellowstone Lake, YNP, Wyoming, USA - YL17G11_40 | ecosystem: Environmental > Aquatic > Freshwater > Lake > Sediment | place: USA: Wyoming | collected... | reverse complement strand
AAAAGTGCAAATATGAGCTTACCGTATAAAGTTATTTTCACTGATTTTGGAATGGGGGATTGTATAATATCTTCGGTTGTTTTTAGGAATTTGCGTAAGAAATATCCTGATATGCCTATTATAGCCGCATCCGTATACCCAGATATATACCTTAATAATCCTAACATAACCCAGCTGTATAGACTTGGTGAATATCACGATTTATATGAGAAGTGGGTAAAGCCTGCTACCGAAGTGGACCAAGTATATAATCTAAAAATATATGAAAGACCTTGGCAAAGACTATATGACGGTCCTCTATCAAAGCTAATGTGTGAAATGGTTGAAGTTCCTTTTGACGAGGATAGGCTTGAAGTATTCCTTACAAAAGAAGAATTAGATTTCGGTAAAGATTTTGTATCTAGCTATCTAAAGCCTGTAGTTTTGATACAGGTAGAGTCGGCAAGACCACCGCTACAAGGCAACAAGAAGATGATTAATGAGAAAGATATGGTGGGGGATTTTTGGGAGAAGCTGGTGGGTAAAATAAACAAGGACTACGACGTTATCCAAATGGGATGCGACCAAGAGAAGAAGATTCCTGGTGTAAAAACATATTTGCTCGGTAAGACTACCGTTAGGCAGACTTTTTCTATTCTTAACTATTGTCATACCTTTATAGCTATTGATAGTTTCCTATCTCACGCAGGACCGGCTGTTAATAAGAAAGGCATAGTGTTGTTCGGTAGAAGTAGAGTTAAGACACTGGGCCACGATATAAACGACAATATCATAGTGAGAGAATCTTGCCCTGATATAGAGTGTTGCCGACCTGAGCCGCAGTTTGGAGATCTAATGATATCTCCTGGACCTGACGGTAAGGGAAATGTCCTAACAAACTGGGGTTGCCGTGAACGTAAATGTATGGCAGCGATAACTCCGGACCTCGTAGTAGATCACCTCCGCAAGATATAACCATTTCATAGATTATCTGATCATCTCTTTACTAAATAGTATATAGAAGTATTTTATATACATACGAGGTCAGATAATGAAAATAAATGGGATTATAGATTTAACGCCAACGATGGTTGGTGCTGTACCTAATGGTAATTTAAAAAATGTAATCGTAGATAAAGGCACCAGTTTTCCTACCGGAACTTCTATACCCCAAGCCGGACAGATATTTTATTATACAGGAACTTCAAGCACATCATACCCGTCACCAAGTCTGTTTGCTTATGACGGATCTTCGTGGATGCAGGCGGGAACAGGTATAAGTGGATACAGCGGATATTCCGGAACAAGCGGTTATTCAGGATATAGTGGTATAAGCGGTTATTCTGGCATTAGTGGATACAGTGGGTACTCAAGCACAAGTGGTTATAGCGGATACTCAGGAATTAGTGGATATAGCGGTTATAGCGGTATTTCTGGTTATAGCGGAATTAGTGGATACTCCGGTATTAGTGGATACTCAGGATATAGCGGCATAAGTGGTTACTCTGGCTACAGCGGTATTTCCGGTTATTCTGGAAGAAGTGGATATAGCGGTTATTCTGGCATCAGCGGATACAGCGGTATAAGCGGTTATTCTGGCATCAGCGGATACAGCGGTATAAGCGGTTATTCTGGCATCAGCGGATACTCCGGTATTAGTGGATACAGCGGATATTCAAGTTTTTCAGGTTACAGCGGTATTAGCGGTTATAGCGGCTATAGCGGTATAAGCGGCTATAGCGGAATAAGTGGTTATTCAGGTTATAGTGGATTAGGTGCTGGATATTATCGTACCTTCACGAGCGCAGACGTATCCGGCGGTTCTTTAACTGTTAGTCACAATCTTGGAATTCAATACGAAGTAGTTGGTGTCTACGACGATACCAATACACAAATCCTACCGAATAATGTAATCTGCACGAATACAAATAATCTTATAGTTGACCTTACTGATATTACGATAAGTGGAACTTGGGGTGTCATAGTCACCAACGGTGGTGGACAGCCAGGAACTTCTGGGTATAGCGGTATATCAGGTTATAGCAGTATTAGTGGTTATTCTGGGTATAGCGGTATTAGCGGCTATTCTGGAATTAGCGGATATAGCGGATATTCAGGTATAAGCGGATATTCAGGTATAAGCGGATATAGCGGCTACTCTGGTATCAGCGGATATTCAGGTATAAGCGGTTACAGCGGTTATTCGGGAATTAGTGGATACAGTGGTTATTCTGGTATCAGCGGATACTCAGGTATAAGCGGTTACAGCGGTTATTCAAGCACAAGTGGATACTCAGGTATCAGCGGATATAGTGGCATAAGTGGTTATAGTGGAAAAAGTGGTTATAGTGGATATAGTGGCATCAGCGGATATTCTGGTATTAGTGGATACTCCGGTTATAGTGGAATAAGCGGATATAGTGGTATATCAGGTTATAGTGGAATAAGCGGATATAGTGGAATAAGCGGTTATAGTGGCTATAGTGGTATATCAGGTTATAGTGGATATAGTGGAATTTCTGGGTATATCGGTATTAGTGGATACAGCGGTTATAGTGGCATCAGCGGTTATAGTGGTTATAGTAGCACTAGCGGTTACAGCGGATATTCCGGTATCAGCGGTTATTCAGGATATAGTGGTATTAGCGGATACAGCGGTATAAGCGGATATTCCGGGTATCAAGGAGTAGTTGGTCCTGCCGGAGGTATTGCAGTTCCATATGTATATAATAACACTACATCTTCTCCCCCAGCGTCAACTGAAATACGAATGGATAATACGTCCTTCGCTTCAGTGGCTACAATATGGGCGAGTGCTACGGATAAAAACTCCGTAAACGTTGATATATTGTTGGACGATATTTTTACTGGGGACCATATGAGGATTCAGAAGTTTGGATCTCCCACTAATTATGGATATTATCATATAGATACAAACACGGATTCTGGCGTATATCATACTTTTGCAGTTACGTATGTAGATGGTAATGGGTCTTTAACTAATAGTGATACGGTAGAGATATCTGTCACTCAAAGGGGTCCTACAGGTATAAGTGGATACTCTGGATATAGCGGTCAATCGTTTGTCGGAGCTTCTGGATATTCCGGTTATTCGGGTATTAGTGGTTATTCGGGTATTAGCGGCTACAGCGGCTATAGTGGTATTAGTGGTTATTCGGGTATTAGCGGCTACAGCGGATACTCTGGTATAAGTGGATATAGTGGAAAAAGTGGATATTCCGGTTATAGTGGTATATCAGGATACAGCGGATATAGTGGTTATAGTGGCACAAGTGGATATTCCGGCTATAGCGGTATCAGCGGATACAGTGGCATAAGCGGATACAGCGGAAGGAGCGGATACAGCGGCTATAGCGGTATCAGCGGATACAGCGGTTATAGCGGTATATCAGGGTATAGTGGATACTCCGGCGTAGGATTAAATTGGCGTGGTAATTGGACCCCGGTAGATACTTATAATACGAATGATGTAGTGAGTAGAGATGGTGGAGTTGGGATAGGAAACGCATATATCTGTATTCAAGATGGTGCTACGAGTGGTGATCCTGCTACTACCCCAGCATATTGGGATTTGTTTGTACAAAGAGGAGCATCAGGCTATAGCGGATACAGCGGTATAAGCGGCTACAGCGGTATAAGCGGATATTCCGGAATTAGTGGATATAGCGGCTATAGCGGAATTAGTGGATATAGCGGCTATAGCGGAATTAGTGGGTACTCTGGTTATAGTGGTATTAGTGGTTATAGCGGAAGAAGTGGATATTCTGGCTACAGCGGTATAAGCGGTTATTCCGGCTACAGCGGTATCAGCGGTTATTCGGGTTACAGCGGTATCAGCGGTTATTCTGGCTACAGCGGTATCAGCGGTTATTCTGGCTACAGCGGTATCAGCGGTTATTCGGGTTATAGTAGCACTAGCGGATATAGCGGTATTAGTGGGTATAGTGGCATCAGCGGCTATAGCGGATATTCCGGCTACAGCGGTATAAGTGGATACAGTGGATATAGTAGCACTAGTGGTTATTCTGGCTATAGCGGTATCAGCGGATATTCCGGCTACAGCGGTATCAGCGGTTATAGTGGATATTCCGGTATCAGCGGTTATAGTGGATATTCCGGTATCAGCGGTTATAGTGGGTATTCAAGTACAAGTGGTTATAGCGGGTATTCAAGTACAAGTGGTTATAGCGGTATATCAGGTTATAGCGGCATAAGTGGCTATAGCGGTATATCTGGGTATTCTGGAAAAAGTGGTTATAGTGGTTATTCAAGCACAAGCGGATATAGTGGTTATTCAAGCACAAGCGGATACTCAGGCTATTCAGGTATAAGTGGATATAGCGGCATTAGTGGTTATAGTGGTTATTCTGGTATAGGAACTTCCGGTTATAGCGGTTATTCAAGCACAAGTGGATACTCTGGTTATAGCAGTACTTCTGGTTATTCCGGTTATAGTGGTATAAGCGGTTATTCGGGATATAGTGGTATTTCAGGATACAGCGGGTATTCAGGTGTCGGAACTTCTGGTTATAGTGGATATTCCGGCATAAGTGGGTATTCAAGCGCTGTCGCAGGAACGTCAGGATACAGTGGTATATCAGGATACTCATCTCCGGGAACAAGTGGGTACAGCGGATATAGCGGATCCGGAACCAGTGGGTATTCAGGATATTCTGGTACGCAACCATTTACACTAGCTTCAGGGATAATATCACCGACTACAACAACAAATACACTAGATTTAACAGCTTCTAATACAATCTTTGTTCCAATAGCAGGTGATATCGGAACATACATCACGAACGCCACTGCCGGAGATACATTGGTTCTAGCTTCGGGGACGTACACGATTACGGCTGCGATAACTTGTAGCAAGGCGATTAATATAGTTGGACAAGGTGTAGGCCAAACCATTATCAATACCGTAACTGGCGGTATTAATATGTTCGATATATCTGCATCCAATGTGTCAATACAAAATTTGAGTATAACGGTAGCTTGTACAACTGGTAGTAACGTAAGTATGATTTACACTGCAGGTTCTATATCTGGAATAACGTTTACTAACTTAGCTCTGTCCGGTACTCATACGAATTCGGGATCAATACTTTACGCATTTTATTTAGCCAGTGGATCTTCTACGTTGAGGGATGTCACTGTTGATATAGGAGCTACAACTTACTGGGCGGCACCATTTGCAGCTAGCGTTAGTGTAACTGGTCAGACTATTAACTGCTATAACGTCCGTCTTGCGTGGGGACAGACAGCCGCAGCCAACTCAGAGCCTGGCTTTAGTTTAAGGACAGCAGGTGGACAAACAGGAACAATGAACCTATACAACTGTGTTGCCATCGGAGGAGCCGGTACTGGTGGTCCTGGTGTAGACCTTTTCGGTGAAAACTGCACTATTAACATATATGGTGGTATGTTTAAGGGAACTCCCGCCACACCTTGGCCAGATATATCGAACGGGACAAGCCCAAGAGAAGGTAACCTTAATGTCTATGATGCCATTTTGGTAAATAACTATGCGTCGGGACTTATCAACTATATTACGAGTGGCAACACAGCTCAAATGAGAGGAAGTAACATAAAATATGTTCCTCTTACTGATAAGGGTTATACGCAGACACAAATTCTAACCAATGCTATCTCAAACGCTACGGCCGGCGACACATTGGTTCTGGCTGCGGGGACGTACACGATTACGTCTGCGATAGCCATTAATAAGAAAATTTGTATCAGGGGACAAGGGCGGGGCATTACCACGATATATAGTGCTACGGCGGCGGTTGGAATGTTAAATATTACCGGAGCAAACACTATAATTAGTGATATGACGATAAGCCAGGGAGCTGCAACACTGTTATCAGCTATAGATTGCGGAGCTGCTTGTTCTATACTTAGAGTTGAATTCTTGAATGCGGCTACATCCACATATTCATACGATATCAATACTACTTCAAACTCTACAATTACGGTGGAAAGCTGTACTTTTACTGATACTGGGGCGGCGGCTAACCATTTCGCTATAAACGCAATATCATATGCTACAGCTGTTGTGAATGTAAGAAACTGTAATATAACTTCAAGCGGCGCTACGAGTGGGACTACATCATCTGTTTCTGTGTGGGCTGGGAGCAGTGGTGGAACTATAAATATGTGGGAATGCTACGTTTTGAACACCTCCGCTGGAACTTACGGAGCAGTTTCTGCGTTTGCGGCTGGAACAGTAATAAATCTTTATGATTGTGTTGTGAGTGCAACTGGGGCTGGAGCATACGACCTCTATCAGACTAGTACTGCTGTACTTAACGTGTACAATACGACATTGGTTAATGGAGATAGTTCAGGCACCATAACTAATTTGGGAACTATTCATACTAACAATGTATCTCTAAACGACGCATACACATTCCCGACTACAGCAGGAACAAGTGGATACTATCTACAATCAGCAGGAACAGGATTACAGTCTGTTTGGGCGGTGGCTGGCGGTGGAGCTTCCGGATACAGCGGTTATTCTGGTATTAGCGGATACAGCGGATATAGTGGCATCAGCGGATACAGCGGATATAGTGGCATCAGCGGATACTCCGGTTATTCAAGCACTCTCGCAGGAACAAGTGGTTATTCAGGTTTTAGTGGATATAGCTCAGCCGGTGGAGCAACCGCAACTAGGTCTACGTTTACAAACGCAAATCTTGTAACTGGGATATTGACTGTAACGCACAGTAAGGGATTATCGGCGCCTTTTCAATTGATAGTATCTATATTTAATGACAGCAATTTACAAATAATACCTGATAACGTAACAGGTTTGACAAATTCATTTACAGTTGATCTTACAAGTTTTGGAACTATTGCTGGGACTTGGGGTTACGTCTATATAACGTAGGGATAATATGACTTACATAGAAAAGATATTACAATTGAGAGGAGATCCTTCTGTGGTAGCAGACCAAGAGAGCTTTGGATCTCCTGATTTTAGCTCTCCGGTATTCGTAAACCCACGCAGGGTAGATTTTGATAATCCGGAAGTCCAGGCAGAGATAGATGCTGTATGGAATAAGTATTACGGGGGATAGAAATGCAATTTGGAAATATAGTAGATAATTTACTGGATTTAGCTAAAAATAATATCGTCTACGTTCCGATAGATGGTAGTATAAACACGTACATCACGAACGCTACGGCCGGAGATACATTGATTTTGGCTGCGGGAACGTATACGGTCGCCTCTGCTATAAACGTTTCTAAAGCACTTACTATTGTGGGTCAGGGTATTAGCGCTACAACAGTAACTTGTTCTACAGCGTCGATAAACGTATTTAATATAACTGCAAGTAATGTTAGGATTGCGGATTTAAGTATATCGGATACTGGTGGGACTTCTGCTTTAGGTATAAATACGACCAATGACTTAACTGGGTTAGTATTTGAACATTTGAATATTAACATAAGTGGGGCTGGTGCAGATTATGGTATGGTTATACTTGGGTCAAACGCAACAATACGGGATACCGTAATAACAACTGTGTCATCAGGCAGTGCCGCTTTGTGTATAGACGTCCAGAATAACTCATCAACAACAATAAATGCTACGGTAAATTGTTATAATGTTTATTGTAGTGCAAGCGGAGCTGCCAGTAATTTCAGTATGGGATTTCGTGGGTATAATAATAACGATGCCAATACTGTTACTCTAAATCTATATAATTGTGTAGGAATAGGTTTGACTAGCGGCGGCGCAATAGATAGTGGTTTGGTTCTTACATCTTCAACCACTAACAATGTCTCTGTTAATGCCTACAACTGCACATTTAATGGTCAGGACTATGACGTTTATCAGACAGGAACAAATATCCCCACCATCTACAACTGCCTTTTAGTAAATAACACTGTGTCCGGAACGATCTCCTATGGCACAACCTCAAACAATTCTCTATTCAAAGGTGAGAATATAAAATATGTTCCTCTTACAGATGGTACGTTAACTCAAACACAGATACTCAATAATGCCATTACAAACGCTACGGCCGGAGATACATTGATTTTGGCTGCGGGAACATATACGATAACGGCAAATATAAACGTAACGAAATCTCTTACTATAAAAGGTTCAGGAAAGTATACTACCACCGTAACTACTTCGACTGCAGCTATCCGACTATTCAATATCACATCATCTAACGTCTTACTTATGGATATGTCTGTGACAAACTCTAATGCTGGAGCAAGCGTTTCTTACTGCATCTACGCTGGAGATGGTTCTACTCAGTATACAAACATAAATATTACAAATGTGTATACTGCGTTTACTGGAGCGACCACCCAGGGAACGTGGAATATATGGTATAACAGTGCGAGTGGAACAGTTCAGAGTTGTAATAGTTATAGCACTGCTGTTACTTGGTTGGCAACAGGTATAGGGCTAACTAATGGACTTGCATCGGCTAATACTGTTGATGTTTATAACAGCTGGTTTATTATGAATAGTAGTAGTGGAACTGTAAACTGCTATGGATCTTATGTTTCTTGGACTGCTAACGGGGCCGCAACTCTTAATCTATATAATTGTAATGTATACTCAAACTGTTCCGGCGGCGCTAATGGGTACGGAGGGTACGCAACTGGAGCATCGGCATATCTGGTGTATTATAACTGCACAATACGAGGGAATACACTTGACCTGAATAACTTTCCAACTACTCCCGGAAATATAACCCTACACAATTCTGAGTTGGTTAATAATACCACTGGCGGAACTATAGGATATTTAGGAACAATAAAAACAAAGAACCTACAAGTTGCTGGTCAGATTTGGTCCGTTAAATATACTTGTACCACGACCCTTGATTGGAATAATGGTAATGTTCAGTATATGCAGTTAGCAAGTGCTGGTCAAACGTTTACTTTCGCAAATCCTAAAGATGGTGCCAGATACACGCTTATACTTAAACAGCCTGCAGGTGGAGCCGCTGGAACTGTAACTTGGCCTGGAACTGTTGCGTGGCCTGGGTCTGTTACTCCTACTCTAACACCCACCAACAGTAGATATGATGTTATAACGTTTGTCTACGACGGAACAAATACGAAGTATTATGGTGTGGTGTCATATAACTACACATAAATAGAGGAATAATATGCAAGTTGGAAACATTGTTGATAATTTGCTAGATATAGCAAAAAGTAATATTATTTACGTTCCTATAGACGGCAGTATAAACACGTACATTACAAACGCTACGGCCGGAGATACATTGGTTCTGGCTGCGGGGACGTACACTGTTAATTCCTCTATAAACGTTTCTAAAGCACTTACTATTATGGGTCAGGGACCAGTCGCAACAACAGTAAACTGCTCAACAGGAACAGTAAATGTTTTTAATATAACAGTAGATAATGTAAATATATCCGATTTAGCAATAACAACTTCGGGAACTGGTGACGAATCTATACAGGTAATGAAATCACCCGTAGGAACTATAAACAACGTAAATTTAACAAACTTAAGAATTACAGTAAATAATTCAATAGCGGGATCTGTTTATTATGTTGATGCTGGTGGTACTATAAGAGATGTTGTTATTACGCATACAGCTGGAAGTAGCACTTCTCAATGTTTTAGGGAACAAACTAGTTCGGCAGATGCTATTGTTAACTTAAATTTAATTAATTGTGATTTTACCGTAACAGGCACTAGTGGAGCTGCCTTATCCTCTCTTATTGTCTATGACGGAGCTGCTTTTAATATAAACTTAAATACATATAATTGTAAGTTTACTGCTACCGGTGGAACAACAAACTATGGAATTAATGCTATAGGTACTCAATCTTTAATAAATGCATATACTTCTGTTATTAATGGATCAACCGCAGACGTTTTTATGTCATCTACACCTATTGTTACTCTATACGGTTGTACATTGGTTAACAATCTAACAAGTGGTGGCACGGTTAATTATGTCACGACTTCAAATAGTTCTATCTTTAGGGGGGAGAATATAAAATATGTTCCTCTTACAGATGGTACGTTAACTCAGACGCAAATACTTCAGAATGCTATCACGAACGCTACAGCTGGCGATACATTGATTTTGGCTGCGGGAACGTATACGATTACGTCGGGGTTAGTAATAAATAAGTTGCTTACGATTGTTGGGCAGGGGATGGGTAAGACTACCATAGTTAATTCTACTGCTAACGTAGTAATGGTTAGTTTCACTACTTCGCACGGTAGTTCCATATCCGATTTGACTTTGGATTGCTCAGGGACATATACGTCCAGAATGGCTATTATAAATCCCCAGAAAGATTGTAATATTACTAGAGTTGAGATTAAGAACGCCTGCACAGGTACTTACCTGGTATATGTATATCAAATAGAACCGACCACAACTGCTTGTGTCGTAAACGTGGAAGATTGTATATCTACGGCAACTGGTGGTGGAGGTCTTGGGTGTCACGCATTTGTATATGCTGATGGGGTGGCTGGAACCGTCGTAAACATTAGAAAGTGCGTACATAGGGGAAGTAATGGAAATGGAGGCGCTTTAGGATATTTAATATTATACACCGATTCTACGAGCAACACAATAAATGTATACAGTTCGTATCTCTATGACACTGTAAGTACGTCACCAGACAACTGTATCTGTTGGGGACAGATCAATTTATATGATACTTTGGTAAGTTCGGGAATTGACGATGGAACGGCTACACCCTTTATGCAATACGGTTCTGGAACATTTACCATATATAGAACTGAGGTGGTGCAACTCAATACGTCTGATTATAATATAATTACTTATTCAGGTACAGTGATAGGGAACCATCTTCAACAGGCAGGACAGGGGTGGTCGACTAAGTATACCTGTACTACAACTCTTAATTGGAATAACAGCAATATTCAGTATATTCAACTCGCAAATGGGGCGCAGACGTTTACGTTTGCCAATCCAAAAGACGGATCAAGATATGAGTTGGTTCTTAAACAGCCTGCAGGTGGAGCCGCTGGAACTGTAACTTGGCCTGGAACTGTTGCTTGGACTGGTGCGATTACTCCGACACTGACTGCAACGAATAGTGCTTACGATATTATAACATTTACATATGACGCAACGAACACCAAGTATTATGGTGGAATATCTTATAACTATATATAAAGGAGAATAAAATGGCTGATGAATTGAATGTTCAAGTAAGGTTTACTGCTGATACTATATATGGAAAATACGAAGATTCCCTATACATCCCAAAAGCGGACTTTGATAGTCTTACCCAGGAACAGATAGATGTTATGAAACAGGAACGTATTGATAACTGGGTGTATTTTGTAGGGAATACTCCTCCACCACCGGTTCCCCCAGAAAAAACAACAGAGGAACTTGAGGCGGAACTGTTAGTTCTAAACGCTAGGATAGAGGTAATTAAAGGTATTCTTGGAGAATAATAAATGGCAACTAGAACCATAGCTAACGCAGGTGGAAATTGGAACACGGCTGCTACGTGGGTAGAAACAGCTGTTCCTACAAGCGCTGATGATGTTGTAGCCACAGCCACAAGCGGAGCTTTGACTCTGGATAATAATGGAGCTTGCCGTAGTATAGATTTTACAAACTATGTATCTACGTTCACGATGAACAATCCTGCTTATACTCTAAGTATCGGAGACGCTTCTGGAGGAGCTTTTAGGTTTGTAGCAGGAATGACGGTCACTATAGGAACAGACGCTTCTGGATTAAAGTTTGTGGCAACATCCGGACCATACAACCTATACTTCGCAGGAAAGACAGTAGGAGGGTCTACTGGTAATTCTGTAACTTTTGATGGAGTTGGTGGTTCTTGGGTGGTCAAAGATAACCTTTCTCTTAGCGGGTATGACCATAATATAAACCTTGTGAATGGTAGTGTTGAGTTTCAAGCTAATATTGGCACTCACGGAAATTCTGGATGTAATCTTGTATCTAGCAATACAAATACCAGATCTTTGAAACTGACTGGGGCAATAACTTGGTATGTTGGTTCAGGCACAGGGTTTTGGAATATACAGACCTCTACAAATATGACTTTTAGCTGTGGACAATCTACGATAGACTTCGGTGGTACTAATGCATTCTTTTATGGAGGCAGTCTTACCTATTATAGCTTGAACCACGATTTTATTGGGGCTACGTTCTATATGTACGGGGATAATATCTTTTTAAAAGATGTTTCTCTTTATAGTGAATATAATGATCAAATAAGTTCTGTAGAATTGTTAGGAAACCAGACTATTAATGGAACATTAACAGCATATAATTTGGAAAGCATTTCATCAGGAAAGATTTGGTGCAGAATATTGTTCCGTTCAACTACTATGGGAGTCCCCAAAACTTTAAGTGTCGGCACAATGGGAACGCTCAGATCAATAGATTTTAGGGATATAACAGCATCCGGGTCTGCTAATTGGGATTTATCTGCTATTTCTGGAGGTTGTGGAGATTGTGGAGGGAATACAGGGATAACCTTTACTACTGGAACGGATATGTATTGGCATCACGCAAGCGGCGGTGCTACTGCTATAGGACCGTGGAGCGGGCAGACAAGTAATGTGGCTGATTTAAGATGGTTTCTCGCTACAAACGGAGGTGGAGGAGCTGGAAGAAGGCCACTACCGCAAGATAATGCTATATTTGATTTGAATTCATTTGATGGCGCTGGGTTGACGGTCGTTATTGATGGTGCTTATACCGGAAATTGGGCGGGCAGGATGTGTAAGAATATAACGTGGACGGGAGCTACTAATAGTCCTACTTGGACTACTGGAGGGGACGTTACTGTTGACAGAGGAGGGAATTTTTACGGGAATATAACCCTTATATCTGGGATGACACTAACGGGGTCTATAACATACAGTGGGAGACGGGGGAGTACTATTACATCAGCGGGGAAGTCATTTACAGATTTTGCAATCAAGGCACCTCAAGGAAGGTTAACACTAAACGATGCTTTAACTTGTACTGGAAACTTTTCCATAGCAGCCGGGGCTATTGATAGTGGAAATTATAATATAACTGTATCTACATTTTATGCAGAATTAGGAACAACTGAAAAGGTAGGGACAAGCACCGTAACACTTACGGGAACAGGATCGTTGTTGTGGTATACTGCTGGGCCAGTGTTGCCTACCGCTATGGACAATAGCTATAAGGCTCAACCTTTTGTTAGTGTTACCTCTAAAAGCACAATAGATTTGAATACTATGGATTATGCTTATATGGGGCAGCCTTTTGTATCTTTTTATGATACTGCGCTTCAGGACATCAGAAATTGTGAAATATTCCTTTCAAACACGACGGCGACATCCAAAACATTCAATGCTGGAAATAATGTTTATAAAAATCTATGGATAGCAAGCGGAGTTGCTGTTCCTGTTACAATTCTTGCCGGTAGTTCTACATATGAAAACATAAATTTTTACGGACAGGGGACCATAACGTTTACATATGGGACGACCACAACCCTCACAGGGACTTTTGGGTTATGGGGGGGATACCTCCAGACGGGTGGAAATTATACGAAATTTGGGGGAGTTTCTGGAACCTTAGCTACGGTAAATTCGTCATCTGCTGGATCTGTATTTAACTTGGTGAAGACTTCCGGTAATGTTTGTTGTGACTATATGAGTTTCAGGGACGCTACCGTATCTGGAGGAGCTAAATTCTTTGCAGGCAGTCATTCAACAAGTGTATCAGGCAATACTGGGTGGATTATGACCGATGCTGTTGATACACTAGCATAACTAAATACGTATTAGGAGATAATAATGGCAATATATTATATAGATTATGTAAATGGACTTGATGCTAATAACGGCTCTTCTTGGGCTCTGGCGTGGAAAACTATTAACGGAGCAGTTGCGGCCACTATTGGTCCTGGGGACGTAATAAGAATTGCAAAATCACCGGCTCCGACTTCTTTAGGTATAACCGCACAATGGACAGGTGTACCTGCGACTTTGCCTACTTCTCTCCCTATTACTTCGTCTACTAATGCGGGTCCAATAAATGTAAATTGTGTCGGGCACGGGTATGTGACAGGAGATATTATTTATATTCAAGACCATACTGTTAATTTAACAGCTAATGGAACGTGGACTATAACCTATGTCGGTGTTGATAATTTTACTCTTGATGGTTCTACCGGTATCGGTGTGGGGGGAGCTACGGGTACCTGTACTAAAATTCCCTGGCTAACGGTAAAACTCACATCAGCACTAACTAAAACCATTACACGAGCCGAGCAGGTATGGACGGTAGCAAATACTTCAACAGTAACGTTGGATACTGCACAGTTTAAAGAAGGTGATGCGTCTGTAAAGATAGTCAAGGCCGCACCAGCAAATAGCACGTTATATGCTTATTTTCAGATAGGAGGAGGCGCAGGGGTAAACTTCTCAGCCTACCAAACGGTAAGTTTTTGGATTTACAATGCTACGGCTATACTTGCAGGTCAATGGAATCTGTGCTTATGCTCCGATACTGCCGGTGCTGTTGTTGTGGATACTATTCCTATTACAGCTATACCTTGTACTACCTTTTGGACGGCCTTGAACATAGCAAGAACTGGAGGGGGGAACCTGGGGGCTTCTATACAATCAGTTGCTTTATACTCAGGAGCTACTGCGGGAGCAACTACTGGTATTTATCTTGATAATATAGTAGCTTGTACAACATCTGGATTAAACTTACAAAGTCTAATATCTAAAAACACACTTGCTCAGGGGTCTATGAGTGCTACGGGATATGCTAATGAGGGTTGGTATGCTATACAAAGCATTAGTGAAGATGGGAAGTGTTTAAGGATAGATAGCTCTCCGACATTTGCTATTGCGAATTATAGGATAACAGCTAACGGAGCTGGTTACAGTGGAGCCACGGAAACCGTAACCACGTATAAAAGAGAAACTATAAAGACAAATTTAGTAGCAACTCAGACTACCGTTGTCCAACAAATACAGGATAGCGGAACTCCCGGTAACAATATACAGTATCAAGGTGGGTACGACACAGGAACAACAACTCAAAATGGTGAGACTTTCTATGATGGGTTAAATAATGCCGGGTATGGGTTGCAGTTCAGCTCTACAAATAGCTATAACACGATAAACTACTTGAATTTCTACAAGTACAGTTCCGGTCTATACTTCTACACAAGTAGTAACAATACAGTTACTACTTGTACGTGTGCTATGAGCAATGATGTCGGAATATATCTATACAATAGCAGTTATAACAATACGTTTGGCACGGTAGTAAACATAAATAATAACGGTAGTTATGGCATAACATTTAACCCATCTACTAATAATATATTCAATAATGTTTATAGCATCAACAATAATGGAAGGGGCCTTAACGTGTCTGGTGTTGTTGGAGGTGGTTCTAATAGCAATATCTTCTATAATCTGGGACACATATCGAACAACAATAACTATGCTGTAATATTTTCTAGTGGTAGTGCAGAAAATAAGTTTTGGGGTCCTGGAGAATTTTCTAACAATACTACGGCTTGTATTGGTAGCAACTCCGGATTAAATTATTTTAATAATTTTACTATGAGTGGAACGGAATTCTCTGGAGCACTGCCCTTTGCTAATGGAAGGATATATTCTACCAACCACGATGGTACTCTTGGAAATCACTATATCTTTACTGACTATGGGGTAATTGTAAGTGATTCCGGGGCAGATAGGCACACTGCATCTGGTATTTGTTGGAAGTTGTCTCCAACTGATACTAGCCGTTCAATAAACTATCCACTTGAATTAAAGGTGGCAACGATAGCTTGTGTCGCAGGTACTCTTGTAACGGTTAAGGCTTGGATAAAGAAATCACACGCTACGGATATTGCGGCGCAGTTGATATGTAGGGGAAGGCAGATAGCTGGAGTGGATAGCGACGTTATAGCCACAAAGGCAAGTGATACAAGTTATGAACAACTAACTATAACTTTTACTCCTACTGTGGCTGGGGTAGTAGACATAATTGTAATAGCATACTGGGTAGCCAACGCCGCAACTCAGTCGGTGTGGGTAGACGATATGACCATAACTCAGGTGTAAGGAGAATATAATGGAAATAGTGGGAATAGTAGAAAAATATCAAGATATGGCAATGAAATGGAGAGTAAGGGTGTCTTTTGACGATAATTCCTCTACATTTTTGAAGTTTCAGACTAACCCAACAGACGAAGAGGTTTTTGCAGAAGCCAATAAATATATATCCCTCCTTGTATTAGAGAAATCCGAGATAGAAAGTATATCAGCAAAAGTAGATGAACTATCCATATCATAGCCTACCCAATCTCATTTAACTAAATATATCATAGAGACATTCATATCCTCTTATAATGGGGCAGCCCAATCATAAGATGAATATAAGGGAGATGAGACAATGAGATGGAATGGCATAATAGACTTCTCCACATCCTTAACCGGAAGTCAAACAAACAACGAAGGTAATTTAAGATTCCCAGTAGTCCATAAGGGAGCAAGTTTCCCCACAGGCGCTTCGATACCGCAACAGGGTCAAATGTTTTTCTACTATGGAGTTTCAACCGCAAGTATCCCCTCAAACGTACTTTGCTATTTCAACGGAGCAGATTGGGTACAGGGGTTAAGCGGATATTCAGGATTTAGCGGATATAGTGGTTATTC
>Ga0315289_10006844_pt1 | contig 16704 bp, 14 predicted proteins | sample YL17G11_40_MG_FD_203452 | JGI IMG/M metagenome (GOLD analysis project Ga0315289, IMG submission 203452) | Sediment microbial communities from Yellowstone Lake, YNP, Wyoming, USA - YL17G11_40 | ecosystem: Environmental > Aquatic > Freshwater > Lake > Sediment | place: USA: Wyoming | collected... | reverse complement strand
CCGCAGCTGCCGAGTCCGGGGTCGGCTAAGGTGGCGAGGACGTCCACGACCCCATCTTCGGACCCGAACTCGATCTTCGCCGCCCGCCGGATAAATTTCTGCCAAAGCGCCTGCGACCGGCCCGCCGCGGGAATGGCTTGGAGCGAGAACGGGCCTTGAAAGCCCATCCCGTAAAAAAGGTTGCGGATGCGAAGGCTGAATCCCTTGGGCGGGACAAAGATTTTCAAGGCATAGGAGCCGCCGACGGCGAGCCCTTCAACCCGTCCTTCCCGGCAGCTAAGCCCGAGAAGCTTGACCTTGTAGACCTGGCCGGCAAAGCCTCCCCCGACAAATTTTTCGATTTCCATCCGGGCCTTGGCTTTCCCGGAGGGGAGGACTCCCCGGATTTCATATTCCAGGACGGTCCCGGGCTCGTAGCGTCGGATCCGCAAAGGCCGCAGGACGTTTTGTTCGTGAACAATTTTTTCTAATTCACGAACGGTTTTAGCGGAATAGGATTCGGCCATGCGTCCCGTCTATCGTTTCCTAGGAACCTGTCACTTCACGTCGATGACGACCGCGTTGAGGACTTTCTTGCTTTCTTTCTCCTGGGCGAAGAAGACGACCTTGAGGCCTTGGCGGTCAATTTTATGATGCCGTTCGGCGAACTTGAAATTCTGGATCCTGGTATACGTCCTCTCGAACTCCGTGAGGTATTCGGCGGTCGCCTGCTCTGATTTAGCCAGGTCAAACGCGGCCTGCTTCGTCGCCGCGGCCGGGTCGACCGTGACGAGGTCGCGCACGACCAGCTTGTGGAACTGGAGGCCGTTGGAGCCCTTATATTTTTCCTCGGCCTGGACGAGGACGATGCGGTATTCGGCCCCGGGCGCCGGCTTGTCAGTCTCATATTCGACGTTCACCGTGTCGCCGGCCCGGGTGGCCTTGGCTTTGAGCGAGACGACGGGCGCGTCGTTGACCCGGGCATCGATCTCGGTCTTGTACTCTTTGAACTTCCCCTCGGCCATGCCGCGGTTGCCGCCGCCGATCATCTTCTTGTCGCCGTCGATCACGACCGTCGGTGTGCTGTTGACGCCGTAATAATCCTGCCGTATCTTCGCGGCGGGATTCATCATCGGATCAGGGCGCGGGATGGGCAGATGGTATTCGAGAACGGCCAGATACTTGGCCGGGTAGGCTTCGATCAGGCCGTCGAAGCCCAGGTCGGTGCCGACGCAGGGGGGGCATTCCGAACCGGTGAAAAGCTCGGCCAGCACCGTCTTGCCCTTCCACTCGGCCGAGACCTTGAACGTTTCCGGATGATAAGGAATGCTCTTGAGCTTGGCTTCGAGCTGGGCCTCGAAGCCGTCGGCCTTGCCATTGATTTTTATATAAAGCGCTTTGGCCCTGGCGGCAGCGTCCTCGTAGTTTTCGACGGCCGCGGTCAGGTAGGCCTCGTGGGCCTCCTTGGCTTTGTCCATCTTATCGTAGATGCCGGCCAGCGTGTAGAAATACTGGGAGTCAAGGGCTCCGCCGTCCTTTTTGTAAGCGTCGAGGGCGGCCATAGCCTTGGCTGCGTCATCGGCGTTGAGGTAGGCCTGGGCGACCGGGATCTCAAAGCCGGTCACGAAATAGGACTTGAGGTACTTCTGTCGGTCCTGGGGAATGCCCTGGTAGGTTTCGGTTTCGCCGGCGGCCTTGAGCGCCTCCTCTTTATACTGCAAAACGACGGTCGTGACCTTGGCTTTGTCGAATGTTTTGAGCTTTGGATGTTGGAGGATTTGGTCCGCCGCCATAAAAGGATTCTGGAGGCGAGCCGGCCCTTTGCCCTTGGCCAGGAAGTCCTTCTGAAGGGCGAGGATGGCGTCGAGCGTGCCGGCCATCTCGATCTTCGTTGTCAAAATATACCGGTCGATAATCTCCATCATTTCAGAGTTTGGATAGACGGACTTGATTCGCTCGAATTCCTTGAGCCGGGCGGGGGCATCCATGATGCGGCTGGCCGCCACGACTTCTTTATACTCGGGGGGTTGCTGGCGCTGGCCCTGGCCGATAGCCTGGCCGGAAAGGATCAGGCCAAGGCCGATCGAAAACGCGAGAACCGCGCAAAATTGCCGTTTTCTCTTCATTTTGCCTCCAAAGAAAGGGCCATTATATAGAAATCAGGCTAAATAAAAAAGGGGACGGCGCTCAGACGCCGTCCCCCAGACTCATGCTTTCGAAAAGGGCTATTTCTTGATTTCGCCGGTCATCGGGTCCGCGAGAGTGATCTTGTGGACTTTGCCCAGGTTGTCCAACGGGCCGGGCCACTGGTCGCCGCCCTTGTTGCACGGCTCCCAATCCCCGACGATCATGACGACGAGCTTGTCCGGTTGGATGTACTTGTTGGCGATCTCCTGGACCTTGGCCTTTGTCACGGCTCTGATCTTGTCGCGATAGGTTTTGTAGTAATCCATAGGCCTGCCGTTCATCTCGAGGTTGGCGAACGTGGACACCCTGGACTGGGCAGTCTCGAAGGAGCCGGGGAAACTCTCCAGGTAGTAGTTGACTGCGGTGTCCATCTCGGCGTCCGAAACAGGCTCCTTGCGGATGCGGTTGAACTCGTTCTCGATAAGCGAGATCGCGTAGCCGACCGTGGAAGACTTGGTCTGGACATATCCGGAGAACGTCCCGGGGAAACCCCACCGGTAGCTGAACCGGCTGCCCTGGTTGTAGGACAGCCCCTCGTCGGAACGAACCTTCATCGTGATCCGCGAGGAGAAGCTCCCCCCGCCGAGGATGAAGTTCATCACCTGGACGGCGAAATAATCCGGGTTCGTGTCCTCGAGACCAAGGTGGCCGATATTGATATAGCCCTGGTTGATCGGCATTTGAATGAAGTAGACGCCCGGCTCGGGCTGGGGAAACTGCTTGGAGAAGGCGGGGAGCTTGACATTTTTATTCTGCCAGTTGGCGACGTACTTATCGATCTTGGCCTTGAGGTCGGCCTTGGCAAAGTCGCCGGACGCGGTCAAGATGATGTTCTTGGGGAAGAAGTACTGGGCGTGGATCGCTTTCAGGTCTGCACTGGTGATGCTTTCATACGTTTTTCGGGTCGGCTGCCAGGTCAGCGGGCCGTCGCCGTACAAGATCTTTTCGTACTCCCGGCTGAGGACTCCGCTGGGCTGGTCGTTGGCTTGCCGAAGCTGTTGGACGAGACGAACTTTGGCCAAGTTCAGAGGGGCCTCCCGGAATTCCGGGTTCATCAGGACATCGAAAAAGAGGCCCATGCCTTCGTCGAGATCTTTGCTCAGGACGGAAAGGGACAGCGTCGATGTCCGGTCGCCGACGTTGAAATTCAGCGAACCGCCCAGGAAATCGATGCGCTCCTCAATGGCCGTTCCTTCCTTGGTCTTTGTGCCGCCCCGGATCATCGTCCCGCTCATGATCGAATCGAGGCCCTGCTTATCCTTCGAAAGGTAGAGGCCGCCGAAGTTGACCATCGCCGAGATGTTGATGAGCGGCAGGTTGTGGTCTTCCTCGATGTAGCCGCGCAGGCCGTTGGCGAAAAGCGTCCGGAACGCCTTGGGGTCGGGCGGGTCATATTTGAGCAGAGAGAACTTCAGGTCGGAGGGCTTCTGGGCTTGGGCCAGCCCCAGCGAAACACACAGGAAACCGATGGCTAAGAGTATGGTGGGTGTCTTTTTCATCATCGTCCTCCTTCCTCACGACCCCATCTTTCGCTTGTAGATGGACGTGAGGCTGTTGTCCTTGACGAAGTATTTCACCGTGACCCGCTTGATGTCATCGTTGGTCACTTTCTTCAGGTCCTCGTAGTCCGTAATGATCGAGCGCCAGCCCCGGTTGAGTTCGGCCCGGCCGACACTGCCGGCGAGGCCCGACGTGCTGCCCAGGCTGCGGATGAACATGGCTTCGGATCGGTTTTTAGCTTTTTGGATCTCGTCGGGGGTCACGCCTTCTTTCTTGATCTTTTCGACCTCGGCCCAGATTTCCTTCTCGAGGTCCTCGGGCTGGACGTTTTTGTCCTGGCGCGGCGAGGCGCTGAACTGGAAGGTGCCGACATACCACTGGCCCCGGCTGGAGGCCGAGGCGCTGACGGCCAGCTGTTTTTCCTGGACCAGGATCTTGTTGAGCCGACCCGTCCCGCCGCCTCCGCCGAAGCCGCCGCCTCTCTGGCCGCGGATGATCGACGGAGTGGTGATCGGGGTTTCATGGCCGGGTTCAAATCCACGAAAACCGCCGCCGCCTCCGCCGAGAATGCTGGCCAGGACAGAGAGCGGCGCCGCATCGGGGTGGCCCGCCTGCGGCGTGTGGAACATCATCTGAAGGCTTGTGGCCGCCGGGCCTTCGCCGTACATCCGTTTTTCGCTGTATTGCGCCGGCTCATACGTCCGAATGGGCTCGACATCCGGCCCCTTCGGGATGCGGCCAAAGTATTTATCGGCCATCTGGACGATGTTCTGCGGATCGAAGTCGCCGACATAGATGGCCACGCAGTTGTTGGGAACGTAGTACTTGTTGTGGAACTCGATCAAATCGGCCTTGGTGACCTTGCGCAGGTCGTCCATCCAACCGATGACGTCCCAGTGATAGGGAGACGCGGCATAGAAGGCGGCGTTGACCTGCTCGCTGAAGAAATAGCCCGGTCGGTTCTCGCTCAGCCGGCGCTCCTCCATAATGACATCCTTTTCGGAGTAGAATTCGCGGAAATAGGCGTTCAGCATCCGGTCGGACTCGAGGAGCATCTGGAGTTCGATTTTGTTCGCGGGAAGAGTGACGTAATAGCCCGTGTTCTCGTTGCCGGTCGAGGCGTTCAGGGCTGTGCCGCCGTTCTTCATGTACAGGTTCCACATCTCATCCTTGATGACGCAGGGCTTTTCGGATTTGACTAAATCGTCGAATTCCTTTTGCCACTGGGCGAGCTTAGCCTTGTCGCCGCCGTCGGCCTTCCAGTACTTTTCCCGGTAGACCTTGTCCATGAGCTCGTCGATCTGCTTGTCGATGGCGGCGTCCTTGGCGAAGTCGGTGACGCCCATCATTTTTGTGCCCTTGAACATCATGTGCTCATGGATATGGGCCAGGCCGGTGATGCCCGGTTTCTCGTTGATCGAGCCAACCTTGAAATAGATGTGGCAGACAACGCGGGGAACGCCGGGCTTCGGGATCATCAGGATTTTCATCCCGTTGGGAAGCACGTGTTCCTTGACGTCGAGCTTGATCTCGGCGGCTACGATCAGCGAGGCGAAGGCGAGCAGGGTGAAGAGAAAGATGAGAGAGCGTTTCATAGAATTGAACCTCCTTTCAAATGAGGCCAAAAAAAAGAGGGACCTGGATAAGAATCTCCGCATTTTGTAGGCGCCCCCGAGTTTTTTGGCCATGAGAAAAAAGTATCATTCCTCATTTCCGACCGAAAGTCAATAATCAGGGCCGGGTACAGGACGGATGCCACTTCAGCCGTAAAGAAACATGAAAAGAGAATATTAAAGGCTAAGCGCGAACCTTTTTTAGCGTTTCGGGTCTTATTTCAATCTTAAGTGGAAACAAACTTTTCATATTAAGGCATTTAGACGCATTAAGGATCTCGAGGCCGATAATTTTTCGATTCTTCCCTATGTCAAGGACGACTTCATCGGATATTCTCCTATTTATGACCTTCTGCTTGCGATCATCAAGGCGGATGTAGATCAAGTCTGTCTTGGCGTCATATTGAACTTGCATTTGGCTCTACTCCCATTTTCCATAAAAAACATAAACAGTCAGGATGATTATATCATCATTGTCTTCTGTGTAAAATATTTCCACTCTTTTTTGCTCATAGAACTCGTTAAATCTCTTTTGTTGGAAATCGAAGATTTTGGCCTTTCCTTTGCGGTCATGCTTGGCGGGAATGGGAAACCCGGAGTGGAAGACAATTTTTATTTCTTCTAAGTTTGTTCCTCGTTCCTTCGCTCGTGCCAATGCGTGATGCTGGATATGAATTTTCATTCCATAGGGATGACGTTATTCCTGACGAAGGGTTCTCATGGACGTGTCAAAGGTGTAGACTTGATCTAATATCAACGCAATAATTAAAATGACATCTCCGTTCGGGCGGCGCTTAGGCCGCCCGCAGCCCCCGGGCCCCGGGGAACCAGTCCCGTCGGTTCCCCCCGTCGGAAAAGCCGACGGGGCCCCCCTCCGCTACGGGGGCTTGAGGGCGGCCTAAGCACCGCCCATACATTGTCACTTTATTTATTACGTTTGTATTAGACTGATTACATGAACAATTTTCTTAAGATCTGGCGTATGATGAGTAGATAGAGGGCTTTTCTTAATGGCATCAAACGATTTATCCGAGGTTGCCTTTTAGGAGGGGAAAATGCGGAAAATTTTCATTATTCCTATGTTTTTTCTCTTTTTTTTCGCGGGCTTTGGCCAACAGGTGATTGATAATCCGGAAAAGCCTCCCGGCAAAAACGCAGGGCGGGTGATCCAATTAAAAGAAGTGATGCGGATCGTAGATGGAGAGGGAAAGTTTTATTTCCGAGAGCCTTGGGACATCAAAGTCGCGCATGACGACTCTTTCTACGTCCAGGAGCCCGACAAGCTTTATCAATTTGATGGGAAAGGAAAATTCATTAGAAATCTGTGCAGAAGAGGAGAGGGTCCCGGGGAATTCAATCAAGGCCTGACCGATTTTTTTCTTGGAGAAAATGAGATAATCCCCGCTTCTTCCAATGTGATCAAAATCGTCAGGTTGAGCGGAAACGGGATTTGGAGAGAGGATATTAGGCCAAAAGGAAGGACGTTTTCTGGTTTGCTGAGCTTTTACAATGACTCTTATTATCTTGTCACCAGGGAACGGGGGAAATATGAAAGGATCACAGGTTTCTATGAAGATGATCTCAGGCTGATCATGGTCGACAACCAAGGCGAAGTCACCTCGACTTCTTCCATCTTTCCATTCACCATATCCATTGGATCAGGAGAGAGGGGCGGATTTACATATATTTCTCGGTTGATCACGACGAGTGAAAATCCCCGCTATGTCTATCTTTATTGTTCGCCCGAATATATGGTTCATTTGCTGGACTTGGAGAAAAAGGAAGTGATCAGGAGCTTTAGAAGAGAATACGAACGAGTTAAGCTGGTGATGAAGAGAAAAACCCCGATGCTGATGCCAAAATTTTATAATGACATCTGCCGACTCCTCGTTCATAGGGATCATCTCTGGGTCGTCACCTCGACATTTGACAAGAAAAAGGGAATCCTCGTGGATGTTTTTAATAAAGACGGAAAATATCTGGATGCCTTTTATTTGCCTCTGACCAAGATTCTGACGGAAGAGCGGATCACCTATTATGCGCCCATGGCGGTGAGCGGAGACTTCCTCTTTACTATCGAAGTCGGGGACGATGGGCAGATTTCTGTCGCTCAATACGAAATTATTGATAAATATTAAGGGAACTCTTTTTTCCTGGCCTCGGCCGTCCATGATTCTGAATATTCGCCGCAGATCAGAAGAGATGACCCTAGCCATGGTGCGAGTTCCACAGCGCCGCGAAGACGGCGAAGGAATGGCGTTAGTAACTTTTGCGGGAACAAGAGCGTTGCGGATTACGCATTTGATGACCCGCACGAAATGGAGGAGATCTATATTTTCGAGCACCAAATTTCTCTTTGCTGGAAACCGTATTTAGATCTTTGAATTCATTAGGATAATCCCGGGCTTAATCAAGAGAAAACGGCATGCTCTCGGGGGATTTTGTCCGGTCGGCGAGGATGATCTTGTCGAAGATATTCTTAGAGCCGTCGATCGTGAGAAGGAAGGTGGGGCTCGAGCCGGTCCGGGCTTTGATATCGAAGCCCTTGACCCGGCCCTTGTCCGAAACCCCTCTGAAAATGAGCTTGTTGCCGGAAAACGAGGCGGAGTCGTCCTTCGTCCAGCGCAACTTTTTCGTTTTTTTCGAGAGCGGAGAACCGGCGATCTCTCCGGAAAATGTTCTTCTTTGGTCGCTCCACCAGCGCAGGCGCCATAAACCTTCCTGGCGCCAGATGATGTAGCCGAAGGGAAGGGAAAAAAGCTCACGGATCTTTTTGATCAGCAAATCTTCGTCCTTTTGAGCCCGGCAAACGGTCAGGGCTTGTTGATATTTTTTTCCGGCCTCATCTTTCAGCCCGATCCGCAGATAGGATTCGGCAAGAGAAAAATAAATCCTGGACCGCAATTCGGCGGTTTTGAGGCTGAGATCTTCGGCCTTCTTCTGAAGGGACAACGCTTCGTCGCCCTTTCCCTCGAGGGCCGCCCGGTCGGCGTTATCGAGGAGCAAGGTCACGATGTTTTCGCAAAGGGTCTTCTGGAGAACATCTTGTTCCCTTTTGATCCGAAGGAAAGGAGGAGCTTCGGTCGTTGTTCGGTCCACTGCCTCCAGCGGCCCCATCGCTTCCTGATTTTTTCCGGCCAGAAGTAAGATCTTGGCTAGGAAAAGACGATAGGCCGTTTCATTCTCTTTCTGACTGGGCAGTTCGAGAAGGAGCCTGATCGCGAGGTCGAGCTTTTCCCAGAGAGGCGCATCTCGGCTGTTTAAATGGAGAAGGCGGCCTTGGGAATAGCTTTCGACCTGCATCCCAGGGAGAAGGGTTTTCCATTTTGAGATTGTTATTTCGTCGGGGCGGGATTTGTTCAGGAGAACCCATAATCCGGCCGGACTGGCGAGGGTCGCCTGAGAAACATCATGGAAGCGTTCAAAAACCATGACCCCCTTTTTGCTCCCGTCCGGATAGACGAGCGGCTTGACGAATAAGAAATTCAACTGGGCTGCCGGGCGGTCCGCAAAGACCATCTCTTCGGTTTGGACGTGACTCTTGAGGGCTGCCGAAATCTCGCGGCTGCGGTCCAAAGAGGTCAGGCGTCTGGTCAAGAGGCCGTACCGGACATGGACGCTCTCTCCGACCAGGACGAGAACGATGAATATCGCCAGGACGGCCGTGCCGATCCAGGCTTCGTTTTTTACTCGGAAAGCTTTTGACAGTCCCCGGCCGAGAGCGGAGCTCAGACCCGTCACTCCCTTCGCCAGCAAGAGAAACAGGACGGGAAGGGTGAAGATGAACTTGTTGTCGGCGGGGAGATAGATGACGGGCGGTTTCGACAGGATAAATAAGGCAAACGGCAGGACGATCCAGGCGAGGAGGAAGGCCAACTCCCGGCGCTTATTTGTCCAGGCTGCGACAATGCCGAAAAAAGCCAATCCCAGCTTGACAAAAACGAGGGCCGGATAAACGTCGTAATCCAGAAGCCTCTTGAAGGTATCGGCGATAAAAGAAAAAGGGGGAAAGGTCCATTCGCCCCTGAACAAACCGTCCACGCTCAGGCGAAGCATATAGGACAGGTTCACGTAGCGGGACGTATGCCTGGCCGGCAGGTACAAGAGAAAAACGATGGCCAGGACGGCGACGAGACTCAGAGAAAAATTGAGGAATTTCTTATTGGACAGGGCGAACTCTTCATTCTTTTTGCCCAAGAACCTTTGCTCCACCAGCAAAACAACAAGAAAAAATATTTGGACGGGAATGATGACGAGGGCGAAAAAGCTCATATAAGCGGCAATGATCGTGAAGAATGCATAGAATCCCCATCCATACCTCTTGTCTTTTTTAAGCGCTCTCAAGAAAAAATAGAACGAACAGAGGGCGAAAAACAGCAACCCGCTGTAACCTCTGGCCTGTTGAGAAAAATAGATGAAATGACCCGATAAGGCGGATAAAAGAGCGGCCAGAAGGGCTTCTTTTTTGCCGAAAAGGATTTTCCCGATGAGATAGATTAGCCACACGCTCAAAAAACCAAACAAGGTGGCCGGCAGACGGGCCATGAATTCCGTGTCTGCCAAGGGCAGAAGAAAATGGAGAAGGAGGGGATACAGAATGCTGCCGGAATTCGTGGAGACGATGTACGCTAGCGGCCCTGCCGCCAGCTCGACGGTATTATGGGGCTCGTCTTGATACAGAGGCCGGCTTCCCAGATGCGAAAATCGCAGATAAAATGCCAGGATGAGGACGATCAATAAAAAAAAAGAGCTTTTTCCCAGCTTGCTTTTTAGGGGCGCCATGTCATCTTTTCGGATCCGTCGACAATGTGAACAAAAATATCACCCTGACAAAACCATGTCAATGGCTCGAGATATCCATAAAAAGGGATATTTTAGAGGGACGCCGCGGCCTGTCCCTCTTTTCTCATCCGAAGCGGCCGGTGATGTAGTCTTCCGTCCGTTTGTCCTTGGGCTTGGTGAAGATATCCGGCGTTCTTCCGAATTCGACGAGCTCTCCGAGCAGCATGAAACCCGTCTCGTCCGAAACGCGAGCGGCCTGCTGCATGTTGTGGGTGACGATAACGATGGTGTAGTCCTTTTTGAGAAGCTGCATCAGATCTTCGATGCGGAGCGTGGCCAAGGGATCAAGGGCCGAGCATGGCTCGTCCATGAGAAGCACCTCGGATTTGACGGCGATGAGCCGGGCGATGCACAGCCGCTGCTTCTGCTCAAGGGAAAGGCCCAGGGCGCTGCGATTCAGCCTGTCCTTGAGCTCGTCCCAGAGGTGGACCGCCTTCAGGCTTTCGCCGACGATGTCTTCCAGCTCGCTGCCTTTGGCCATATGGTGGACTCGGAGTCCGAAGGCGACATTCTCGTAGACGCTCAGCGGAAAAGGATTCGGCCTTTGAAAGACCATCCCCACCTTTTTTCGGAGTTGGGTCAGCCCGCTCTTGATTTTGTAGATATCTTTGCCGTCGATCTTCACCGATCCTTCGATTCGGACATCCTCGATCAGGTCATTCATGCGGTTGAGACAGCGGAGGAGCGTGGACTTCCCGCAGCCCGAGGAGCCGATGAGCGCGGTGATGGCCTTCTCCCGGACGGACATCCGGATGTCCAGGAGCGCCTGGAAGTCGCCGTAAAATAAATTCAGGCCTTCGATTTCAATCTTTTTCATCGTCTTCAATAATTGGGGTCAAAGCTACTCATTACGCAAATGCGTAAAGAGTAGCTTTGACCCCGAGTCATTATCCGAATCTCCCGATAATGTAATCGTTGGTCCTTAAATCCGCGGGGGCGGTAAAGATCTTTTCGGTGCTGTCAATCTCGACGAGATCTCCCATCAGGAAAAAGGCCGTCCGCGTCCCAACGCGCGCGGCCTGCTTGGTGTTGTTGGTGACCAGGACGATCGTATGATTTTTCTTGAGTTCCATCATGGACTCCTCGACTTTGGCCGTCGAGATCGGGTCGAGTCCGGAGCAGGGCTCGTCGAAGAGAATGACCTCCGGCTTGAGGGCGAGCGTTCTGGCGATGCAGAGGCGCTGCTGCTGACCGCCGGAAAGCTTCAGGGCCGAGCTTCGCAGCCGGTCCTTGACCTCGTCCCAAAGATAGGCCGCCTTCAGGCTGTCCTCGACGAGCTGGTCTAGAGCACTTTTATCATGGTCCCCGGCAAGCCGGGGGCCGTAGGTGATATTGTCGTGGATCGACCTGGGCAAAGGAATGGGAAGGGCGAAGATCATTCCTACCCGTTTCCGCAGGCCTTCCGCATCGAGGTCTTTGTAGATGTTCCTGCCGTCCAGGAGGATCGAGCCGCTCATCCGGATGTTCGGCTCAAAATCGTTCAGCCGGTTCAGGCTGCGCAGGAACGACGTTTTGCCTGAGTTGGCCGGCCCGATCACGCTCAGGATCTCGTTTTTTTGGATGTCAAGGGAGAGATTGTTTAAAACCCGGACCTTGCCATAGTGGATGGTCAATTCCCGGACCTTTATTTTGGGATCAGGATGATCCGCTTGTCCGGCCGAAGAATTGTTGGCTTCGCGTCGATCCGTCATGTCACATCGCTTTTTTTCAGCGTGTCCCATATCCAGTCCTGCCTCCCTATTTCCTTTTCCGGTATTTTGAGCGGATGATGACGGCCGTGATGTTCATGATCAGGACTAGGCCGACCAGGACGAGGGCCGTTCCGAACCGGAAGTTCTCCGGGATATAGGGGATTTGGGTCGTCACGATATAAAGATGGTAGGGAAGGGCCATGACCTGATCGGACAGGGTATGGGGAAGTTTGGGCAGATAGAAGGCGGCGACCGTGAATAGAATCGGCGCGGTCTCCCCGGCGACGCGGCCGATGCTCAGGATGGCGCCCGTGAGGATCCCGGGAAGGGCAAAGGGCAGCACGGAATGACGGATGGTCTGCCAGCGCGATGCCCCGAGCGATAAACTCACCTCGCGGTACGATTTGGGAACGGCGCGGAGGGCTTCCCGGGTGGTCGTGATGATCACGGGCAGGGTCATGATGCCCAGGGTCAGGGCGCCGGATATGATCGAAACGCCGAACTTTAGAAAAATGACGAACAGGCTCAGCCCGAACAATCCGAAAACGACCGAGGAGACGCCGGCCAGGTTGATGATGGCCAGGTTGATGATCCGGGTCAGCAGATTGTCCGCGGCATACTCGCTGAGATAGATGGCGGCGAGCACGCCGATGGGCAGAGAGAAGGCGATGGAGGCGATCACAAGATAAAACGTCCCGACGATGGCCGGAAAAATGCCGCCGGCCCGCATGCCGTCGCGCGGCATGGTGAAGAGAAACTCCCAGGACAGGGCGCTCCAGCCCTTGCTGAGGATGAGCCAAATGATCAGCAGGACGGGAATGACGACCAGGAGCGTCGCCAGGAGCAGCACGCCGAATCCGATCTTCTCCTTGACAACCTCGTTTTTCATCGTCTTCGGCTCCTGTTCAGGAAGAGGTCCGCCGTCAGGTTGATCAGGAAGGAGATGACAAAAAGGACGATGCCGATGGCGAAAAGGGCGTTATAATGCGAGCTGCCCTTGGCCGCCTCGCCCATTTCTGCGGCGATGGTGGCCGTCAGGGTGCGGACGGGCTCGAAGAGGCTGTTGGGGATGACGGCGGCGTTGCCCGTGACCATCATGACGGCCATCGTCTCTCCGAACACCCGGCCGATGCCGAGCATGGCCGCTGCGATGATGCCCGGCAAGGCGCCGTGGATGATGACCCGGTGGAGCGTCTGCCAGTGGGTCGCGCCCAGGGCGATGGCCCCCTCTTTGTATTCCCGGGGAACGGCGTTGATGGCGTCTTCGGAGATGCTGATGATCGTCGGCATGGCCATAAAGGCCAGCATGATCGATCCGGCAAAGGCGGTCAGGCCCGTCGGCAGATCGAGGAAGCGTTTCAGGAAGGGAACGAGGATGGTGATGCCGAGAAATCCCAGGACGACCGACGGGATGGCGGACAGGATCTCGACGAACGATTTAAGGATATTCCGGAGACGGGACGGGGCCACTTCGGCAATGTAGAACGCGGCGGCGATGCCCAGAGGGACGGCCATGGTGATCGCTCCCAGCGTGACCAGGAGCGAGCCCAGGATGAGCGGGAGGATGCCGAGCTTCGGAGGATCGGAAATGGGATACCAGAATTTGCCGCCGAGGAAAGCGCCCAGCGAGGTGCTCCTGAGGACAGAAATGCCTTCTCGAAGCAAAAAGATGAAAATGAGGGCGACGAAAACGATCGAGGCGATGCCGCTCAGAAAAATGAGCTTTTCGATAATCGCTTCCTTGAATTTGCGCAGCTTGGCCATTATTTTATCGGGACAAAATCGGTTTTTTTGACGATCTCCTGTCCCTCCTTGGAATAGGCGAAATCGATGAATTCTTTGACGACCCCCTTCGGCGTGCCGTTGGTGTATAGATACAGCGGCCGGGAAATGGGATAGGCGTTGGTGCGGACGGCCTGAAGCGTCGGCTCGACGAACGGGGATTGGGCGTCTTTGGCGACGGCGATGACTTTCTGACGCGGGCTGATGTAGCCCATTCCATAATATCCGATCGTGTTCTCGTTGTTGGCGACTTCCTCGGCGATGGCATAGGAGGACGGCATCATGAGGGCTCCGGGAGAGAACTCTTCCTGGGCTTTCTTCTTGCCCCGGCGCAGGACATGTTCCTTGAAAAAGATGTGGGTCCCGGAGTTGACCTCCCGGGAAAGAAGCACGATCGGCCAGTCCGGTCCGCCGAGGATCTTCCAGTTCTTGATGTTGCCCATGAAGATCTCCCGGAGCTGGTCCATGGTCAGGTTCTTGATGGGATTGCTGGGATGGACGACCACGGCGATGCCGTCCAGGGCGACGGTCTCCTGGTTGAACCGGATGCCCTTGGCCTCGGCCTGTTTGATTTCTTTCTCTTCGACCACCCGGGACGACTCGGCGATATCGCAGGTGCCGTTGATCAGAGCGGCGATGCCCGTCCCAGAGCCACCGCCCGTGACGGCGACATTCACGTTCGAGTGGATCGCGTTGAACGCTTCCGCCCAGGCCTGGCCGAGGTTGACCATGGTGTCCGAGCCCTTGATCTGAAGGGAGGCGCTTTTTTGGCCGGGGGGGGCAGGCGAGGCCGGACAGAGGAAAAAAGGCTGGAAAAGCCCCAGAAACAGGACCGCCGGACATAGCTTCTTCATATATTTCTCTCTATCTTATCGGCTTTGGCTGAAAATTGGCATGGGGGAAAATTTTAGACAAAATTATAAAAGAAAATGCGAAGGCTTGTCAAAAGCGATGAATTCCTTCACAATATTAAAATCAACGTAATAATTAAAGTGATATCCCCGTTCGGGTGGCGCTTAGGCCGCCCGCAGCCCCCGGGCCCCGGGGAACCAGTCCCGTCGGTTCCCCCCGTCGGAAAAGCCGACGGGCCCCCCCTCCGCTACGGGAGCTTTAGGGCGGCCTAAGCGCCGCCCATACATTGTCACTTTATTTATTGCGTTTGTATTAGGAAAAAAGAACGGAGGCCGAGATGGAAAGGCTGTTTGACGAAGAGCTCAAAAATCTCAAGGAAAAATTGTTGCGGATGGCGGCCCTTGTCGAGGAGTCCATAGCCTTATCGATCGAGGGACTCAAGGCCCAAAAAGAAGAGCTGGCCCGGGAGGTCCTGAAACGGGAGGAGAAGGTGAACCTCCTGGATGTGGAGATCGATGAAACGTGCCTCCGGTTGCTCGCCCTGAGGCAGCCCATGGCCGGAGATTTGCGGTTCATTACTTCGGCCATGAAGATCGGGAGCGAACTCGAACGGATGGGCGACCTGGCCGTCAACATTGCCGAACGGACTCTCGAGCTGCTCAAATCGCCGCTCCTCAAGCCGCTCATCGATATTCCGCGCATGGCCAAGCTGGCCCAGAGCATGGTCAAAGACGCCCTCGATGCCTTTATCAACAGGGATGAAGAGCTGGCCCGCAGCGTCTGCCGGAGGGACGATGAAGTCGATTCGTTGAACGACCAGATTTTCCGGGAGCTCTTGACCTATATGATGCAGGATCCGTTGTCGATCGAGCGGGCGGTCGGGCTGATCCTGGTCGGCCGGCACCTGGAGCGGATCGCCGACCACGCCACGAATATCGGCGAGGATGTGATCTACCTGGCCAAGGGCAAGACCATCAAGCACCATATCGATAAAAAGCGCGACATGGCCTGCTGAAAACAGCCGGCCTGTATGAAATCGATATTGGTATTTCGCCTCGGCGGGCTGGGCGACCTGCTTGTCGCTCTGCCGTCGGTTCAGCTTGTCAAAAGGCGATTTCCGGGGAGTTCCTTAAGCCTTGTCTGCCGGGCGGAATACGGGCGGCTGCTCGAGAAGGCAGGTGTTGTCGACGCCGTTTTTCCCTTAGACGACAGTCGATGGCTGCCCCTCTTTGACGATGGGCCGGACGCGCCGGGGGACCTCAAGAAATGGCTTTCCGGGTTTGATCTCATCCTGGGATGGCTTCAAACGGAAACCTCCCGAGCGTTCGAAAAGAAGATTCTTGCTCTCACCGCCGCCAGCGGCCGGTTTATCGTTTACGAGCCGCAATCAGGGATTCCTGTGAGCCGCTACTTTTTCGATCGGACATCGGCCTTGATCGCCGGCCGGCTCCGGGCGAACGTTCAATTCGAAAATTGTCACCGGCTTCCTTCATTAAAAACGAAAGGCCGGGATCAAAGCCTGCCCCGGAAGCCCGAAACGCCGGCCCGCCAGAAAAAGTCCGCCGTTATCCATCCGGGAAGCGGGAATGAAAATAAATGCTGGCCTCTTGAGAATTTTCTGGCCCTCATCGAGTCCCTTCATCAGAAGGAAATCGAAGGATACCTCGTCACGGGTGAAGCCGAAGCAAGAATGGAGAAGAAGATTCTGGATTTGGGGCTGCCTCAAGGATGGTCATGGCTGCGCCGGCCGCCGCTCATAGAGCTTGCCGGACTGCTCGAGGAGGCGGCCGTCTATATCGGCAATGATTCGGGTGTAACCCATCTGGCTGCGGCTTGCGGGACGCGCGGCCTGGCTTTATTCCGGAACGACCTGGAGGCCGCCTGGGCGCCGTTTGGACGAATCCATGTCTTGAGCGCTGAGGATGTCGCGGCCATCCCGGTGGATTTTGTGTTGGGAAAAATTGGATTGATTATGCTATAATCCTTTCAGACTCTCTTGGGCCGGCTGGGGAGAGTTCCCTCACAAAAAAATCATCACCCCCTTTTGCTGAACAGCCGGCTTTTCCGACGGGGGGAACCGACGGGACTGGTTCCCCGGGGCCCGGGGGCGGCCTAAGTGACCCCCGAACGGGGATGTCATTTTAATTCGTATAATGGAATCACCGTAAGGAGAGACGGAAAAAAGAAGGTGATTTACCAGGAGCTCAAAAGTAGAATATGAAGCATTCAGGATGAGGACGAATTTTAATTTTGGACAA
>Ga0315289_10006843_pt1 | contig 16705 bp, 17 predicted proteins | sample YL17G11_40_MG_FD_203452 | JGI IMG/M metagenome (GOLD analysis project Ga0315289, IMG submission 203452) | Sediment microbial communities from Yellowstone Lake, YNP, Wyoming, USA - YL17G11_40 | ecosystem: Environmental > Aquatic > Freshwater > Lake > Sediment | place: USA: Wyoming | collected... | reverse complement strand
CATCCCCATCGACGCGGCTCCTCCACTGAGCGAGATCACCATGTCTCTGAGCCTGCGGAGGATCTCGAGCACCTCGAAGTAGTCGAGGTCAGCGTACTCGCGCCCGGAGGCGGAGGCGTAGCCTGAGACGAACGCGTCTCCAAGTTCAGGTGAATAGAATGTGGTGGCGAGCAGCTTCGTCCAGGCGAGGTCCTCGCGGGGGTCCCCTATGTCGACCCCACCCCAGTCGATGACAACTGGACCGCCGCCCATCCTGAAGAGGATGTTCCCCGGGTGAAAGTCCTGATGGATCACGGCGAGGGGCTCGTTTACTATCTTCCCTTTTCGGCTGTCAAGCCAGGAGACCACATTTTGGAGATATGTGATGCCTGAATCACTCAAGGTTCCCTCGATTCCTCGGATACGATATTCGAGTCGACCACGCGTGCCCCTATACATCCTTCTGAATGGGATGGTCTTCCTCGGAAGCCTGTGGAGTTCGGTGTAGAGCCTGCTGAACAGGGTGAGGTTCTCCCTCCGCTTCTCAGGGTCGGCCGAAAGGAAATCGTCCATGAGGGATCCCCCTGGGAGCTTCTCCATGATGATGAATGGTGCGCCGAGGAGATCCGGCTCAGCGTCGCAGATATAGACCTCGGGCACAGGATAGCCGGCGCGGAGTAGGTTAATCATCACGTGGAACTCCTTTTCTGCCCTCTCGCCCGCTGACGAGCCGCTGAACACCCTGGCGACCATCTCTACGGCGTTCTCCCCTTGGATGAGGCGGAAACCATAGATGCTGGCCTCCCAGCCTGCATTCACCCTCTGAACATCGACAACGACGGCTTCACTACCATGTAGCTCAGCGAAGAGACGCCTGAGCCCCTCCTCAATCCTAGTCGTCTCCGCCAAACCCGAGGCCACTCACCTGATCCCTGTCTTCAGCGCTCACCGATAAATAACGGCTCCTGTAAAAGAACTATCCTCGGATTTGTTTCAGCGTAGCTTAAAAAACCTGCTCTTCCTTGATTTCAAGGCTCAGGTTCCAAGATGATCTATCACGTTCACCGTCGCGCTTACCTCAACCATAATTATGCGAAACTCGCCCGGAAGTCGGGCAACAAACTTTTCCTCATGAATAACGTGACTCGAGTTCGTAGCTATGGAGATGTACTGAAATGACGCTGAGTAATCAAGATGAAGTATCCCCACAATTTTGTCAGGCTCAGACACAGTATTTCCAGATATGTACATCTCCCTGATAGGCTCGAGCCGTACAGGGTATGGGTTATTATTGAATACGACCAGAGCCGCTCTTATCGTCTCGTTGGCATGGTATTCCTTCTTGTCGGTGACGACTTTGACCTCGAGGTCGCTAAGAGTGACAAGTTTCGCCTGAGGCGTCAAGAAGAAGCTGTATACTATCGGGGTTACCAGGCCGACGGCGAGGACCAGATAAATGAAGGCTACTTTCCGCCCGCCGATACGCCGCATTAAGGGGCTCTCGGAAGCTGAAGCCTCCTTCCTCAGAGTCGTATACGGGCAGAACCTCGCAAGCCTATCCCTGAAACCCATCACGGCTCCACCCCCGGCAATACCCTTGAGAAGACCTCACGCGCTAATTCAGCCGGCGAATTGGCCCGCTCAGCCTCCATCAGCCCGATTCCCCTCTCCTCGGCCTCGTCGAGGATAAGTTTCATGCATTCGCCATATAGGCCGCATCCTTCGCATCTCCGCGAGCCGTGATGCCATATGTGCGGGCCATGCCTCGCGGAGAAGGTGACAACCACGTTCTCCCCCGTCTCGTGGCTGAAGCCCAGAAGGATCCCTTTGGAGGCGTCCACGTGCCTCGGCTCTATGTTAGCCGCCTTGGCGGTTGTTTCAAGGGTGTTCAGGATCTTGGACTCGGTCTCCCTGAGGGCTCTGGAGACGGCCTGCTTGGTTACTCCAAGCTTCCCCCCGATCTCAGTCAGAGTTAATCCTTCTCTCCTCATGTGCCAGGCTTCTAGTTGCTTGGTGGAGAATCCAATTGGGGCGATCATCCTTAACGCGAATAAGTTGACAAGTAAACATAAAAAGTTTACTAGAGGTGAGTATGCGTATTAAGGCTCGACGCCCGGTGACGACCACCACCTACCACCACCATCTAGAAACCCTGAAAAAGGCCACAAACCACACGCGCGTAGCCGTCAGACGCTCGCTCAAAATCGTCAGCGCCATGGGGCTCTCCCTACGAATGGAGAGGAACCATAGAATAGTCACAGCATGGAAAAGGAGGTCATCTATGTGAAAAAGAGTAGGGGGGGGGGGTACCAATTTTAGGATGAAAAAACCTCCTAAAATAGAGTCCACGCCACGCCCCAGATACCAACCACCATAAGGCCGAAGCCGGGGAGAGACGCGTGGCAACATATGGGCCGATGGACATGGACCGGGGCGTGCTAAAAAAAACGTAGAGGGGTACCTCCGAATGGACGAAGAAACAGTCATTAGGGTGTCCCATGGGCGCAAAAGGACCCACGCTCGCCTACACGGAGACAGTGAGGAGAAGACCGAGAGTAGAGAGACACACCTTTTCATCGGACAATAACTGGTCCATCGTAGCACCGTGAAAAAAGGCGAGACATCGATTGCATGATGAAAAAAAAAGCCTAAAATCAATGTGAAATCCCGCGGAACCCGGCCATACAGGCTTATGATCCGAGAACACCTGACTCAGGCTTCCCGGCGCCTGACCTCCCCACACCGACCGAGATCTAGAACGACAACCACGGAAAACGGGCAGCGGCAACGGCGACCACTCCGCCCCACTCCGCTACCGCCCAGAGACCCAGAGAAATCCTCCGAACTCAAAAAAAAATCCTGAAAACATGGAAACGTGGTGGCAGCGGAGGATCCCCCCCCTCCCCCCCACGCGCACGCACAGGAAAAACGATCACAAGAAAATCACACAAAGGTTAGCCTCAGTGTAACTCTGATCGCTCACGATTCGCCCTAATGCCTTCACATCATCGGCTGATTAATACTGGGACAGTACCGTTAAATAGGTTCCGAAGAAACGGGTCCAGAACTCTACTCTACCTTTATCTCGCGTCCCATGCCTTTCTCTTGCCTCTTCTTGACGACGGTCTCCAGGACGCCGTTCTTGTAGGTCGAGGAAGCCGTGGTGTCCTCCACCTCCGATGGGAACTCGAGCTCTTTGTAGTACTTCCTCTCAGGGTTGGTGACGTTGATCGTGAGGACCCTGTCAGAGACGAAGAGCTGAATATCCTCCTTCTCTACGCCGGGGAGCTCGGTGATGACCTTGAACTGGTCTCCGTCGTCTATCATGTCAACGAGGGGTTCCCGTGTCTCTTGTAGGCTCAGCGGCTTCTTTCCCTCCTCTGAGGAGAGCTCCGGCTTCATGTTGCCGAACTCCCTCACCACGGGCTTGCCGTCAGGCCCGATCTTGACAGAGTAGCCGTAGACAAACGGGCCGTACTCCTTTTTAACCGAGCCGTCAGGGAGGACCCGCTCCTGCGCCATGTCCTCTGGTATCTCGTCCTCCATCTCCTTGAAGAAGTTGGCCATCTCCTTCTCCATCTCGTCTACCATCCGTTCAAGGTCGGGGAAGAAGGGCGTGCCCCTCCTCTTCCTCTTCATCCACTCATCCCAAAATGACATGGCTCCACCAGTGAAGACGTTGGGGTGGTATTCTTTTAAACGCTTCCCCGCGGCGCGAACCTATTAAGCGGGATGTCCCATCCGTCTCCTAGGAGAACCGACTTGGCGATCCTCGCCGCCTACAACGAGATAGCCCTCAAGAGCAGGTACGTCAGGAGTAGCCTCGAGCGAACCCTGGCGGCCCACATCGAGGCGAAGCTCCAAAAGAATGGCTATACCGAGGCGAGGGTCGAGAGGAAGTTCGGAAGGCTCGTCGTTAGGGGCGCCCCCGACGAGGCTGCGGGGCTAGTCTCCGACGTGTTCGGCGTGGCCTTCGTCCTGCCAGCAGCTGAGACGGATTCAGAGATCGACTCCGTCGTCAAACTAGCGACGAAGGTCGCCGAGGAGGCTATTCATAGGGGAGAGTCTTTCGCAGTCAGGTCGAAGGTTGTGGGCGACCTCCCGTACGGGAGCAGAGACCTCGCCGTCAAGGCCGGCGCCGCCATCTTGGAGGTGCTTAAGGGAAAGAATGTCCGCGTGAATCTCTCGAAGCCAGACGTGACAATAGGCGTTGAGGTCCGTGAGGGGGAGGCGTTCGTCTACACGAAGACGGTACGGGGCGTCGGAGGAGTGCCGTACGGGACTCAGGGGCACATGGTCTCCCTCTTCAGCGGCGGCATAGACAGCCCCGTGGCGACATGGCTCATGATGAAGAGGGGCGTCGCCGTCTACCCCCTATTTATGGACCAGACACCCTACGTCGGCGAGAGCTACCTGAGACGCGCAGAGGAGGCCTACGAGGCGTTGTGCAGGTACGCCTCTGCAGGTGCCTTCGACCTGTACGTCGCGCCGATGGGCGACGTGATGGCGCACATCCTCAAGTCGAGAGAGCCTAGGTTCACCTGCATCCTCTGCAAGCGCGCCATGTACAGGATAGCCCAACGCTTTGCAGCCTACAAGAGAGCAAAAGGCATCATAACGGGGGAGAGCCTCGGCCAGGTAGCCTCCCAGACAACAGACAACATCTTCGTACTAAGCAACGCAGTCAACATTCCCCTGATCAGGCCGCTGATCGGGCTCGACAAGGTCGAGATCGAGGTGATCGCGAGGAGGATTGGAACCTACGGCGTCACTGCCCACGGCGTAGAGGGCTGTAAAGCCGTGCCGTCGACGCCCGCGACGAGGTCCAGGATCAGCATAATTGAGGGGCTTGAAGAGGAGCTCGGCCTAGCCGCGCTCTGCGTCGATGCGGCCAAGAAGATCGAGAAGAGGCGGCTGATCCGAGCCCAAAAATGAAATAGAAGCCCTCGACCTATTTGGGTTGAGGTAGAACAGTTGGCTATACCTGCTGATGCTCTGGCGGAGAGCACGGATATCGACTTCAAGGAGTTGGAGGAGCACTGGAACGTCTACCAGCTCAGCGACGGCACGAAGCTCAAGGTGAAGCTGATCCTCCGCGGCGTGAAGAGGCTCAACCAGTACGAGCCTGACGGTATCCCCATCTATGTGATCAACTCCATCAACGTCGTGAGAGCTGTCGAGATCCCACCCGAGGTCAAGGCTAAGCCGAAGAAATCGAGCCTCCCACCTGTGTGAGGTCTAGGCCTTGAGGCTGACGCTGATCGCCCACACACCTAATCCCGAGGCGATGATAGCGGCAGCTATGCTCACCACCACGAGCGGCGTGAAGCCCTCGACCATCTACGAGAGACTCCAGGCGAACCCCGAAAAGGTCGGGGACGTTGTCTCCCGTCTTGAAGTGCAGCACGGCAGCATTCTCGAGCACAACAGGCTGGTCTGGATGCTAGAAGCTGACGAGCAGTTAGTGCTGGACGCCTTACTGAAAACTAGGTTTTTCACCTTCACGAGGCTCTGTGATGGAGGTTGGCTGATGAGCGCCAACTTACGGGCTGCCCTGGAGTACTCCGAAGAATATGGGGGCGATCTAGGCGATTCGTTGCTCGACTCGATAGGTACTGTCGCGCCAAACCTAAGATGCTTCTCGGAGAGGAAAAGGACATGAAGGTCAAACTGCTCTCGTACCAACCCTCAAAGGATGTCCTCTCCCACCTCCCCGCCGCGAAGCTCTCCGAAAAGGAGTTACTCGGTCACCTCTCATTCACGTTCGCGTTAGAGAGGATCAGCAGAGCGTGCAGTCACCAGCTCGTGAGGCACCGCGTCGCCTCCTTCTCACAGCAGAGCCAGAGGTACATCCAGGTCAGGAGGTTGAAGACACACGTGGTAACCCCCCAGAGCGTCACCGTAAAGGCACCTGAGATATTTGACTCCATCATAGGCCAGGCGAGTAATGCCTATCAAGCACTCGTCGACGCAGGCATACCCAGGGAGGACGCCCGCTTCATCCTACCGAACGCGACGGAGACGAGCCTCCTCGTGACAATGGACGGGAGGTCTCTGATGCACTTCTTCGGCCTACGCTGCTGCATCAGGGCCCAGTGGGAGGTCAAGGATCTGTCAGACGAGATGCTGCGGCAGGTGAAGGAGGCGGAGCCTGAACTATTCTCAGGAGCGGGTCCCTATTGTTTCCAGCTTGGCCGCTGCCCCGAGGGGCGTTTCACCTGCGGGCGCATGGGTGAAGTGGTGGAGAAATATCGGGTTTAGCTCAGGGGAAGGATTACTTCTGGTCTGAGCATCCGCGCCCTGATCTGGGTTGTCCCGTCGACGCAGGCGAGTTTTCCTTGAAATGAGCGTAGCAGGCTGAAGACTTCCCCGTCCATTGGGCGGGGTCCGAAGCCCTCTGTCAGTATCAGCGTCATCCCCAGAGTCTCGTTCCCGGTGATGCCGAACCCAAGCTCGTATCCGAGGAGGCTGGTGAGGTCCTTCTCGTCGACTCCTCCGACGATGATAGCCCTTGCCCCGACTTCGTGGGCCCTCCTCAGGGCCTCAAGGGTGACTGTGGATCCTCCGACGATGATCTTGTCTCTGTGCTCTTTCTCGATGGCTGCCTCCATGAGCGCCTCATCCGGCTTCTCCACGGCGAGCATGATCTCTCCGTGGGTCTCCCCTCCGACGCCGAAGACGCTTTCCACGGATTTAGCCTCCGTCTCGACGACTGCGCCTTCCTCAGGGATGACTTCGATTACCTCTCCTGGTATGTGGGCCTTGACTTCGATGGCGATGGGGGCTCCACGTATGAGGAGCTGGCCTGATGTGGGTAAAAACGCCTCTATGGAGCCGTCGATCGATGCTCTACAGACCTTCGTCCGGCCAAGGAAGCTTCGGCGTAGGGCGATCACGTCGTCCTTCTTCACCTCGTCTCCGACTCTCTTCAGCAGGTAGGGCTTGACGTTGGCGGCGTCCACTCCCAGCTTCAGGTCGAGCCGGATCCCTTCAATATAGGGGTTCCGGACCTTTCCCTTCGCCACCGTGGTGGCGGGGGAAACCCGCTCACCCTTCTTCACGAACACCTCGCCGGCCGCTGGGAGCATCCGCTTCTTCCTGATCACAGCTTGCGTAACCCTGCTCATAGTCAGGCACCTCCCTTACCCGCAGCCAAAGCTAGCAGCCACTTCCTCTGCTGGTCTCGTTTCGGAGGCGGTAAGGGCCTACCCCTGGCGTCGATTATCAATCCGAGGGAGCCACCGGTCACGACAGACTTCACGGTCTTACCCCTCCCTCGACCAAGATCCAGCCTTCCTGATGGTGCAGCCTCTAGCTCTGCCATCTCCCCCGCCTTTAGAGGGATTGCCTTGATCTCTCCGAATGGGATAGTTTCGGTGGTTGTGAGGCCCGTACTTCTTTGCAGTTTTATTTTGAGGGCTCCGTCCGACTCTGTTTTCCCTTTGGGGCAGACGCAGGTTCCGATAGGCTTGAGGATCCTATCGCTCAGCAGCTTGACTGCGGCGTCTTTGTTGTAGTCGAGGAGGATACCGGCGTGGGAGACAAGTAGCTCCGGGTCGTACATGATTTGGGTGACACCGACCGGCTCCAGAGCGTCCAGCAGGATCAGCGCCGATGTTTCTTTCAGTCCCTCGAACGCTTTTCCACGTGCGACTATCGCTTGGGTCTTCGCCATGTTTACGTGGGTTTCCTCGAGGCTCTGACTGAAGGTGTCGGCGATGGTCCTCTTGATCACAATGCCTTTGAGGCGGCTCGCGATGCGCTTATGGAGCTCGACGCTGAGCTTGATCGCCTCCCTTGCGGCGGCGTCTCGGACAGCCTCCTCCTCCGGCGTAAGCTTCTCGGGCTGGAGCGCCATCAGGTTGGCTGCGATGTTCCGGACCTCCTTCTCGTTGAGTTCGTATGGTAGCCACCTGGAGACCGCGTCGACGCCCGCGATCTTGAGGACGTTGAGGATCCCGTACGTGAGTCCCACCTCCGCGTTCAGTGATCTGTTGAAGATGCCGTTGTAGACCGAGTAGATGTCGGTGGTGGCGCTCCCCACGTCTACGGCCAGCAGGTTGATGTCTCTGCTCTCGGCGTAGGCGTAGAGGGCTTTCCCGATAGCGGCTTGGGAGGGGAGTATCTGCCCCTTGACCATGTGGGCGAGTTTATCGTAGCCGGGGGCGTGGACGATGACGTGCTCCATGTATGAGTCATAGATCGCCTCCTTGGCGGGTCCCAGGTTCTCCCTGTCGATATCTGGGCGGACGTTTGCGACAGCCCGGGTCGCATACCTGTCCTCCCTGAGAGTCTCGGAGACCTGCTTGCGAACCTCCACGTTCCCAGCGAATATGACCGGCAGCTTGTATCCTTCCCCGAACCTCGGCCTGACGTCGGATTTAGCGATGAGCGTGGCGAGTTCAAGGACTTGATTCACGGCCCCTCCATCGGTCCCCCCCGCGAGGAGGAAGATGTCTGGGCGGTTGCTCCTCATCGCCTCGACGAGGATGTAATTGGGGCGTATGTCATCCTTTGAGAAGGCGTCGAGGAGGTGGGCCCCAGCGCCAAGGGCGGCCCTCTCGGCGCTCTCTCTGCTAATCATGCCCATGACGCCTGCTACGATCATGTGGAGACCGCCCGCGTCTCCGCTTGAACAGAGGAACTTAACCTTCGGTCCCTCATCTCCCCAGAGTCTCTCTCCCGACTCTGCTTCGAGGCGCTTCACTGCCGCCTCGATGCCCTTGGTGACGTCGAGTCTGGGCGGCTCCACGGTGGTGGGTGCCTCGGCTACGGCTTCTAGCTGAAGGCTTCCCCCCTTGGCTCGGAGCAGGATGGCCTTGGTGTTGGCTGCTCCTATCTCCGCAATTATTATCCTTTCTTCTTCTCTTTCCCCCATCGGTCTCCCCTGGGTTCTGTTGTAGATAGCAAGTTTAATATTTGTGTCGTTTTAATATTAAAATGACGTTTTAATGGTGATGAGATGAGCAGCTCAGCATCCTTCAAGCTCCTTAAAGTCATCGATAAGGAGACCTTCACCCTCTTGGAGGACCGAACCCGGAGGAACATCCTCCAACTCCTCCGCGAGGAGGAGCTCACAGTCAAAGAGATCGCCAAGCGGCTCGAGGTGACGCCCCAGAACGTCTACTACCACCTCAAACGGATGACGGACGCAGGGCTCGTCTCAGAGGTCAAGGAGAAGTGGTCAGGCCACCTCATCGAGAGCTACTACACGGCGACCGCTGACACATACGTCTACCACGAGGACGAGATACCAAGCAACGACATCCACGAGTACATTGAGATACTCAACGGCCTCAACGAGCTCAGCGGAGCCGTCGAGGTCTCCGAGGAGAACGCCGAGAAGCTCGCGGAGTTCAGCAAGAGGAGGGAGAAGATCCTCAAAACCTCAGAGACCTCAAACGGCGTCTGCGGAGCCTGCAGCTTCTCGGGGTATTTCATGAAGCTCGGTCCGATGAACCCGATTCTCGTGGGGCGCGTCCTGCAACTCAATAGCGTCATCTCTATGAGCGACGAGGAGTTCGAGGAGACGCTGAGGATCACGAGGGAGCTCAGGAAGTTCCTGATCTCGATCAAAACTGGTGAGAAGCCCTAAGTCAAGTTCAACTTAGGACTCAACCTGGAGGGGTGCTCCTGAAAAAAGGAGACGCTAGTCGCAAGGCTCAGGGTCGCGCTCAAGAGAACCGGCGCAGCAGTGGATGCTGCCGCTGTTCCTAGGACGAACTAGGCTCGAGCACTCGACCTCTACAACGTCGACGCCGATGCTCTCGAGCCACTTCGTCGCCTTAGGGTTGCCTGTAGGGACCAGCACCTTCATCGGCTCGAGGACTACGCCGGCATCTGGGCCCTTCTTGAAGCCGCGGGTGTCTATGCTAACGAGATCATCCGGAGGCGTTATGAAGTCCCACTTCATCTCCCTCTTCATCCAGTCGACGAGGTATGGGTCGTAGTAGCTCGGGTCGCCGACACTGGTGTGGCGGTCGATCATGCTGTAATGGATCGTCCCCTTCCTGGTACCGTAGCCTGGACCGAGCCTTATGTCGATCTCAGGGTCCTGAAGCTTGATTATATTGGCGTATTGCTCGTGCCCTGAATCGTTGGCACGCGTAATCTCTGAGTCGGGCGTGTTGCCGCGTGGGTAGTGGACCTCTATGAGGAGGTGTTTCTCGTCGAGCCAGCCACATGGGCCTCCCTCGACCATGCCATTGCCTACTATCATGCCGACGACGGGGCAGCCTATCTCGGCGAGGGTCTGGTAAGTTGGAACCTCCTCGCCCTTCCTGATCCAGTCGTACATCCTTAGGATGATCTGGCCGTAGACTGCGGCGTGGCAGACGTCGTCGGTGTAGATGCTCTTCACCTGGTATGGCGGGTCGCAGGGGTCCGGTTTCCTGATGATCACCCTGACGCCCTCGTCCTTGTACGCTTTAACCATATTCTCGTGGTGCTCGACAAGCTCGTCGAGGTTCGGCTTGAAGGTCATCCGCCATGCAGCGAGACTCGCCTCGTGGGGCGGCCAAGACGTCTTCCTGCCCACGGTGAGGAACTCCTTGCCTGGGCGGTGGAGGAGCACCGTCCTAAGTTTCCCTACTGTCGTGTTTGCCTTCCACCTGCCGCCCCAGAGCTTCGGCATCTCCTCCTCAAACTCCGAGAGGACTTGGGGGTGGAGCTTGTGGTAGATATCGTGGAGCTCCTGAGCCGCATCCTTCTTCGACATAATAATCGAATTAGAATTGGAACTTGGGCTTAAAACATCTGCCCCGAAGATTAGTTTGGCTTGAAAAGGGTGATGTTGGTTGGTTCTAGGCCCTTACTAGGTATTTGCTTAGCTCCCAGCGCTTCTCTTCTTCGGATCCCTTCGCCTTGGCATCGAGGAAGTCCCTGTACTCCCTTCTCTTGACATCGAGGAAGATGCCTACCATCTCCCTGCCGAGGACGCCTTGGACGAAGTCATCGCCCTCCAGGTGGTTGAGCGACTCCTCAAGGGAGGTGGGCAGCTGGGTTATGCCTAGCTCCCCCCGCTTATCTTCAGTCATCTCGTCGACGTTTTCGATCGTCGGCGAGATAGGCTCGATCTTCCTCTTCACGCCGTCGAGACCGGCGGCGAGGAGGAGAGCCTCGGCTATGTAGATGTTCGCGGAGCAGTCCGGGGCACGGTACTCTACCCTCGCGCTCTTCTCGTAGCCGGGTATCCTGACGAGGGCGGTCCTGTTGCCGACTCCCCAGGACTTATAAACGGGAGCCTCGTGGCCCGGGACGAGCCGCTTATACGAGTTCGTCAGGGGGTTGAGGAAGGCCGAGATGGCGTCCGCATGCTCAAAGACGCCGCCGACGAAGTGGAGCAGGAGGTCGCTGATCCCCTTCTCAGGGTCGGCGAAGACGTTCTCCCCCTTCTTCGTCAGGTACTGGTGGATGTGCATCCCGCTCCCCGGTTGCTCTGGGAAGGGCTTCGGCATGAATGTGCAGACGACATCATTCATGGCAGCCTCCGCCTTGGCGACGAGCTTTGCTGTCTGCACATGGTCAGCCACCTTGAGGGCACCCGTGGCTTGGAACTCTATCTCCTGCTGGCCCTCGCCCCCCTCGTGGTGGATCGTCTTGAGTTCGACTCCCATATCAGCTAGGTCGTCCGTGACCATCCTCCGCAGATACCCTAGCTTGTCGTATGGCGAAGTATCCATGTATAGCCCCCTGTCCATCGGGTTGCACTCCTCATCGACGAAGTACCACTCAAGCTCTGGTCTGGTCCTGTACTCGTATCCGAGCTTCTTCGCCTTGGCGACCGTCTTCTTGAGGACGCTCCTCGGGCAGGCGACGTGAGGTGTATCATTGTTGTCCCACAAGTCGCAGATGAACCTCGCCACCCTCGGCTCCCATGGGAGGACGGCGAACGTGTCGAAGTCCGGGTGGACCTTCATGTCACTCTGCTCAGTCCTGAGGAACTTGAGTGAGGAGCCATCGACACCGGTCCCCCCGCACATCTCGTCCCAGATCTTCGCAGGAAACTCAACGACCTTCAGGTCGCCGAAGACGGTAGTGAACTGGAACTGGACGTAGTCCACAGCCTCATCAAGAACAGGCTTCATGTCCTTCAGGGCTCAACCACCATGAACTTTCGACAGAAGCTATCCCTCCAACATTTATAACACTATACTCCAAGCCCTCACTCTACGGGCAGAAAAACAGAGGAGGTGGTCAACCATCCGCTCTGAAATATACCGCCTTTAACGAAAAAATCTCAAGAAACCCGTCTTTACGAAATCGATCCGGATAAAAATGTTTTTTTATAAACGATCTGATGAAACGATATTCTTTGCAACTTGGACCATCCTGGAAAAAAATTCCTGTTATCCTGTGTAGTAGAGGATAAGGCAGAGAGAATGGTGGGATATATCTCGATATTTCAGGGAAAAGCTTCAAAAGGAGAAAGGAGTACCGGAAAAGGTCTCACCGTCATCCTAATCACGCAGAAAACGCACGAAAAGGAAGGATTCTAGCGAAATTGAATACATATTGTTTAAACATTGTTTTTCTATTATTCGCGCACGCCCTCAAATGTTTACCTCAAATACCCGCTGAGGGCTGATAAAGATTCAGGATAGAGAAATCAGGTAGAGCTCATGAAGGCGTCCGCCCCCAGGTTGAATGCTTTTGCGTTCAGCTCGAGGAACCTCTGACTCACGTTCCTCCTCATCGCCGAGAGTATCTTCTCCCTTCCAAACGGTAGGACTCCGCTCGCCGCGAGGGCGCCGAGCATCACCATGTTTGTTGCGATGGGGTCTCCGGCCTCCTCGGCGAGGGCCGTCGCGTCGAAGACCGCCAGCCTTCCAGAGATCTGCCTTAGGAGCCTGAGCAGCTCCTCCTCGTCTGGGTACTTTCTCATCCCGGTGATCACCTCGACTGGCGGGATCCTCCTGCTGTTGACTATCGAGAGTCCGCCCTGCCTGAGGTATGTCACGCCTCTCCTCGTCGCTTCCGCTAACTCGAATCCGAGGATGGCATCGGCCTCTCTCGGCCTTATTTGGGGAGAGTAGGCTTCCCCTATCTGGATGTGACCCATGACGGGCCCCCCGCGCTGTGCCATCCCGTAGGTTTCGCCTATCCTGATGTTCATCCCCTCGGCGATAGCCGTCTCCGCGAGGAGCCTCGTCGCCAGCAGCGTGCCCTGGCCGCCGACTCCGGCTATCACGATCCTGATCATACTCATCCTAGTCAATCCTCCCTATGGAGCCGGCGTTGCAGACCTGGGCGCAGACACCACAGCCCATGCAGAGAGTACCGTCGATGCTCGCCCTCTTCTTCTCGTCGTTAAAGCTGAGTGCCGGGCAGCCGAATGTGCTGAGGCAGAGCTGGCAACCAACACACTTCTCCTGATCGACCTCGTAGGGGACTGGCCTATTCGGCCTCATCCGCCTCATCGCCTCGGTGGCGCAGAGCCTCCTGCTTATCACCATCGCGACGCCCGACGCCCTGAGCATCCTCTTGAACGACTCCTCTGCGGCTTTGAGGTCGTAGGCATCCACGACCTCAACGTGCTCTACGCCGCAGGCTCTCGCGATGTCCTCGATCATGATCCTCTTCGTAGGCTCTCCCGTCGCGGTCCTCCCCTGCTGTGGATTGGGCTGGAATCCCGTCATCGCCGTGACGCCGTTGTCGGCGACGACGATCTTGATGCCCGCCTTGTTCTGCACAGCGTTGATGAGGGCCGGGATGGCGGCATGGAAGAATGTGCCGTCCCCTATCCAGGCGACGGTGTCCACGCCGACTTGAGCCATCCCCTGGCTGACGCCGATGCTCGCGCCCATGCAGAAGTAGGTGTCCTCGTAGCTGAGCGGTGGAGACCAGGCGAGGCCGTAGCAGCCGATGTCGCCGTTGACCACGACGCCGTGGATGTCACCCTTCACCGCCCTCACCGCCCTCTTCAGAGCGTAGATACTTGGCCGGTGGGGACAGCCGGCGCAGAGGGTGAGCATCCTGCTGAAGATGATGTTCCTCGCATAAGACTCAAGGTTCGTCCTATCATCCATGGGCAGCTCGGCATCTATCATGTCGGCAATACTCTGATCGACCATCAATGGGCCTAGCTCCCCCTCGCCCGGGAGGTGGTGGCTCATCCTTCCGCGGACCTCGACCTTGGGCGCGTAATCCTTCGCTATCGCCTTGACATGGAGCTCGACGAAAGGGTCAGGCTCCTCTGTGACCAGAACCTTGTCGACGCCTTTGAGCAGTCCACCGATCAGCTTCTCCGGGAGCGGGTTGCTCGTCGCCAGCTTCAGTACCGCGACCTTCTCCTTGGCTCCGAGCTTGATCAGGGCGTCCATGACGTAGTTGTAGGTCTGGCCGACGGCGATAACAGCGGTTTTCTCGTCTCCATTCCTCTTGAGATCGTTGAGGTGGATGATCTCGAACTCCTCGCGTACCCTGGCTAGCTTCTCGTTCGCCTCCCTCTCCCTGTAGAAGAGCTTGTCGAATCCAGCCTTAACGTAGCTGAACTCGTCGAAGTCGAACTCCGCCTCCTTCCCAGCCCTCTTGATCTCACCGAGCCTGACGTTGCTCCTCATGTGGCTGACCCTCGTCACCGTGCGGAGCATCACAGGCAGCTTCGACCGCTCCGAGAGCTCGTAGGCGTAAGCCGTGTAGTCCTTCGCGTCCTGCGGGTCGGTGGGTTCAAGGACTGGGATGCAGTTCTGCTTCGCCAGCCAGCGCTGGTCCTGCTCCTGCCCGCTGCTGTGCTGGCTAGGGTCGTCGGCTGAGACGAAGACGAGGCCCCCCTTGACGCCGCGGAGGGCGGCCATCTCCATGATGTCAAGAGCCACGTTCAGGCCTACGTGCTTCATGCTGACCATGCCGCGCTGGCCACACATTGAGGCGCCGTAGACGACCTCGAAGGCGACCTTTTCGTTCGCAGACCACTCGAAGTGGATGCCCATCTCCTTCGCTATCTCGGCGAAGGTGTTGCCGATCTCCGATGCCGGCGTCCCCGGGTATGAGGCCGCGATCCTGACATCTGCTTCGACGGCGCCGCGGACGATCGCCTCGTTGCCCATCAGGAGGACCACCTTCCCCGGCTCGTCGAGGGTAACCGGATGGCTCGCCATGGTTGAGGAAAATGAAGGCAAAGCTTGAAAAGGTCTTCCCTCCGCAATGCATGAACGGTTTATATGCGATGGGTCAATTGGGTTGGCTGATACGGCTTGGATGAGCGGGCACTGGGAAGAACTGGTCTAAGGGTCAAGGCCGTAGGCTTCGGAGGCATCCCGATTCAGCGCGTCTCGGAGGAAGAGACCATCAGGGTCGTCAGGCGATGCTACGAGCTGGGCATCAACTACTTCGACACAGCGAGGGGCTACACAAACAGCGAGGAGCGGATCGGGAAGGCCCTTCAGGGCGTAAGGGATGAGGTCATCCTCGCCACGAAGAGCCACGCCAGGACGAAGAAGGAGCTCCTCGAGAACCTGGAGATGAGCCTCGCGAATCTCCGCACCGATCACATCGACGTCTACCAGCTCCACAACGTCTCCTCGGAGGAGGCCTGGGAGAAGATCACCTCGCCGGGCGGCGCACTTGAGGGTCTCTACGAGGCGAGGGACGCCGGTAGGGCGAAGCACATTGGGGTCACGAGCCATAGCCCAGAACTCCTCACCAGAATAGTCGAGGAGGAGATATTCGAGACAGCGATGATCCCATTCAACTACCTTGCAACGGAGCCGGAGGAAAGGCTCCTGCCTCTATGCAAGAAGAAAGGCGTGGGCACGGTTATCATGAAGCCCTTCGGAGGGGGTGCTTTCAGCGACGCCAATACGGCACTTAAGTATGTGCTTGCTAACGAAGCAGTTGACATCGTTATTCCCGGTATGATGTCGGAGGCCGAGGTCGAGGAGAACGTCCGAGTCGGCGGGGGAGACCTGATGTTGACCAACCTAGAGCTCAAGGTGATCGAGGGCGACAGGGTGCGGCTGGGCAACCAGTTCTGCAGGAGCTGCGACTACTGTCAGCCTTGTCCTCAGGGGATACCAATCTCCTTTGTCCTCAGGGCCGAAGTAGGGATGCTTAGGAGGATGGGATGGACAGAAGGAGTCTTAAAGCAGACGCGGGAGGCCGAGTCAAAGGTCGCGATGTGCCTCAAGTGCGGCGTCTGCGAGAGCCGTTGCCCTTACAAGCTGCCCATAAGGGAGCTTCTGCCCCAGAAGATGTCCTCGCTCCTGAAGAGGCTCGACGAGAAGAGCATCCCTTAACCCCCTCCACGCAGCCTTGGACACTAACCTTTTTTAAATCCGTCTTCATCCGGTAACTTAGTGGTTGTTATGTCTTTAAATGAGCAGCAGAAGATGCTAGAGGAACTGAGGAAGATCAGGGAGCTTCTTGAGCCCAAGCCGGCTCCGCCTCCTCCTCCCGCGGTGAAAAAGACGTTTGGTCAGGAGTTCATGGATTTCCTAAACAAGTACGGCGTAATCGGCCTCGCCGTCGCCTTCATCATAGGCGGAGCCGCAGGCGCACTTATCAGCGCGATGGTCAATGACCTGCTTATGCCCCTCATAAACCCTCTCCTTCAGGGCGGAGAATGGCAGAAGGCAGAGCTGGTCCTAGGCCCGGTCCGCCTTCTCGTAGGCCACTTCGTCGGCGCCCTCATCAACTTCATCATCATCGCCCTCGTCGTCTTCGTGCTGATGAAGCAGCTCTCGAAGACAGGGCTGAAGTAGCTGAAGGGAAGACAATAAAAAGGGAA
>Ga0315289_10006842_pt1 | contig 16705 bp, 15 predicted proteins | sample YL17G11_40_MG_FD_203452 | JGI IMG/M metagenome (GOLD analysis project Ga0315289, IMG submission 203452) | Sediment microbial communities from Yellowstone Lake, YNP, Wyoming, USA - YL17G11_40 | ecosystem: Environmental > Aquatic > Freshwater > Lake > Sediment | place: USA: Wyoming | collected... | reverse complement strand
ACCAATACTCAATCCCATTTTTCTTTTTGATTCTTCGCGTTGGTTTCATGCTGCGCCTCTATTAAAGTAGGCGCATAAAGTATAAAAGAATTTCTACGAGAAGACTTAATTCAGGTCATTATTGAAATTAGGGGATTTAGCATTGAGATCGATTGTTTAATGCGCCTACTTAATTCGGGAGGTCAGGCTGCAGGTCATCTGCATCTTTGTGCAAAAGCCCCAGCTCTAGACCGATCTCCATCCAGGCCCATGCCCAGACCACGGCCTCAAACGCCCTGACCAGATCCTGATTTTCGAGAAAATATTCGGAGTCCTGGAGGTAGGCGGAGATGTTCTCGGAGATATGCCTATCCCCTGAGATCCCTCTGAAGAGGCTCTTTGCCCTCTCCAGCCACTTCAGCGTCTCCCCTTGAAGCTCTTCCTCCAGGCTCATGTCCCTCGGGTCATCTTACCGTTAATGCGACTTTAGAGACCCGCTTCTCGTTGACTTCCACCTGCACCATGGTCTTGAGGTTATATCCTGCGGACAGCAACCTCTGGGCACCTGCGCCCCTTTCTATTACCACAACTACATCCTTGATCTGGGCGCCTGCGGCTTTGAGGCCCTCCAGGGTGGCAAGAAGAGTACCTCCTGTGCTCACTACGTCATCCACAACTATCACTCTATCCCCTTTTTCGATCCCATTGAGGAATAGCTGGGACTTGGAGTAGCCCGTGACCTGGCTGAGCTCTATCTCCCCCGGCAGAGCATATTTCTTCTTTCGAATTATGACCAGGGGGAGGTCTGTGACCATGGAAAGAGCTATGCCAATGGGTATGCCCATGGCCTCTACAGTTACGATCTTATCTACGTCCAGGTCTGCAATGCGCACGATATGGCCAGTCACCTCTCTGATCAGCTCAGGCCTTATCTCGGGAACGCCATCGGTGATGGGATGAATGAAGTAGTTGTATTCGCCTCGTTTGAAGACTGGCGATTCCAGCAGGGACTTTTTAAGCCGCTCCAGCAAAAGGATGCCTCCTATCCCAGCGGTATTAGTGCTGATAGCTTAAAGATATTGCCCGTAGCATTCTTGATAGCCGAGGCATCCTCTGAGGGGAAGACGGCCGCGACTGTGAGATTCGATTTTCAGGTTGGCATGAAGAACTCAGCTAAAGCTATCGAAGATAGAGGGATGTCTGCCACATGACCCGATCTTAGAGTCTCAATGGCGGTTTGTCGGCCCGCCAGACGATACATGATCTTGCACGTAATCTCCTGACCCTTGGGGGCGTGGTCGCCGACTGCTCGAATGGCCTAATGAAAGTACGACCTGAGGATTGAGGCACGGGAGGGAGATTGCGAGAATAGGCCTCGCCTCAGGTCATAGCTCAGCAAGAGCGAAATTAATCCTTATTAATGCTTTCGGTAACCTTCCCCCTTGAACATAATGTCACAAAAATGACCCCTATGGCAGGCATTGCTCGAGCCGTCCCAGACGTTGATCTTTCATCGAAACCTTGAACTACACCTAATCCCATCCTACCAGGCATCGGGTGACCCCTATTGCAGTTACTGCTTATACATTCCGATTTCATAGAGTTCGAGGCCCAGAGGCCCACCAAGTTCGCCGAAGAGATCGAGGACTCTGCCAAGAAGGGGCGGCTGGAGGAGGCGCTCTGTGCCTTTATCGCAGTTGAGAAGTTCGACCAGGACGATCCCCATGCGGTGGTGGAGGAGGGCGCAAAGCAGATCGCCAATGTGGCCCAGCAGGTAAATGCCCATCGCATAATGCTCTATCCTTATGCCCATCTCAGCCCCAACCTCTCAACCCCTGCCACGGCTGTTGAGATCCTCAAGGGCCTAGAGAATGCTCTATCTCAAGACTACCAGGTGGTCCGCGCCCCCTTCGGCTGGTATAAGGCCTTCACCTTGAGCTGCAAGGGTCACCCGCTGTCGGAGCTCTCCCGTTCCATCCGGCTCGGGGAGGGCGAGGTGGTCTCCGAGGCCCTCAAGTCTGAGGCCAAGGCAGTCTCCTACTGGAAGATCATGGACCTGGACGGCCAGATGATCGACTGCGACAAGTTCGACTATGCAGGCCACGAGAACCTGCAGAAGTTCGCGCAGTACGAGATTGCCAAGAGCAGGGCAGTTGACAAGGTCCCGCCCCATGTGGAACTGATGAGGCGACTGGAGCTGGTGGACTATGAGCCAGGCTCCGATCCAGGGAACATGAGGTACTATCCCAAGGGGAGGCTGGTGAAGTCCCTCCTGGAGACTTACGTCCTGGACAGGGCTGGGGAGATGGGGGCCATGGAGGTGGAGACTCCCATCATGTACGACATGGAGCACCCTACCCTCAAGAAGTACCTGGACCGCTTTCCGGCCCGGCAATACCAGATCGAGGCGGATAAGAAGCGGCTCTTCCTCAGGTTCGCGGCCTGCTTCGGCCAGTTCCTGATGGGCCACGACATGACGATCTCCTACAAATCCCTGCCCTTGAAGATGTTCGAGATCACACGCTACAGCTTCCGCCGTGAGCAGCGGGGAGAGCTGGTGGGCATCAGACGCCTCCGGGCCTTTACCATGCCCGACATGCACACTATGACCAGCGACATGAACTCCGCCACACATGAGTTCGAAAAGCAGTACCGCTCAAGCATATCTGTCTTGAAGGATATCGGCCTGGATCTGGAGGATTACGAGGTTGCCATCAGGTTCACCAAGGACTTCTATGTCGAGAACAAGGAGTTTATTGTAGGGCTCGTGAAGATAGTCGATAAGCCGGTCCTGATCGAGATGTGGGACGAGAGGTTCTTCTATTTCGTCCTGAAGTTCGAGTTCAACTTCATCGACACCCTGGACAAGGCCAGCGCCCTCTCCACAGTGCAGATCGATGTGGAGAACGCGGAGCGCTACGACATAAGCTACGTGGACGAGAAGGGGGAGAAGAAACTGCCTATCCTCCTGCACTGCTCGCCCTCGGGGGCCATTGAGCGGGCCATGTACGCTTTGCTCGAAAAAGCAGCACGCCATGCAGAGCAGGGCAAGCTGCCCATGTTCCAGACATGGCTGTCGCCAACCCAGGTGAGGATTGTACCCATCTCGGAGCGCCACCAGGCCAGAGCGCTGGAAGTGGCGAGTTTGCTGGGGTTCCGCGCGGACGTAGACGACAGGGAGGAGACGGTGAATAAGAAGATCAGGGACGCGGGCAGAGAATGGATACCCTATATTGCCGTGATCGGCGATGAGGAGCTCTCCTCCGGGCAGCTCGCTGTGACTGTGAGGTCAGAGTCCACGCCCCAGGCCTCATCCAGGGTCGAGATGAGCGTGGAAGAGCTGAGGGTGCGCCTTTTGGCGGAGACGGCGGGGAGACCCTGGCGCAAGCTGCCCCTGGCGATGAAGCTTTCGGAGCGGCCAAAGTTCGTCTAGCTGGCTGTTATTTGCCCCTCATTTCTTTTTGTTTTATCTGCAGTCTGTAGGGCACTGGGCCAGGCATCTTTTTCCGGCGGCCTCATGCTGGAATCGGGGAAATTGGCCCGCTTTTCTTGCTCGACCGTAACTATTATTTGTTATAGAATGTAGCTCTATCTAGGAGGTGATAGAGTGACCTCGTTGACCGATCAGATAGTTGCAGTCGTTATCCTCGGACTGGCAACCTTCGTCCTGCCCTCACTCCTCAATAAATTTGCGGATTCCAGAAGCCAACCCAGGTAATAATAAGAAAAGATTGTTTCATTTTTTTGTTATTAAACTTCCGAATTTCTACGGTTACCTCCTAAACTGGTTGCGAACCGTTGATAGATCGATTTGCTAAGTGTAGTATGGCATGACGAGGAGCTGTCCATGCAGGTTTGCCTCGGCTCTCCTCTCCAGGTACGGCTGTCCCTCGGTGCTTCAACTACGTTGGTAGGAAAATGGCCCCGGATCCTGGGACCATTTTCATCTTCATGGGTGACATTGAAGTCATGAGCGTTTCTTACCCCTATGCTTTTTTGTGTGTCGCCCCGGGGCCCTTTAGCTCCCGCTCGAGGCCGCGGGCGGTAATCCTCCGGCGGTCGCGGGGAACACTACACGTCGGGGGTCGAAAACGGTTGATAGATCGGTTTGCTCTTCCCTCACGGTGCCGGCAGGCCCCGTGCGGAGGGCGCCTCTCTGCAACCACCTCCGATAAACGGCTAAAGGGAGAGGGAAAGGGTGCTTAATGCATAAAACTTATATACGTTGCTAATTTTAATCCATTGAAGTACAAGATCATACATTGAGGCTGGTAATCCTATGAACTATTTGCAGCAGATCGTAGACGGCCACGGCCTGACCTCGGAGGAGGCCGAAAACCTCCTGGGAGAGATCTTCGACAGGGCGACAGACGCCCAGATCGGCGCCATACTGGTGGCCCTGAGGATGAAGGGCGAGTCCGTGGAGGAGATCGCCGGGCTGGCCAGGAAGATGAGAAGCTCTGCCCTCCGGATCTACCCTAAGGTAGAAGGCCAGCTGGTGGACACCTGCGGCACAGGGGGGGATGCCCCCAACACCATCAACGTCAGCACAGGCGCGGCCATAGTCACTGCGGCCTGCGGCGTGCCTGTGGCCAAGCATGGAAACTATGCCGTCAGCTCAAAATGCGGAAGCGCTAACGTGTTATCCGAGCTGGGAGTCAACATCTCTTCCCGGCCTGAGGAGGTCGTAGCCATGATCGAGTCCCTGGGGATCGGCTTCATGCTCGCCCCCCTCTTTCACCCTGCCATGAAGCGGGTGGCCCAGATCAGGAGGGACCTGGGGATGCGCACCGTCTTCAACATCCTGGGACCCCTCACCAACCCCGCAGGCGCCCTGGCCCAGGTGATGGGGGTCTACGACCCGCGGCTGTGCGAGAAGCTGGCCCAGGTGCATGAAATTCTGGGCACAAAGCGTGCCCTGGTGGTCCACGGCCAGGGGATGGACGAGATAGCCAACACCGGAGAGACGACCATCTGCGAGCTGAAGGATGGAAAGATAAAAAGGTACCAGATCCATCCCCGGGATTTCGGCTATCCCCTGGCAAAGCTCGAGGAGATAGCGGGAGGAACGCCTTACGAGAACGCCTTCAAGCTGGTCCGGATTCTGAAGGGAGATCGATCCCCGGCCAGGGATATTGTAGCCATGAACAGCGGGGCCGCCATCTATGTGGGCGGCAGGGCCACAACACTGCAGGAAGGGGCAAAGATGGCCGAAGAGGCCCTGGACGATCAGAGAGCGCTACAGCTTCTGAAGAGCATGGCGGAGATGAACGGCGAGCCGGAGAGGCTGAGGCGGTTCATTTGACTAGGATTAAGATCTGCGGCATAACCAGCCAGGGAGATCTGAAGGCGGCCGTGGCCGCAGGGGCGGACGCCCTGGGCTTCATTGTGGAGATTGAGCGCTCCCGTCGCTGCCTTTCCGCTGATGTGGCCAGGGATCTCATAAAAAAGGTTCCCATCTTCATCACAACGGTGGCAGTGATGGAGCCCTCGACCCCCGAGGAGGCGGCACGCCTGGCCGGGATCACCGGCGCAGACCTATTGCAGCTCTATGGCCTGGAGGCTTCTCTGATCGCGGCCCTGAAAGGCCTGGTTCAAAATGCCAAGATAATAGCAGCCGCCCCCGCAGGGCCGGAGGCTCGGCATCTAGCGGAGGTGGCCGATGCCGTTCTGCTGGACACCATGAAAGGCGGCCGTCTGGGGGGCTCGGGAGAGGCCCATGACTGGGCGCAAAGCGCCGTATTGGCAAAGGATCTCCCCGTTCCAACTATCCTGGCAGGGGGACTTGATCCCTCCAACGTGAGAGCGGCTATCTCTCAGGTGAGGCCCTATGCCGTAGACGTCTCCAGCGGCGTGGAGACCGATGGCCAGAAGGATGGCGAGAAGATGAGATCCTTTGTGAAGGCGGCGAGAGGATGCTAGAGCCGGTGCTGGTAAACGTCACAGACAAGGTCAGCGTGGATGCGCCTCTTACCCTCTATCTGGCCTTGAGAGAGAGAAGGTACCCTTATCTTCTCGAGTCCGTGGAGAAGTCCGGAAACAGGGCCAGATTCTCCTTCGTAGGAGCCGATCCCTCTGCCCTGGTGACGATCAAGAACCGGCGGCTGAACATGGAGTTCTTCAACGGCGGGATGGAGGATACCGCTGAGAGGCTGAAGGGCTGCGTCAGCTTGCAAAGCGAGGGGATGGTGCTGTCAGGCCAGATCAAAAAGGGCTTTGACATCTTCGATGCACTCCGGGCCGCCATTCCCTGCCGAAGATGCTCGGACGGTAACGGCTTTGGCCGGCAGGTGTTCCTGGGAGGCGGAATAGGGTACCTGGCCTACGACCTGGTCCTGGACCGCCTGGAGAGAAGCTCGGCCTCGCCGACCCCGGATGCCGAGTTTGCCATCATGGAGAGCACCTTCATCTTCGATCACCTTTTGAAGAAAGTCTACTTTGCCCTGGCCCCCATCTTCCCCGGCCCCAAGACAGATCTCATTGAGACGGTGGAGGGAATCGACCCCGTGGCGAGCGATGATGACAGGCTTGAGGGCCAGCTTCTCGCCTCTGGAGATGGGGAGACCTTCCAGAGGGCTGTGGAGAGATCCAAGGAGCACATCAGGGACGGGAACATATTCCAGGTCGTCCTGGCCAGGTCTGCCCGGGCCAGGTGCACAAACCCCGTGGCCCTCTATCGCCGGCTGAGAAAGATCAACCCCAGCCCTTACACATACCTCTTCGAGTTCGGCGATCTCTACATTGTGGGAGCTTCACCTGAGACCCTCTTCAGCTGCTATGGAGGCAAGTTGAAGGTCAATCCCATCGCCGGCACGTGTCCCAGGGGCAAGACCCCTGAGGAGGACGCCTCCCTTGCAAAAGCGATGCTCGCCGACGAGAAGGAGCGGGCAGAGCACATCATGCTGGTGGACCTGGGCAGAAACGACGTCCGCGCTGTCTGCCGATCGGGCACTGTGCTGGTGGAGGACTTCATGTCGGTGCTGAAATACTCTCATGTGCAGCACATCGAGACTACTGTCTGCGGAGAGCTGAGGGAGGAATGCGACCAGTTCGATGCCGCACGGGCAGTCTTTCCTGCCGGAACCCTCTCCGGGGCGCCAAAGCTGCGGGCGATCGAGATCATCGACGATCTGGAGAGCGAGCCGCGCGGAATCTACGGGGGAGGCATCGGCTACTTCTCGGTGGAGGGGAGCGCAGACTTCGCCATAGCCATAAGGAGCATAGTCCTCCAGCAGGGCGTGGCCCTGGTCCAGGCGGGGGCAGGAATAGTGGCCGACTCCGATCCCCGGCGGGAGCTATTGGAGACAGAGAGGAAGATGGGGGCCATGAAGCGCGCCCTGGGGGTGGATTGATGGCCAGGGCCAGGCCCATCCTCTTCGTGGACAACCAGGACTCCTTCGTGTGGAACCTGGTCGACTACGTCTCTCGAGCCTATCCCGAGACAGTCGTACGCAGTAACGGCATCTCGCTCGAGGAGGTGAAGGATCTGAACCCCTTGGGAATAGTGATCTCTCCCGGTCCGGGCCATCCTGCGAACGCGAGAGACATCGGCAGCTCCCTGGATATCATCAAGAGCTTCCAGCATCTGCCCATCCTGGGCGTCTGCCTCGGCCACCAGGCCATGAACCTGGCCTACGGGGGGACCATCGCTCACACCGGGCCGCTGCACGGCAAGACCTCGCTGATATTGCACGACGGCCGGGGTATATTCAGGGGCATTGAGAACCCGCTGGTGGGAGGGAGGTACCACTCTCTGGCCGTGGAGAAGATGGCTCCGCCTTTGGAGATCTCTGCCCGGACCGCAGACGGAGTTGTGATGGGCATAAGACACAAGGAGCTGCCCGCCAACGGCTTGCAGTTCCACCCCGAGTCGGTGCTCACCCCATCTGGGATGAGGATCATCGTCAACTGGATAGAGGACGTGGTGGGCTGCACCCTCTGATCGCCGAGATACTGCAGGCCTGCAGACAGAGAGGCTTTGGCCAACCTGTCAGCTTCCAGGGGCGACGTGATCTGAAGGCATCGGCTAGATCGCTGCAGGCCCTGGGGGGGTTGACGCCCATCATAGCGGAGATCAAGCCCAAGGCCCTGGGCAGATCCCTAGGCCCGGAAGAGGTGGCGGAGTATGCCAGCACCTACCAATCCTGCGGAGCCTGCGCCATATCAGTGCTCACGGAGCCCCTCCATTTCCGGGGCTCTCTCGACAACCTCCGGCTGGCGAGAGAGACGACTGAGCTTCCCGTCCTTCGAAAGGACTTCATCTTCGATTCTCGTCAGATTCGAGAAGCTCCGGCTGACCTGGTGCTGCTCATCGCTGCCCTGGGGCTGGACCTGAAGAGCTTTGTAGAAGAGACCCGCTCCTGGGGCTCAGAGCCCCTGGTGGAGGTGCACACCAGGCCGGAGCTGGAGATGGCCCTAAAGACGGATGCAGATGTGATCGGCATCAACAACCGGAATCTGGGAACGCTGGAGGTCGACCTGGGCACCTTCGAGAGGCTGGCGCCCCTGGCCAGAGATGCAGGCGTATTTCTGGTGGCGGAGAGCGGGATCTCGAGCAGAGCCGATGCGCTGCGGATGGCCAAGGCCGGCGCCGACGCCCTACTGGTGGGATCGGCCTTGATGCATAATCCGAAGATGCTCGCCGAGCTGAACCGCTAGCCTTGCTGCAGCCGGCGCTCCTCTCTTCGCCTCTCCACCCGGTACTCCTGCAGCATTCCCTCCAGCCATTCTGCCTTGCGCTCCGCCTGGCGGACCTTCATCTGCTCCCTCCACCTTGCCAAGGCCATCTCCAGATCCTCCGGCCGCACAAAGGCCTGGCTGCCTATTCTATGCACCTCTAGCTCGCGGGCCGAAAATACGGGAATGCCCCGGTCGAAGAAGTGCTCCCGCACGGCATTGGGCATCGCCTTCTCCCAGATCACCGCCCCGACTCCCTTCTCAGCCAGGAGATCGACTGTGTTCGGACCGCCGCCGCTAACCTCCTGCAGCAGTATCAGGTCCCCCTTGTCTATGCCCCAGCGCTCCGAGGCCTGGGCCACCGCCTCTTTGGAGAAGGCCTCCAGGATCGTGAGCCTCCGCAGGCCCGAGGCCTCTACGCGCTCGGCCAGCTTCCGTCGCGAGAAGTCTTGCTTGAGACGTCTCATCTGCGTTCTCTCGGAGCGCAGCAGGGCTCTCAGCCGCTCGATCTCCTTGTCCCGGATCTTGATCTCAGCTTGGCGCTTTATCTCCCGGGCCCCCTTGTCTCTCTGCCTGTCCAGGCGGGAGCTCAACCTGCGCGTCTCCTCCTCTCGCTCCGCCAGCTGGCCCTTCAGATCCACCACGTAGCCTTTCAGGTTTCGAACCTGCTCGGAGAGCTGCTGGACCTGCGTCCTCGCACCAGCATCCTCTCCGGAGACTGGGAGCTCTGCAGCCTGGGGCTGGACCAGCTTCGCCATTGGCGCCGGCGAAAGCTGCTCAAGGGCATTCTCAATGGAGTAGCCTCTGACCATCAGAGCCTTGACCTCGTCGGGATCCATCCGGGGCGGGGTCTTCTTCTCCACCAGCAGGAACTTATTCTTGTACTTCTTGAAGGCGCTCGACGCTGCCGCCAGGGCGTCGCGCTCATGATCGTTTCGATAGCCGAACTCCTTGGCCAGGGCGATCTTCTCCTCCGCGGGCAGATCAGAGCCCGGCGAGAAGAGAGTGGCATTGAAGGATCTCTTCACCTTCTCCACCGCTCCAGGTGCCGGAAAGACGTCAGTTGCCACCAGCAGGGGCTTTCCTCGGGCAGCTATCCACTCGATGGCATCTGAAGGCGACATGGCCCTAGCGCTGATCAGGTCTATCAGCTCACCCTGGAGGTTCAGGGCGGCAATCCCCGTGGTGGTACCGGGATCCAGCCCCACGATGATGTAGCCCCTCCTCTGGACTATAGGCTTGAACTGCAGCTGCGGCCGGGCGATCCCCTCCACCTTCAGCTGGGCATCAGAGTAGTAGCCGGGATTGATGTGAACCTTATCCCTTGAAGCCTCCACCACGAACTCCGCTCGGGTGTAGCCGCCCAGACCTTCCACCGCCCTGAATGTGAACTCCAGGCCCGCCTCGCGAAGCTGTCTCTCCACCTCTCGGGCCAGTCCCTTCACCGCACCGTGGATCTTGCGGGAGTATCTGTTCTGGCTCCAGCCTCCCCGCCCTGGTGAGCGTCTGCGGCTGACCTTAATCCATGTCCTGTCCTCGAAGGCGGATACGGCCTGGCCCACTCCCTTGGAGGCCAACCGGGCACAGGCCAGGGCCTCCTCCTGGGAATTCAGCCTGTCGAAGCTGATCCCGTGCCATCGGGCCACTCTGGTCAGGGCCTCAGGCTTGTCTCCTCCCGTCACCTGCACCAGCCGGGTGGTGGAAGGAAGCTTGCGCAACAGAGATAGCAGCTCCTGGCGGCTGGAGGCCAGCTCATGAATGTTGTCCATGGCCACGATCTCGGGCTGCATCTGCCTGATCAGCCGGATAAGCTTATGTCGGCTGATCATGTGATAGGTGGAGACGGCATCTCCAGCCAGGATCACCAGCGAGTAGCTGGGCGCCTGCCGGCCGGCCGGAGAGCCGCTGGCTATATCCACGCCGAAGATGCTCAAGAATCAGGTCACCTCCGCCGACATCACCATGGCCAGGGCCTCCTCCAGATCTCTTTCAATCCCATGCCGCCGGGCAAAGAATCCGAGGATGTTGTGCAGGTCCCTCTTCAGTAGCTCTAAAGCATTGGGGTGGCTGGCAGCCACGGCCTGAGGCCAGTCGATGATCTTGATCTCGTCGCCAGCCACCATCACATTGAACTCGCTCAGGTCGGCGTGAACGATGCCAAGCATGAAGGCCTTCTGCACATTCTCAAGGATCATCTCCAGGCCCTCCCCGGGATCGGCCAGCTCGACCTTTTGCAGCAGCATTCCGCTAATCTGCTCCATGGCCAGAGCGTGCCTGCTGCAGGCCACTGGCCGGGGTATGGAGACCGCAGGGTAAAGCCGCTCCATAACTCTGAACTCATGCCTGGCAGCCAGGTTGGCAGCATAAAGCCAGGAGCCCCTGGGAAGGTCCCGCAGATGATCTCTTGCTCGGCGGACGTGCTTGAAGCTGGTCTGGCCCTGACGGTGGAACTTGATGATCAGAGGGCCGTCACCCACCGCCTCGTAGACTACGGACTCCTTGCCCACCCCCACCCTGTTGCCCAGTCCGGTGACAAAGCCTTTCTCCACCAGATCGGCCAGCGCCAGAAGGTCATAGGCATGAAAGCCTATCTGGTATCCCTGGTAGTGCAAGTTTTCAAGGAAGATTAGCTTCTTCTGGGAGAGGGAGCGAAGCCTGAACTCCGATTTACGTTCTGCAAGGCCGCAAGAGCGGGCTATCTCCGGGAGGGGGACCCACTCATGGTCCCTCATCCCGGCCTCCACCGCACTGAGCACTGAGAGATCCTCCTTGCCCAGCCCGAGATAAAGCTCTGCCAGGTTCTCCACGCGGCTAGTAATTTGTTTTTATTTATCTAAATCTTTATCCCTGATCGGTCTTCTGGTATGCCCGCCATTTCTCCTCCAGCCCGGGATCCTGGAGCGTTTTCATAACATAGTTGGCGAACTCTGCGCCCGTGGCTCCTCCCGGACGGCCGGTGATGCAGACCTTCTTCTCGAACTGTCCGCAGATATCGAGAGCCATCTCAAATGCCATTGCCTTTTCTACGAAACCGATGTGCCTGAGCATCATAACCGCTGCCCTCATGATGCTGGAGGGATCGGCATACTCTGCCCTGCCATCCTGTACCATGCGGGGGGCGGAGCCGTGGATGGCCTCGAACATGGCATACCTCTTTCCAATGTTGGCGCTCCCGGCAGTGCCCACCCCGCCCTGGAACTCCGCGGCCTCGTCGGTGAGTATATCGCCGTAGAGGTTGGGGAGGACAATGACCTTGAACTGGGTGCGCCTCTTGGCGTCCACCAGCTTGGCCGCCATGATGTCCACAAACCAGTCGTCGAACTCCACCTGGGGGTACTCTTTGGCGATATTACTGGCTATCTCCAGGAACTTGCCGTCCGTGGTCTTGATCACATTGGCCTTGGTCACAGCAGAAACCCTGTTGATTCCGTTCTTCTGGGCGTAATCGAAGGCCAGCCGGACGATTCTGTCCGTTCCCTGTGTGGTTATGACCTTGAAGTCCACCGCCAGGTCGTCGGTTACATTGAGGCCCTTGCTGCCCAGGATGTACTCTCCTTCAGTGTTCTCCCTGAAAAATATCCAGTCGATTCCTTGCTCCGGAACCTTTACTGGTCTTACGTTGGCGAAGAGGTCCAGCTCTCGTCTCATGGAGACGTTGGCGCTCTCCAGGTTAGGCCAGGGGTCGCCTTTCTTGGGAGTGGTGAGAGGCCCTTTCAGGATGACATGACACTTTTTCAGCGCCTCGAGAGCATCTTCCGGAAGGGCCTTCCCCACCTTGGCCCTCTCTTCAATGGTTAGTCCCTGGATCTCCTTTAAAACCACCTTGCCTTGAGCCATCTCCACCTTCAGGAGGTGCTCTAAAACGCGAACTGCCTCCCGCGTAATAAAGGGCCCGATGCCGTCCCCGCCCACCACGCCTATTACGAGGGGCCTGGCTTTAGAGTAGTCCACCCAGTCTGCGCCCGCCTTCATCCTCTCCACATGCTCTAGCTGCTGCTCCAATAATTTCCCAAAATGCTGCTTTGCCATCTCAATGGCCTCGGCTTCCGACATGCTGTCTCACCCCTGTGAAATGATGTGGCCCTTGCAGATCAACCTTTTTGTAAGAGGCAGCAAGGATTTATGCCTGAAAGGCCAGCCTCTAGGACATGGCAGTGGGCGAGATAATATTCTACATAATAATATTCCTCATAGCCTTCATGGTGGCCAGGATAATCATGAGGATCATCAGAGGCTACTGATAAGAGCGACACGCTTAATATTGCTGTAGCGCTAATATGATGGCATGTTTCCCTCTGTACTGGCCACAGTGGGCGGCTCAGGAACCCGGCTTTATCCTCTGACACTGGAGCAGCCCAAGCCTCTGGTAGAGCTGTGCGATACGGCAATTATTGCCATTCTCTTCCGCGTCCTGGCCAGCCAGGGATGCCGGAGGTTCATTCTGGGAAGCAAAGGGGCCAGCAACACCCTGAACCTGAGCAACTACTTCAAGGCCGGAGAGGGCTTCTTCAAGCGTCTGGGGATAGGCGACCATGAGGACTTCTGCTACCAGCCTCTCTACGAGGATAAGGGCAACGCCGACTCGCTCCGGTACTGCATGAGCTACTTCGATATCGAGGAAGATCTTTTGGTGGTCTCCGGAGACAACCTCATTGACATCGACCTGAATGCCTTTGTCGAGTTTCACAGAAAGCGCAAGCCAATGCTCACAGTCGGCCTGAAGAAGCTGGACGATAGTGAAGAGATATCCCACTATGGGGTGGCGGACATAGAGGAGGACCTGCGCATTAAGGGCTTCGTGGAGAAGCCAAAAAGCGGCACCGAGCCCAGCCGGATGATAAACACGGCCTTCTATCTGTTCTCAAAGGAGATTCGCGAAGTTCTTTCTGAGATGGGGGACTCTGCTCGCGACATTGGGGGCGACCTGATCCCTTACTTAACCGAGAATGGGTACCCCGTCTATGGCTATCCCATCTCTGGCTACTGGATTGACATAGGGACTCCGGAGCGGCTGCATCAAGCTGCCATGGATTGTCTGGCGGGAAGCGTTAGACACTTCGACCGCAAGTATGAGTACCGTCCTAACCAGTGGGTACATCCCAGCACACTCGAGAAGATATCAAAACACCTGGACTCGGGCGAGATACAGCTCAGGGGCACCGTCTCCGTAGGCAGAAACTGCCATGTAGAAAGGGGGGTGGTGATCCAGAACTCCCATATCGGTCACACCAGCCTCATAGAGCGGGAAGTGGAGATCAAAGATAGCCTCATCATGAGCTTTGCCAACATCCAGCACAAAGTGGCCATAAGCGGTGCTGTGATGGGCAGGCATAGCACCATCGAGGAGCACAGCGTTGTCAGCGCGGATTCCTCCACGGGAAACGATCGGCTGCCGGTCATTGGGGAGAACGTTACTCTGCCTGCAGAGTCTGTAGTGGGCCCGGGGACGAGGGTAGCACCCCTCAAGCACAGCCACAGAATACTGGCTACGGGCCGCTTCCTGGAGCTGGGCACAGACGACAGGAATATCTACTTCACAGAAAAGCTATACTGAAAAGCTACCAGTAGCGCTCCCATACCCCATTGATCTTGCGCAGCTTGTACTTCCTGCCGTTCTCAAGCAAGAACCGGTGCAGATCCTGAGCATCTCTAAAGAGGCGCTTGTCGTACAGGTCATTGTAGATGTCCTCGGTGGTAAAGCCCTTCAGATCGCCCCTGCCGTAGACGATCCTCTCTATAGTATAGTACAGGTCATCGAACTTTCTCAGCGGATAGGTCCACTCTGCATATTTCATCGGCAACCACCTTCAACATGACAGAGGCCTGCAGCAAATAAGAAGCTTTCGTTCTGGAAAGGAAGGATTTTCATCCTCAAGCTCCAAGCCCCGAGCATGGACCTCCAGATGCTTAATGCCAAGATATGCTCCTGTCGGCTCTGTCCCTTGTGGGAGGATCGTTGCTTAGCTGTACCGGGCGAAGGCCCTTGTCCTAGCCCGATAATGCTGGTGGGCGAGGCTCCCGGCATGCAGGAGGACCGGAGCGGAAGGCCTTTTGCGGGCAGGGCAGGGCGGCTATTGACCCTGGCTTTGGCTGAGGCAGGCATCGATAGAGATCAAGTCTTCATAACCAGCATCATAAAATGCAGGCCGCCAAAGAATAGAAAGCCGAAAAAGGGCGAGGTGAAGACCTGCCAGCCCTACCTCCAGGCCCAGATGGAGCTCGTCAAGCCAAGAGCAGTGGGCCTGATGGGCAATGTGGCAACAAATGCCATCCTGGGATTAGAGGGGGTGACAAACCACCACGGCCAGCTGCATCAAGGCCGATTTCTGGTGACATTTCATCCTGCGGCCGTCCTGAGAAATAAAAATCTCATGGAGATCTTCATCGCCGATTTGAGGCGTCTCGAGGACCTATGATCTTCAAGGCGGGAGCCAAGAGCAGATCAATCCATCAACCCTTTTCGCCGTGTGGTGTTCCCAGCGAGAGGGAAGAGCAAATGGATCTATCGACCGTTTTCGACCCTCCGGCATGTGGTGTTCCCCGCGAACGCTTAGGGTACCGCGCCCGCGGCCTTGAGCGGGATCTAAAGGCGCCGGGGCGACTCACGAAGATGCATAAAAGTAAGTCGTATCTTTGGGGAAAAGCACCGAGAACAGCCATACGTTAAGAGGAGAGCCGAGCCAGCACGCTCGCCATGCCACACCATACCAGGAGCAAATCAAACATCGCGGCAGTGAGTGGGGAAAAAGATAGCATTATAAAATTTCTTAATGCTTGGCTGGCAAGGACGGCGACTAAGCTTTTTAACCATACCGTCTTCTAAATTCATCATGCAGATTCCCGCGTCGGAGTGGGGCGCTCACATCAGCAAATACAAGAATATCCTTTATCTCGGCCACCGCAATGCAGATCCGGATGCTATCGGGAGCGGCTTTGCCCTTCAGCAGGCCTTCGGAGGCACTCTGGGCGCAGTAGAGGGGGTGAGCAAAGCCGGAAGAGCGCTGTCCTCAGCCGTCGGGGCCGAGCTTTTTCTCGATCCTCCTTTCGACGACTTCGACCTGGTGGTGGTGGTGGATGCTTCAGTGCGCCTCCAGCTGAGACATGTCCAGCTCAGCAGATATGCAGTGGTGGATCACCACCTTGACAGGGGTCTGCTGGAGGGAGCGGAGTTCTACATCCAAAGACCCGCTAACTCCACTGCAGAGATCGTCTGGAATATCCTGAAGCATGCGCGCTCGTCAGTCAGTCCCCAGATGGCCTTGGGACTGCTGGCCGGAATCATCTCCGACACGGGAAGGTTCAGGAGGGCCAGCGTCGAGTCCTTTATGGCAGCCGCAGAGCTTCTGGAGGCAGGGGGAATTGATTATGAAGACGCATTGGACGTGCTTTCCATCCCCACTGACCTATCCCAGAGAATAGCCACGCTCAGAGCCGCCTCGCGCACGGAGATGGAAAGGATAGACGACTGGCTGATAGCCACCACCGATATAAACTCTTACGAAGGCTCTTCGGCCATGGCCCTGGTGGAGCTGGGCGCTGACATTGCCTTCGCTGCCGGAAAACATGAGGGGCTCTCCAGGGTGAGCGGAAGGGCTAGCCGCGAGGCCGTGAGAGCAGGCATCAACCTGGCCAGGATCCTGGCAGAGGTTGCCGAGGCCCATGGTGGAGAGGGAGGGGGCCATAGGGCGGCAGCCGCCATGGAGGCTCCAGGAGATGCCAAAATCCTGCTGGCCGCGTGCAGGAAAAAAGCAGCAGAAAGCCTCAAATCCTAGGTCTTGCGGTGCTGTTGAGCTGACCTCTTCAGAGCCTCTATGCCCGGCATGGGCTCCCCGGAAAGGTAGGTTATGCTCGCCCCGCCGCCCATGCTCACATGAGAGAACTTTGGCTCCAGGCCCATCTGCTCAATGGCTGCCACGGTATGCCCGCCTCCGGCAATAGAGTACCCGGATTCTGTAGCCGCCTTTAGTAGCTCTTCTGTGCCCAGCCTGAACTTGTCAAGCTCGAAGATGCCCGTCGGCCCGTTCAGGACCGCCAACTTGGCCTCTTTCAG
>Ga0315289_10006841_pt1 | contig 16706 bp, 14 predicted proteins | sample YL17G11_40_MG_FD_203452 | JGI IMG/M metagenome (GOLD analysis project Ga0315289, IMG submission 203452) | Sediment microbial communities from Yellowstone Lake, YNP, Wyoming, USA - YL17G11_40 | ecosystem: Environmental > Aquatic > Freshwater > Lake > Sediment | place: USA: Wyoming | collected... | reverse complement strand
CCTTCTGGGACAGCCTGCACGAGAAGTGCATCGGCTGTGGAGCCTGCACGTATCTCTGCCCCACCTGCCACTGCTTCGATATCGTGGACGAGGGCTCGGAGCAACAGGGGCGTCGCGTCAAGATCTGGGACTCCTGCATGTTCCCCTCCTTTACCCTCCATGCCTCCGGCCACAACCCACGCCCGACGGGCAAGGAACGCTGGCGGCAGCGGCTGATGCACAAGTTCCGCTACTGGCCGGAGGACCACGGTGAGGTGGGCTGCGTCGGCTGCGGACGGTGTGTGGTCGACTGCCCGGTGAACCTGGACATCCGGCAGGTGCTGAAAGAGATCGAGTCGCTGGCCAAGAAGGTCAAATGATGGTCGCCAAGAACCCGTATCTGCCTGCCCCCATGAGGGTCGAGAAGGTCACCGTCGAGACGGAGGACCGCAGCATCAAGACCTTCGACCTCTCGTTCATCCGCACGGAGGATGAGCAGGCCTTCCGCTATCTCCCAGGGCAGTTCGCTCAGCTCTCCGTGTTCGGCAAGGGGGAGGCGCCTTTCGGCATCGCGTCCTCACCGACCACCTCCGGCCTCCTGCAGTTCAGCGTCAGCCGGATCGGCCTCCTGACCAGAGCCCTGCACCAGATGGAGCAGGGGGACCTGGTGGGAATAAGGGGGCCGCTGGGCTCGAGTTTCCCGCTGCAAGACATGGAGGGCAAAGACCTCCTGGTCATCGGCGGTGGGTTTGCGTTCACCACCCTTCGTTCCCTCATCAACTACGTGCTGGAGAAAGACAACCGGCGCAGGTTCGGGAAGCTCACCGTCGTCTATGGGGCGAGGACACCGGGGATGCTGCTGTACAAGGACGAGCTAGAGGGCTGGCGGCAGAGGAATGACCTGGCGTTTCACGTGACGGTCGACGCCGCGGACAACGGCTGGAAGGGCCGGGTAGGCGTGGTGCCGAACGCGGTCACCGACATCGCGCCGACGGCAGACAACACCTATGCCATAGTGTGCGGGCCGCCGGCCATGACCCGATACACCCTCCCCGTGCTCGAAAAGCTCCACTTCCCGCCGGAGCGCGTCGTGCTCTCCCTGGAGATGAAGATGAAGTGCGGCATCGGGATGTGCGGCCGCTGCAACATCGGCAGCCGCTACGTCTGCCGCGACGGCCCCGTCTTCACCCTGGCCGAGCTGAGACGACTTCCCCCCGAGTACTAAGCCGCGCGGCGGCAACCCCTGGGCCTGCGTGCGGGTACAAGGCTACGTTACCTAATCCCCAATCGGTTGGCCTCAACCTGGCCTGTAGCGCGTACCGAGGCAATCTGTGGGCTCAGCCCTGACGCTCCTCTCGTAGTCTGTGCCCCTTGAAGCGATTGCCGAGTATAATGGGGATCGGGCGCGTTGTGTGAGCCCTTAGTCTCCCTTCAGTCGGCGTGTCCGGCACTTAGTGGAGGATACGTTAGGTGGCCAAGCACATCGATGTCTTCTACGCCTACCCGTCGAGGCCGGAATCGATGGGTGAAACCATCACCAATGCCGTCGCCGAGCTGAGAGGAGATCGCGTAGTCAAGGATCTTCATATACGGCTCCGGCCCTGGCCTGATATGCGAACTTCGGGGAAGACGATTATTACCGAAATCACCAAGACCATAGACCGCTGCGCGGTCTTTGTGTGCGACTTAACATATCCAAACTTAAACGTTACCTTCGAACTGGGTTTCGCAATTGGACGGTTCAAACGATTGTGGATATCGCTAAACACATCCATCGAGGGTGCAGCGAAGCAGTACAACCGTACGTTTGCAGGAATCGTGGGCGCAGGTTACTACGGCTATGAGAATCATCACGACATTAGCGCTGGCTTTCTCAACGATAGTCCCTGGAGAAGCCTCGACGAGCACTTGCTTAGCGAGTCGTACAGGCGACCTGCTCCACGCCCTGAGCTGCCCACCTTACTCTACGTGAAGCCTCCGGTGAACACCGACGCCGTCATCGTCACCTTGGAGGACCTGCAAACCTCGGAATTCAAGGAATCGCTTATCGTAGACGATCCGAGAGAGAACCCAGCGCAGACACTGGAGTGGTACGCGGAGAAAATCAGTCTGGCCGATGCCGTGATTGTTCACCTGTTGGCGGACGAACATCGTGATAGTTTGTTGCACAATGCGAAGGCGTCCTTTGTCGCTGGGTTGGCGCACGGTTTGCGCAAGAAGAATCTCTTGATGCTGGCACACACTCCGTTCGAACCTCCTACTGACTACAGGTTGCTGCTCAAATCGCATAGTACTGCCGAAGAATGCAAGCGATGCGTGACCGCATGGCTTCGCGGTTTAGAAATACCTAGGCGTCGACCAAGGCGTTCGGAAGAAGAGACGCGACGGAAGGCCTCAACGTTGGAGCTCCGCAACATGTCCATTGGTGAGCCGGTTGCAGAGCACGAGAATCTGCAGCTCGACGAGTACTTCGTGGAAACAGCCGCCTATTTCCACGCTCTCGAAGCCCAGGCAACCATTATGATTGGGCGACGGGGTACGGGAAAGACGGCAAATCTGATCGCTTTGCAGGTTGCGTTTCGCGGGGACAGGCGGAATCATGTTTGTACCGTTAAGCCCGTGGGCTATGAAGTCGAGGGGCTAGTCCGGCTGCTCAAAGAGGACCTGCACGAAGCGGAGCGTGGATACCTGATAGACAGCCTTTGGAAGTTCTTGATCTACAGCGAACTAGCAGCCAGCGTCTGCCGTGAATTGGAGGCCCGGCCAACTCATCAAGTTCCATCGGCGAGCGAGGACAGGTTGATGAAGCACGTGGAGGCCAACGCGTCAATCCTCTTGCCGCCGTTCTCCCAGAGATTAGACCGCGCGGTCCGTTCCCTAGTCGGCGTGGGTAATTTGGCAGCCCGAGAGGAACAGCGAAACCGAATTAGCGAGAATCTTCACACCGCGCTGCTAGGCGATCTGCGCCGCCTGCTTGGGGATGTTCTGTCCGATCGAAACAAAGTGGCAATCCTTATCGATAACCTGGATGAACCGTGGGGTCCTGGCCGGGAGACATCTGGCCTGGCCGATTTGCTGCTTGGACTGCTTAGGGTGAGCCGGGACGTATGCGCTGATTTGCAGCATGAAGATTACTGGCAGAAAGGGATCCATGTCTCCTTAACAATCTTTCTACGCAGCGATATTTTCGCTCACGTCCAGCCACTTACGAGCGAGCAAGACAAATGGCCGCTATACCGCGTTACGTGGAATGACCGAGCAGTGCTGCTACGGGTGCTCGATGAGCGGCTAAGGCACCGGGCCCCGACCAGATTTGATGCCGAAGACATCTGGGAACAGCTGTTTGCACAGAAGGTAGTTGGGTTGCCGACGCGCGATTTTGTCCTGGATAACACCTTGGCTCGGCCCAGAGACGTTATCTATTTGGTAAGAGAAGCGATGGCAAAGGCGGTCAACCGGGGCCACGCTACCGTCACGCCTGAAGACTTCTTGGCCGCTCGAGAGGAGTATTCACGCTATGTCTTCACGTCAATACTGAAAGAGGACGACCCCGAGAAGCAAAAACTAGAAGCCGTGTTGTACGAATTCGCTGGCGCCCCGAAAAGGGTGACGGCGCCTGACGTTGCATCGCGGATCGCAAAAGCAGGCGTGTCTGAGGCAGACGTGGATTTCTACATAAACCTTCTGTGCGACGTCAACTTCCTAGCGATCCAAACCGCTAGTGTTTTCAAGTTCGCGTCTGACGAGCGCGAGCGAGAAATGCTGCGTTCGGTCGCAAAGAAGCTCGCAGCCGAGCGGGGCTGGGGAGAAGAAGGGTACGAGATAAACGCGGCGTTCTATCAAGCGCTGCAGATTGAGTGAGCCTCCGCTGGGGCAGAGTCTCCCCCTCACCCTGTCGGGCAGCCGGAGCAGGGGGTTCGTGCGCGGCGCGGGGCCGCCTCATCGCGAGGACGAGCCAAACGATGGCGTTAGCGGGACGGCGCCGTACTAGCCGCGCCCGGCCGATGTCGCGCCGACGGCCTCTTTCCTGAACTGGCCGTGGGCGAGCCAGGGAACGGCGCGATGCGCGTAGGCGTTGGCGCGGAGGAAGTTGTACACGCCTTCCGATCGCAGCCACTCCTCCATCCTCGCGACATCAGGGTAGAGGGGGACGGCATCCTTCCAGATGGCCCGACCGCAGAGGAAACCGCTGGCACCTGCCTCGGTAGCCAGCCCCACCTGGATCAGGAACTCCTCTATGTTCACGCCAGCGCTCAGTATCACCCAGGGCATACCCGCCCCTTCGTTGAGCTGGCGGCAGAACTCCCGCACCTCCGATAGCTGGTAGACGGGCTGGCGCTCCTGGCCGTCGAAGGCGCCGCCGCAGAACTCCCTGGTCCTCTTCAGGTCAGCGGGGAACTCCAGCTTGAGGACGTCCACCTTATACTTCGCGGCGCTGAACTCGCGGGCGCTGCGGATGACGAGGTCCGGCTTCCTTCGGGCGAACTCGTCCGTGTTGGTGCTGGCCTCCTCAAGGGCGTAGCTGACCAGCTCCAGCAGGAAGGGCATACATGCCTGCGCGCATTCCTCGCCCAGCCGCTGCACGAGGTCCTGCTGATAGCGGCGGACCTCTTCAGAAGCATCGGGATGGTAGTAGAGGAGCAGCTTGACGGCGTCGGCGCCGGCATGCTGCGCTTTCTCCACCGACCATCCTTCTACCAGATTGGTCTTGCGCTCCTTGCCCGTGGGGCCAGACCGCTCATAGCCCGTTTCTTCATGGGCAAGGAGGAGGCCAACACCTCGCGGGATGCTCTGGAAGGAGTGCGGGTAGCCGTAGATGGGGTCGGTGAGGACGGCGGTGGCGTAGGGGGCAAGAACCCTTGTGATGATTTCCTTTGTTTTGGCCAGCTCCTCGCCGGAGACCTGCTCTGGGCTCCTGTTCGTCACCTTAGCGATGGCGTCGTATAGTGAGCCCCTCTGGTCGATGGCCATCATCTTGAAGCGGCCCTCTCCATCGGCCAGTGAGCGCAGGCGGCGCCACTTACCCTCGGATACTTGCGCGTCCATAGCAATCTCCTTTTGCTCTGTCATCCCCCTGTCCGTATGAGCGTTGGGGCCTTGCTGCCGCTCAGGCTGGTCACGTGGGCGAATCTACTCTCGAACTCCGCCGGCGTCATGTTGGCCGTGGCGGCCAGCTTAGCCAGCATCTTGGGGTCCTGGAGGTCGCGCGGCTCCAAACGGATCATGTACTCGCGGGCGACGTTGTAGTGCTCCGAGCCGATATCGACGAGGCGAGCGCGAATGCGGCCCGTGACGGGGTCCTGGATCTCATCGAAAGACAAGACGTGCAGGCGGCCGTCGTCCAGGCAGACAAGGCCACCGTACCGCAGACGCTCGTCCGTCGGCTCCGAAAGCAAGAAGCGGATCGCCCCGTAGCCCAGAGTCCGGGTGTAGTCGATGTCAAAGGGGATGGGGCTGGCGCAGCGCAGCTCGTAGCCCAGCGTCACCTCCGCAACGGCGAGCTTCTCGCCGCGCAGAGCGAAGCGTTGCTGGACATCACGCTTAATGATGGTGGCCAGCGGGATGTCACCAAGGCGGAGGTTGCCGTAGGCATCGTAGCCCATTTCGCCGCCAGTGATCCCCGCCAGCTCCTCTGTGTCCAGCTTTTCGCCGATCCCCTCCGCGACGATGGCAAGCCCGTACTCGCGCCCCATGGCCCGCCGCTTGAGGATCCCGCCCTCGATGATGCCGCACACGTCTCTGAGGCTTATGCGCTCCGCCAGGAACTCCTCGGGAATGATTGTGAAGGTGGCGCCAGCGGCCTTGCCGATGCCAAGGGCAAGGTGGCCAGCCCTGCGGCCCATGACAACAACGATGATCCAGCGGTTGGTGGTGCGGGAGTCCTCCATCAGGTTGAGCACCAGCTCCGTGCCAAGATGACGGGCAGTCTCGAAACCGAAGGTAGACATGCCCCCCGGTAGGGGCAGATCGTTGTCGATGGTCTTGGGGACATGGGCGACCCGGAACGCATCGTTGGCGGCCTTCGCCACTTCATAGGCGGCAAACGCCGTGTCGTCGCCACCGATCGTAATCAGATAAGCGATGCCCAGCTCGCGGAGCGCATGGAGGGTGCGCTGAAGCTCCTCGGCGTTGCGCGTCGGGTTGGAGCGAGAGGTGCGCAGGATGGAGCCTCCCTGGAAGTGGATAAGGGAGACATCGGGGATGGTCAGCGGGCGCACCCTATCGACGCGTCCCTGCATCAGGTACTGATAGCCGTCGTAGATCCCGACGACCTCCAGGCCGCTATTGACCGCCTCGATGGTGGCAGCGCTAATGGTGCTATTGATGCCGGGGGCCGGTCCCCCGCCGACCAGAATGCCTAGACGACCCTGATTCCTTGCCATACAGACCTCACTGTGCTCTATTTCAATCTTATCCCAGGGCGCGTTTCTGTTACATTAAGGACGCTATTGCAGCCTGAATGTTGCAGGGATTTCCCCGGGCGGCCGCGCGGTCACGCCGCCATCGGTGAACCTTGACGGCCCAGGCCGGTCCCGCCGCTGCGCGTTCGGCAACTCAGTAGAACCCCCTCGTCAGCCGATTGGGCAGGATGACGAGGCCATTCGTGCGCGCCTGCCTGCCCTGTCGCCTCGTCTATCCTCGCCGGGCGCTCAGTGCAGGGTGCCGCTAAACACCTGCCAGGCAAGCGCCGACTTGGCAAACAGGCTGAGAAGGATGTAGACGCGCTCGCCGAACAGATAGTCTCGCCAGGGGCCGACCTTCTTGTACTGAAGGAACATGTTCACGGCGAAGATATTGAAGAAGACGAAGAGCGAGGCGGTGATGCCGTACACGAAGGCCGGCACCTCGCCGCCATCCGAGGTGAGGACGGCGCCCACGAAGTACCAGATGATGATGACCCACGGCACGGCCCCGGCAAAGCAGCCCATGACGAACGACGTCCAGTTCGTCCTCTCCGTGGTCTGGTTGTGCAGTTCCATCATCAGGCCGAAGAAGATCATCGTAGCGTTCAGCGAGAAGAGGAGCACGAGCGTCGGCAGGTCGAACACGCCGCAGAGCATGGCGATGACGACGATCATGACTGAGGCGCTGGCAGCGTACTCGTACCAGCGGGCGTAGTTGATATGGCGTTTGAGGTTCTTCACGTACCATGGGAAGACCCACGGCGAAGCGAGGACGAAGTGGGCCACAGACGAGATGAGCAGGAAGGCGGCAACCAGTGGCCCCAGGCGAAGGTCGAACACCGTCCTGGTGACCGTTGACACGCTCGACCCCGGCGGGCCTGAGCTGTCGAGGAACGTCGTCCGCAGGGGGAGAGTCATACTGTTGCTCAGCAGCAGCATGGCCAGGCCCTGAAGCAGGTGCAGCGTTCCCATCGCGGCGTTGAACAGCCGGAGCCGGCCGTAAACTCGGTCCTCTGGCTCGTTCATCTGTCTCCTCCTTCGGTCTGGGCCGCCCCCAGCCGCCACTTCTGGCTACCGGAGGCGCGCCGTCCAGACCTTCTCGCAGGTCTGGCCGGATCGGCGAACCTATTCGTGACCGACCAACTCACCCACAAAGAAGATGGCGATGAAGAGCAAGACAAGGAGCGGAAGAAACACCAGGGCCGACCGTTCGCCGCGACGGACGATGGCGAAAGCCGCGGCTGCTCCTGCGAGTACTCCTGCAGCTACCGTCGCCAGGCCCACACCCATCAACGGCACCGTCAGCCACAGGTTGTCAAAGGCTCCCTCTCCTCCACTAATCTGACCAGCGCCGGCGAGGCTCATGCCGACCACTAAGCCCGCCACGAACACGACCAACAGCCGTACCGCCCAGAGTCCGAACCTCGTTGTGGGTACCAGAGGAATCTTTGGCCGGCGAGAGCCTATCGGCGTGCTTTCCATGGGGCCACTATCGCTGGTTAACTTGCTCGGGTCAAGAGTCAAGCGACCTCGGCCCGCGCCGCCCCAGCCGCCACCACTTCTGGCTACCGGAGGCGCGCCTTCCAGATCTTCTCGCAGGTCTGGCCGGTGAGGAAGAAGATGTTCTCGTCTTTGTCCCAGGCGATGCCGTTCGCTGAGCCTCCCGGGCACACTTCGGCGGGCAGCGTGTAGCGCACCACCTTCGACGGGTCCCGCTCGAGTATTCGGTAGATGTAGGGTGTCCGCCACTGGTTGGCCCAGATGTACGTCCCGTCGAACTCCAGCTCGTTCAGCCTCTCCACAGGCTGCCCCATGTACTGGATAGAGACCTCCCTGGCGATGCTGAACGTCTCAGGGTCGCGGTAGTACAGGGTCGCGCTGCCATTTGAGTTGACCAGGTGCTGGTCGGTCGCCGTCAGCCCCCAGCCTTCGCCCTCGTAGGTGGCGAAAAGGGTGTACGGCGGCTTGCCGTCGCGCTCGAACAGGTAGGCCCTGCCTTCCGTGTAGGTCAGGAGGTACGTCCTGCCGAACGCCCGGACCAGCCCCTCGCCGAAGACGTACTCCGTGTTGGGGACCGACCAGAGCAGTGCGCCCGTCTGCCTGTCGAGCCCGCGCACCTGCGATTCGCTCTTGCCCCCTGTGCTCTCCCAGAGGATGCCCTCGCTGACGAGCAGGCCCTCAGTCCAGGCCCGTCCCTCGTGGGGCATCGATCCGAGGAGCTCAACATCCCCCTCGAGTTGGGGCGTATCCGCCGGAGTTGCGGGCGAACTGGTTCCGCCTCCGCAGCCCGCGAGCAGGCCAGCGAAGCAAAACAGTGCGGCCAGGATAAGACGATGGGCACTCATGGCTCGCCTGCATTATAAGCCTGCCGACTTGTCAGGGCCACTCGAGAAGGGGTGGAAAAGGGTGACGACGTGACGAGGGAGCGGGAAAAGGCACTCGAACCCACGGCCCCCGGCTTGGGAAGATGGCCACGGGCGGGTCGCCATTCTCCTCAGCCGGATTGTAAAGGAATGACCAAACGGGGTAGAATCCCTCCGTCAGCCAGTTGGGCAAGGCGACCCGGGGGATTCCGTGCACGCCTGCCTGCTGGCAGGAACCAAGATCGATGATTCCACGCTGAGGCTCGTCGGAGAAGACGGGCCTTGCCTTTGCGAGGGGCAGCATGCTGTGGCGACGGAGAACATGGACTTCCGGGAGAGATACAGAGAGATAGTGGCTTTCCCGGCCTGGTTGCAGGGACTGGTCGTTGTTGCGGTCGCCGGCATGGTGGCGGCCCTGATCATCCCGGCGATCACCGCCGATGGGGGCTGGCGGTTCTACGCCCAGTACTACCCCGTCATGGGGCTGGCGACCCTGGTCACGGTGACGGTCATGCTGAACTTCCGCCACCTGACCATCGTGGTGACCGACGAGGAAGTGCGCTTCCGCTTCGGCATCTTCGGCACTTCGTTTCCCCTGGAGGCGGTGCGGACCTGCGAGGTGAAGCGCTATCAGTGGCTGCCCTACGGTGGCTGGGGCCTGCGCATGGCCAGCGGTGGCAGGATGGCTTATAGCGTCCTGGGTGTGCCGCGAGGCGTGGAGATCACCGCTGAGAGGAAGGGGAAGCTGCGCCGCTACTTCGTATCGTCTGTCCAGCCGGAGGTGCTGGCCGCGGCCTTCGGGCGCTAGGCCGTTGCCGGGGGCAGCATCGCCTGTGCCAAATCGCTTGACTGGCTCTGGCCTCGGCGGTAGTATTTGGGCGCAGGGGAAGGGGCGGTTAGCTCAGCGGGAGAGCGCTTGCTTCACACGCAAGAGGTCGCAGGTTCAAACCCTGCACCGCCCACCACAGATACAAAAGTCACCCCTTAACTGGACTTGACAACCCCCCACAGCGCTCAGTAAGACGATAACTGAGCGAAATTCTGAAGGCGCAAAATAGCAGTTATCCGTCTGACAGCGCCTTTCAGATACAAAAGTCAGAACCTAGACGCGAGTTATGCATCTGGGAGCGCCTGCTGAAAGGGGGGCCAACGTGGTTACCACTGCCGTCACCGCCGTCGGGAAAAGGCCCTGGACGGATGCTGAAAGGGGCTTATTCCTAGACCAGTTCACCCGCAGCCTGCGGGCTGAGAACAAGTCCCCGGCCACTGTCTACACCTACGCCAGCGCCGTCGCCCAGTTCGCGGAGTTCCTGCTACAGAAGGGGATGCCTACGGCGGTAGAGAACATCCGCCGCGAGCACGTGGAGACCTTTATCGAGCACCTGCTAGCGACGGCCAAGCCCGCGACCGCCAACAACCGTTATCGCGGCCTTCAGAGCTTCTTTAAGTGGCTTCAGAAGGAAGGCGAGATCAAAGAGTCGCCGATGGGTAACATGAAGCCGCCGAAGGTTCCCGAACAGTCGCCGCCCATCCTGGACGAACAGGGAATACGGCGGCTTCTGGGGACGTGCAGCGGCAACAGCTTTAGCGACCGACGGGATATGGCCATCATCCGCCTGCTGCTGGATACTGGCCTGCGCCGAGCCGAGCTAGCGGGGCTGACTCTGAATGACCTAGACCCTGACAACCAGATAGTTAGCGTTCTGGGCAAGGGCGGACGGGTGCGCGTGGTTCCCTATGGGCGCAAGTCGGCGACGGTCCTAGACCGCTACCTGCGGGCGCGGCAGTCCCACAAGGACGCCGATGATCCCCACCTGTGGCTAGGACAGCACGGCCCCATGACCCCATCCGGCGTCTATCAGGTCGTGGTGGACAGGGCGCGGCAGGCAGGCTTCAAAGCCTACACCCACCTATTCCGCCACACGTTCGCCCACCTGTGGCAAATGGCTGGCGGGCAAGAGGCCGACCTAATGCGCATCGCGGGCTGGCGCAGTCGCACGATGGTGACGCGCTACGCCGCTAGCGCCGCCGACGAACGGGCCAGGGAAGCCCATCGCCGCCTGAGTCCAGGGGACAGGTTCTAGGAACAAGAGCGGCCCCCAGGGGCTAGGCTGGGGGCCAGTGTGGACGCGCCGGGCGAAGGTGCGTCGTCAGCTTCATTGTAGCATGGCGGCCCCGCCCGGCAGGGGAGAGGCAAGCCCCATGAGCAGAACGACACGGGACAGAGCGGACGATCTCGCCAAATGGGTCGAAAGCTACTCGTGGCAGCACAAGCGCCTTCGTTGGGCAGTCCTGCAAGGTCTGGACGCCCATTAACCCGAATTCCGCCGAGCGACTTCAACGCTGGCTGCTGACTACAAGCTGCCATTGGGCCTCTACTTCTCCGAGATCAGAGATATCGTGTCCAAGCTGGAGGAGGCTGAGGGCTTTCCGGAGAGACAACGCCCGCCCAAAGAGTGGCGGAATACCAAGTGGTCAGGGTATCTCCTTGGGCTGGGCCGCTTATGCCTCTGGTTTGGACTTGTAGGGCCGCTGTCGTGGGTTCATCCGAGTGGGCGAGGTAGACTCTACTGGATCGGGCCAGGCACCGAAGCCTGGATCGAGACGTTCCATTACTTCCTGCAAGAGAAGAGCAAGGCGCGAGTCTGCTGGTATCTCTACGACATAGCGTTGCTGCCCCCCTATCCCTGGCTCAAGCAGCCCCCACGCCGCCGCGGGCGACCCGCCATGCCTCAGCCAGGGAGCCGGGAGTTCAAAGAGAGGAAAGTCCTGGCCTGTTGTATTGCCAAGCGGCTTCTGCGCCAGTCCTGGGAAGAGATCGCCGACAATTGCGGCCTTACAGCCCGCAAGGGGGACGACACCCCCGGCACCTTGGAGGTAGCCACCCGCTGCCGCCGCCTGGCAAAAGCTCTGAAAATTTATCACCCCTTTAGGCAGCGCCGCAATTTCTGTTAGGCCCGACCTCCCGTTTTGTATCTAGCAAGCGCTCCTGTCGTGCTGTTTCAGCCCCTCCACGCCGCGATTTTTGTATGAAGTCGCCACTGCGCTCGCCGACAATGGTGGCATGGCAAACCACCATCGAACAGCGGGGCGCATAGGCGGTTACGTTCTCCGTGCGACGCATAACCCTCTTGAATACACGGCCAACGCCCGCTCAGCTTTCTTGTCCCGCTTCGAGCGCGAGGTTGATCCAGATGGCGTCCTGCCGCCGGAGGAGCGCCTGGCTCGCGCCCAGGCTGCCCTCCGCGCCCATATGCTGAGGCTGGCCTACAGGTCAGCCAGGAAGCGGCGGCCAACAGCCGCCCGTCGGGAGGCCGCCCAGTGACCCCCCGTAACCACAAGCCCACTCCCTGCCCCAAATGCGGGCTGCCGATTACGTTCTACGCCGCGCTCGACGGTTGGTGGTGCGGCACAACGACCTGCCCGGAGCGGGCGTCGGCCCCGTCGGAGGCGCACCGAGCGCGGGCCGGAGACGGCGACGATGGGGATATGGGCCAGGAGGGGAGGCGCGACAAACCCCGCCGCCGGGCGCGAGGCCAGCGGCCAGCGCAGGCCCAACCTGCCAGCCTTGTCTCGCAGGCCGACGCCGAGCCCCCGGACCTCTCCCCCTTGCTGGAGGAGGTGCGGGCCTTCCTTCGCTCCTACGTGGTGGTGAATGACGCTCAGGCCGATGCTGTGACGCTATGGGCTGTCCACTCGTGGGCGCTAGATGCTGGCGAGAGCACCCCCTATCTCTCTGTCACATCCCTTGAGAAGAGAAGTGGCAAGACGCGCCTTTTGGAAGTCCTCTCGCTCGTGACGGCCAATGCCTGGCTGACTGGCCGAGTCACGCCAGCCGTTCTTGTGCGCAAGGTAGCGGCCCAGAAGCCGACACTACTTCTCGACGAGAGCGACGCTGCCTTTAAGGGCGATAAGGAGTATGCGGAAGCGCTTCGGGCCGTCCTGAATGCTGGGCATCGACGGGGCGGCGTGGCCAGCTTGTGCGTGAAGGCTGGCGCTGACTTTGAGTTGCGCGACTTCCCAGTGTACTGTCCAAGAGGCATCGCTGGCATCGGCAGGCTGCCCGACACCGTGGCCGATCGGGCCGTCTCCATCGTCCTGAAGCGGCGAGCCCCCAACGAACTGGTGTCGCGCTTTCGCTGGAAAGAAGCCAAAGCGCTGGCCGAGCCTATAAGGGAAGGGCTAGGACTGTGGGCAGCGGCTAACGTAGGGGCGCTTCAAGAGGCGCGGCCCATCATCCCCGCCGAGCTTGATGACCGAGCCGCTGATGGGTGGGAACCGCTGCTAGCCATCGCCGACGCCGCTGGCAGCGATTGGCCAGGACGGGCGCGCAGGGCAGCACTCAGTCTATCAGTGGGCGATGGGCGGGAGGACGACAGCCTGGGCGTGCGGCTGCTGCGAGACATTGAGGCCGTTTTCGACGAGCGAAGGACAGACAAGATCACCAGCAGCGAGCTGGTTGGCAGCCTCGTGGCAATGGAGGAAGCGCCCTGGGGCGATCTGAAAGGAAAGGCCCTTGACGTTCGCACTGTGGCGCGCCTGCTACGGCCCTACGGCGTCAAGCCAGGGACGATCCGCATCGGGGAGGCGACGCCAAAGGGCTACACCAGAGGGGACTTCGCCGACGCCTGGAGCCGCTACTGTATCCCCGCAGGAACCACCACAACCGCCACAAAGTGCCCTCCCGAATCTAATCTGAGGGGGAGAAATGTTGCGGCTGTTGCGGCTGCTGGGGCGATACATGACGCACCCCTCGGTGCCTGCCCCCACCGACCGCCAGGCGAGGCCGATGACCGCTGGCGTCACCACGACGGCGGCCCTGATGCCCATGCCTGTGCCTGCTGTGGCGCCTCCGTGCGGCCCGAACTCTGGCAGGATGGCCTCTGCCCCCCATGCAGAAACGGCCAGCGGGCCAAGGAAGGCACCGGTCAGCTGGCGCGCCTGGCGATGGACTTGGGGGCGCGATCAGTGGAGGCTCAGCGGTGAAACGGTTGCGAACGGTAGTCGCCGCTGGCCCCACGCTTTGCAGCGCTACCCGTAGTGATGGGCAGCCCTGCCAGGCTGTAGCTACCCGTTCGGGCTTCTGCATGGCCCACGATCCCGCTCTTGCCGGCAAGCGTCAGGAGGCCCGCCGACGTGGGGGGCAGGCCAGCGCCCGCGCCGCCCGCTTGGGCAAGCTGGTGCCGCCGCGCCTCATGTCCGTCTACGACCGCCTGGAGGAGGCCCTGAGCCAGGTTCACCAGGGCGAGCTAGAACCCCGAATCGCGCAGGCTATGGCGGCCCTGGCGGGGGCGATGGTGCGGGTTCTGACATCGGGCGAACTGGAGGAACGAGTGAGGAGGCTAGAGGAGCGGCAGCCAGGCAACAACGGGAGGAGGTGGCCACGGTGAGTCTAGAAGGACGCATCGAGCGCCTGGAGGAGGTGCACCCCGATAGGCCGCCGATGCTTATCTTCTATGTGATGGGCGACGCGCCGCCGCTGTCCGAAGAGGAAAAGGAGCGCTTGATACAGGAGGCCATCGAGCGCAACCCTGGTAAGCCGCTGTATGTCATCATGTGGCCTCCACAAGAGCGGGGCGAGGACGCTTCCTGATAGCAGGAGACGACGAGCGAGGCTTCGTAGAAATGACTGAACGGGAGCCCGAAGGCTCCCGTCACCTCACTGTTGCCCTTTCGGGCCACACTGAGGAGGCCATTTCATGCTATCCTAGTTGAAGTCCGTTGTCAATTGCGGAAGGGCAAGCGAAACGCGTCCAGTTATCATCTGACTCAGGCAGATCCCTGTCTCGCGGCAACCGTCCCCAGGGAAATCATCTTCGAGGCCCTGAGCCTCTTGGCGCGTTCCTCTTCGTTCACCTTGGCGTCGCCCTCCTACCTCGCTTCCAAGATAGCACACCTAGGCCGCAGTCTTCGGTAAACGTCAGGGAACACGGGGTTTAGATTGGGTTGGAGTTAGCGCAGCCCTCCGGGGCCAAGCCGAGACGTGGCTCCTTGCCAACCCTCGCGGCTGCGAGTAGGATGGGGCTGTCAACGGGACTGGTTCGTGGGAGGTAAGCCATGAGATTTCGGTGGCGCTATCTGCTCGTGGTTGTGGCGCTGGCGGCGGGTTCCCTGCTGGTAGTGGCCTGCGAGGAGGAAGAAGGGGAGGAAACGCCCACTGCCACTCCTACCGCTGCCGCGACGGGCACGCCCAAGGCCACGGTCACTGGCACTCTTGCCGCCGCGACCGCCACCCGTACCGTTGTCACGACTGCCACACCTACCACGGCACCTACCATCGCACCTACCACCCCGCCTACCGCCGAGGTCGCCGTCACCCCTACCACGGCACCTACCACCCCGCCTACCGCTGAGGTCGCCGTCACCCCTACCACGGCACCTACCACCCCGCCTACCGCTGAGGTCACTGTCACCCCTACACCGGTGGTGTTCGGCCCCGGCATCACGGACACAGAGATAATCCTGGGAGCCGATGCTCCTCTCAGTGGCGCCATGGGGGCGGTCTACGCCACGATCCCCCAGGCCACAGAAGCCTACTTCAAGTACGTCAACGACACCCAGGGAGGTGTCTGCGGGCGGAAGATCGTCTATAAGGTGGAGGACAACCAGGACGACCCAGGCAAGGGCCGTCAGGTGGTGCGCAAGCTGGTGGAAGAGGACAAGGTGTTCGCTATCGTTGGCGCCCTGGGCGATTCTCCCCATCCCGCCACTTGGGACTATCTAAACGAAAACGGCGTGCCCGACATCCTGGTCTCCGTCGGAGCTCACATGTTCGGCGCCGACCCCGAGGGGCACCCCTGGACCGTCCAGATGATCGCCAGCAACAGGAACGAGGCGCTGTCCTTCGGCCAGTACATCTCCCAAAACCTGCCTGGCAAGAAGGTGGCTGTCCTCATACCGAATATCATCCAGGGCACCGACTTTCTGGAAGGGATGAAGGAGGGCCTGGACCCCGATAAGAACGAGATCGTCTCTGTGCAGAGCTTCGAGATGACGGCGGTCTCCATCGGCTCCCAGGTGGCGAAGATGAAGAAGGACGGCGCCGAGGTGGTCACCACCGTTGCCGCTCCCGGCTTCAGCGCTCAGGCCATAAAAGAGGCTGGCCGCCTGGGCTGGCATCCCCAGTGGATCTTGAGCTACATCAATGCCGACGAAATGATGTTTCAGTTCGTCTGGCCGCCCGAGCTCATGGACGGCGTCATTAGCTTCCAGGCCCTCAAGCTGGCGACCTGGACGGACGAGCCGGCCGTAGCCGAGCACCACCGGATCATGCGCGAGTATGACGGGCCCAGCCCCACCAACTTCACCGTCTATGCCCAGACGCTGGCAGAGGTGGCGGTGGAGGCGCTCAGCAGGACCTGCGATGACCTCACGCGACAGGGGCTCATGGACGCAGTGGAGTCCATCAAGGACTGGCACAGCGACTTGTTCCTGGACGACGTGAATATCTCCTTCTCCGACACCGACCACAGGGCCTTTGAAACCGGCCACATGTTGCGGGCTGTCGTGGAGAACGGGAAGGGCAGGTGGGAGTACTTCGGCCCGCTATGGGTGCTCGAGTCGGAGTAGGAGATGGAATAAGGCGGGCGCGCCTGCGAGTAGGATGGGGGCCAAGGCGTCGTCGAGAGGCCCTAGGACGCGGCCCTTTCAAGGCCGAAACTAGAGGTTCGAATCCTTTCGGGAGCACCACAATTAGAGATTATTCGGGATATGACCCTCACTGACGACTTCACCCGGCAGCGGCCCATGCTGCGGGGCGTGTCCCATGTTAGCGCGGCCATCACCGCGATGCTTGGGGCACCTTTGCTTTTGCTGGTTGCGGACTCCCCACGAGCGTACGTTGGCGGGGCGATCTTCGCGACGAGCCTGATGCTCCTATACGGCACGAGCGCGGCCTATCACCGGATTACCTGGACGCCCCTCTTCCGGGCGATCATCAGCCGGCTGGACGATTCGATGG
>Ga0315289_10006840_pt1 | contig 16708 bp, 16 predicted proteins | sample YL17G11_40_MG_FD_203452 | JGI IMG/M metagenome (GOLD analysis project Ga0315289, IMG submission 203452) | Sediment microbial communities from Yellowstone Lake, YNP, Wyoming, USA - YL17G11_40 | ecosystem: Environmental > Aquatic > Freshwater > Lake > Sediment | place: USA: Wyoming | collected... | reverse complement strand
GCTAACCGCTTCAAGAGGCTTTACCAAATCCATGTTTCCAAGGATGGCATCGCCCTGAACCGATTCCATATAAAGCTTGTCGTTTTTCCACTGCTTTTGAAGCAGCGCTGAATCTACATACATGTCATCAAGTGTAGCGGCAACTAGTTCGCCTACACCATTAGTTGTTCCCATAATCTATCTCCTATGTTGTCCAGTTAAGTTTCTTTTTGATTTCGTTGAATTTCGCTCTTTCCTCGGGTGCCAATTTCATTACCAATTGCGGCTTTCCGATAAACGATGAAAACCATTGCATATCCGTTGGTGTAACGTCTGCAACCGGGGCAAAATTCTGTTGCGCCATTTCAGGCGGAACGGCCTTTGCGGCTTTATCGCTTCTCTTCAGCACATTGGTAATTGCATCCGCGCCCTTGGAAAACTGATCGGCCATCAATGAGTTTACACCTTGCTCCATCTGGCCGGTAATGTCAAGGTGTTTTATGTATGCATCATGCAAAGTTGAGTTCGGGCCAAGGGTCTTATCGTTTTTCAGAGAGGCGTGTGTCCTCTCAAGCTCGGCAATCCTGAAATATTTGTCGTAGTCTTCGGGAGGTTCAATGCCGGTGGCTTTTTCGATAATTGCCTTGTCGCCTTTCAAGTATTGTCCAACGTACTCGTCGCGTTTCTGGATGAAATTGTTCCATTCCGGGCCACCTTGCTGATAGGGTTTCGGTGCGCCCAAGCCTTCTGCGAGCTTGTCCATCCACGCAATGACTTTTGCATGAAGTTCTTCGGGGTTCGATTTGAAAGCAAATTCCTTGTGTTTCTTCTGAAATTCCTCAACGCCTTTCCAGTAATTCTGGGCAACGGCTTTTTGTTCCATGGCCGCTCGTTCAGCCCTGATTATATCGAGTTCCTTAAGGGCGTTCTTGACATCATCCGGTATTTCCTGCTTTATAACGGGTGCTACCGAAGGCTGAGACCTTAAAGATTCAACATAATCCGCCATCTTCAAATCATATTCGGCCTTTTGTCGCTGATATGCTTTAAATTGCTTGCCCTGTTCCGGTGTCCAATCGGTAGGATCATCGGGAAGGTCTACGATCATTTGAATATCGGGAACCTTGGGCCGTTCAACAATCGGCGCAGGTGGAATCACCGGCTTGGGTTGTTCAACTACGGGGGGCTTTTCATGCGGTTTTGTCGCTGCCTCAAGTTGCGTTTTGAGTTCGAGGGATTCCCTTTCCCTTGCCGCCGCGAACGAACGCGCTTCTTTAACGCGCTTCTCAAGTTCTTCGATGGTGAGGTCCTTATGAATCCATGATTTTTTCAATTCAGCAGAATTTTTCATCTCAAGGAAGCCGTCTGAATCATCGCGCTCAACATCGGTGCCCTTGTACTTGGTTACAAAAACCCTTTTTGCTGGTGGCGCAGGCGGTTCTGTTTCTTTTTCTTTTTTCGAGGAAGGCGTTGGCGTTTCACGTGAAACGTCGGGTTTGGAAAAAAGCTTTTTTCGCGCTTCTTCCATTGTCCTTACATCACCCCTTCTGCTTGCCTGAGTAAGCATTTCAGAGGTAATTTCAGGGGCTTTTGGCTGCTCTGTGGACTCAATAGCCACTGCGTCCGGTTGTGCCGGATTTTCTTTGCCGTCCATAACGGCTTTGTCTGTGTCTGACATTTGCAATCCTTTCGCTGTTGTACAGCAGGTTTTGGGCAAAGAAAAAGGGCAGTCAGTGAGTCGGCACCGACTTGCCCATTTTCTTTACAGCCTCCGGGGATCAGCCGAAGGTTGCCCGTTTATTTTAAAATCAAACTATCGCTTGGATTTCCTCTTTTTGGGTTTTGCTTTCCTTGGATTTTCCTTTCGCATTCCCATTTTCCATGTTTTCTGTTTTAAACTATCCGGCATTTGGTTGCTCATTTGCTCCCGCTCCTATCTCCGGTGTTTGCGGTATAGATGGCCGACCCGCCGCTTCCACCCTGGTTGATGGTGGTTCCATGGGTTTTTCCGCTTTGGGCGCACTTGGTTGCGGTGGTGCAAGGCTTGGTTGCCCTACTGGTGGCATTCCACCAGCCATTTGGGTCTGCATCTGCATTTTTTTAGCATCTATTTGCATAAGCGCCAATTCGCCCTGCGACATGGCTAACCGATATGACAATTCAGCGGCCTTAACCGCTTTTTCTTTTTCAATATCGTCAGTGAAATCCATGTTTACCGCCAACGCGCACTCAAAAGCAGCACGTATCGGCGGATTTGTTGCAGTAGGTGGCATTGCCTGTAAAGAAGCCACGGCCATTTCTTTTTTGGCCTGCTTCATGAAGTCATTTTCTTTGGTCAACGTAATTATTACTTCCACGCGCTTCAGGTTTTTCAGACTTCTACGTTGAACAATGTTGCCATTATCATCAAAGCCCACTATTTCATTGGCGACCACCGTTTCCTTGTTGTCGGAATTGGTAATCGGAATATTGGGAACATCCTGAAAAATATTGAGAACCACCTTAACCCAATCTTCGGCCTTGTCGTGTTCGTGTTGCATCACCCATTCCTGGGGAATGCGATTCATTATCGTGCCCTCAATGACCTTGCGGCCATGCAATATACCGCTTTCCCCGGTGCGCTCGGTCATGCCCTGCATGGCAATGGGCAGCGCGGCAATGCGGTTCATAAAATCGATTTTGATGTTCTCGTCAGTGACCAGACTTCCGATATTGGATGCGCCAAGAATTGAACCCACGAGCATGTTGCCGGGTACGCCGGCGGGAGCCTGAATTGGCTTAGATGAGTCGGCAAAATCCGCCACCACTTCATCCATGCGTTGTCCTTCAACGTCTTCAACATCCTCGGAAATCCAGAATTTTTGCAGGGGGGTTTGGGTAAGCAGCTTGGTTTTTGCCATTTCCCGCTTATTCAGGTCTTGCTGCGCATCTATGAGAAAATCCACCAAACCGACAAATTTGCCGTATTTCTGCAAAAACGACCACGAATAAAGAGGCAGGTGCCCTTCGAGTTGGCGTTCATCATCACCGTTTTCAAGGAGAACGCCAAGATCGGGGCAAAAGGTGGTGATCTTGTTAATCGGTTTAAATTGGGGTGTGGTGTAAATATCCTCGTCCCTGAGCTCTATCCCCTGCTTCATTGCCCATAGTTTTTTGGTGGTGATATCTTCCACGGAATTAAATATATGCTTGGTTTGCGGTATTTCCTGCGCGCTCGGCACATGAATCTGAGTGATCGTTTTTTCGTCCTCAATATGCAGTATTTCGATGCATTCATGCTTATTTCCAAGGCGATTAACCGTATCGGCCCTGAAGCTATCAATGTTCAGAATTTCGTATTTATCCTGTTCAAAAGCCAGAGAATCAAACACTTTTTTTTCAATTTCAGCAGCCTTTTTGGGATAAATCTGCATTGCCTGACGAGCAGTAAGAAAAACCCGTTTAAACGCTTTACGGGCAGTCCTGCTGATATTGTCACCGGTCACGTTGGGGTCATAGAACACCAGATCGGGCCGAAGACTTGGAAAAGCGATGTACCAGGTACGAGGATCCAGTGATGGTTTCATTATTACGAGTTCTTGGGTGCCGCAATAAACAAGGCCATTTTCAATGCAAAGCATGGTATCTGACTTGTATCGGCCGCGATCCTTCATTGAATACCACTTTTTTTGCAGTACATCCGTGGCTTCAAGGGTGTCTATGGAGTCATCTTCGCGATCTACGAAGGTGGGGTCAACGGAGTTCATTATGTAGTTGCCCGCGTGACCGGCAACCAAAAATCGGATGAAATTATAGGTTTTGGGGTCACGACCTTCGGAGAACATGGTGCTTTTCAGTGCATCGTCCCATTGACCAGCATCAAGGCCGGTATAGGCCATCATGCTGCGGATACAACGTAATCTATCAGGATTGTTGGCGGTTTTGGCGCGTTTGAAATCCTCGTAGTAATACGCCATGTCGTCGGCGGGAAGCGTCATTAATCCACTGGTAACGGCGGGTGCATCCATTAGCGCACTCCTTCCCTTTCAATTTCAATGAGAGGGAAAAGATCGGTTTCCTTTATTGCGCCGAACTCCTCATTTCTTCCGAGTACCCGATATTTTGGCATCGAATTAAACCCTTTGATCTCAATTTCAACGAAGTGCCGACAATTCCAGCAATTAAAGAGTTGGCGAAACGGTGCTATGTCAAAATTATACGCCATCAGGCTTTCTTCGCTTATTCCCCCCAGTATTGAACGGCAAATAATTCCATTAGAAAAATGATGGGGGCAGTTGAATTTTAAGTACCTAAAAGAAAATGGACGGGAATCGGGTTCCCGCCCATTGTTCGGCTTCACACACAACATGACCACCACCTTTAATATATCTTAAATAAATTAAAAAAGCAAGATGTTTCTTTTATACGCTTAAAACCAGATTCTTTTTGCCTTTTTTATCCACTCACTTTTATGTGCGTTACTACCCCAATTTGCGCTATTGGGGCCGGTTCTTTTTAATTCGTCTATGACCATATCTGCGGGTTCTTTTTTTTCTGCATACCTGCATTTAAAATCATGCAATTTTGCATTCGCGTACTCAGAGTTTTGCACGGGTTCCGGCAGTTCATTGAACATCTGTGCGGCTATTGATAAAACCCCCCTTGCTTTTTCCTCTGGTATTTCGGGAACACCTTGATTTACCCATTTATTTTCAGTGACCATTGCGAAGTTTTCCACGTAAACATCGTCAAAATCCTCGTATGTTGTACCACCATCGAAGTTGAAGCACACTATATCTTCTTTCACAAAAGCAAAGGGATACCGTATATAGCGTTTCTTTTTTATGCGAGAGTTTCTTTTGCGTGTAAGTAGGCGTTCCAGACAATATCGTTTCCACACGTCGCCGGGTTCCACATGAAGCAAAACCCCCGATGATGGAGGAACGTCTACAAATTTTGTCTTCTTTTCAGAATCGCGCAACAACTCCCACTCATTAATCAGACCTGATATTTCAAGCGAGGTGTTTCCACCTACCACAAGGATGGTTTCACAATAATCATAAATGGAAGTAAGGGTTTCGCTGATCCATTCCGTTGACTGTTTGTTTTTGCGTATATCGAAAACGGCCACCACCTGTTTTTTGAATTCCATGGACTGATAAAACCTGAACAAACTGCCGAAAAGGTTTTTCCATTGCACGATTTCATCGATGGTCGCCTGTTTCATTTCTTCGGTGCAGTGGCTGTAATTCATTCCCACGGCAACGGTTTCGTCCCTCAGATATCGATAAATGTTGTTGGGTTTAAGCCAAATAAGCGCATCCGTGGGGAACTGAACCGGCAATATTTTGGTAATTGGAAATTCTCCGACATCCACTTCTTTGGCGGCATGAAAGAAAAGGGCTTCGCCATAATCGCAGCCCTGCGCCTCAGAATTGCTGCGCTTATTCGACTCCATCCTTTCGTTGGCGATTTCCAATGCGCGTCTGAGAAACTTCGATTGTGGCTTGGCAAAAAAATATCCATTCAGAAGGCTGTTGTTGTGCGGCCATCGGAACCCGGCAAAATCGGTGTCTATGTCAAACATACTCGAACAATCGCGGAGAAAAAGGGTGTCGGCATCGCACCACATTCCGCCGTGTTTATAAAGCACGGCCATACGGTAGCAATCTACCCGTTGATTGATGATGCGTAGGTTATTGACCAAGGGATTAAGCAATGATGCATCCATGTAGTCCTGAAGGTTTCCGGGATTAAGAAATATCACCTTAACGCCGCTACGATCACGTATTGATTTTATGCAATAATCAATAAAGGGAGGCATCACGCCTTCCCAGTATGTATAAACTTGTTTTGGTATGCTCATATCAACTTAACGTCAAGCGGATCGGATTCCACGGTGTTTCTGTAGATTTCATTCCATTGGTAACTTGTGCATCGTATACAATTTGACATGTCAGCGTTTGCCGCTTTTATCATTCTCAGGTGTTCCGGGCCACCCCATTTTCTTCTTATGGCTTCCAGTCCCTCGGTGATAAAATTGCCCATGACCATATCGGGAAGATGGGCGGACCAGCGGCGGTCGGGACAAATAACAATGTCCCCGTTGGCCTTCCATGTGCTGCCAAGTGGAGACGCCACGCATTTGTACGGCAATTTTTTCTTAAAGTTGGCGGTGAACTTTTCGCGGATACCAAACACCTCAAATTTCCCCGGTATTTCATAAGACAAGGCTTCATGCAATTGGTCATCGACAAGCCGCGTATCAATTTTGTCAGACCTGAATTCCGGCAGTTCGCAGGGACGTATCTGGATATATCGACACCCAATGTTTCTAGCCACTCTGACGGCATCAAGAATTTCCATATAGTTGTCATCGGTGATAAGGAATTTAAAGCATATGGGATGGTTCAATCGAAATTCCTTGCAATAATCCGTCATTCTTGATATGCTATCCATGGTACGATTAAAGGTATCCAATACGCTTCCCGTAATTTTCATATACGTTTTCGGCGTTCCAGCGTTAATGGAAAACCCTGTCCATTTGCAATTGCGTACTATATCGGGGATTATGTATTCGGTAAGCAATTTTCCATTAGAGACAAATCCTATTTCAATTCCGTTTTTATTCGATAATCTCAGAAATTCTATCAGGTCTTCGTGATTATATGCCAACGTGTCGCTGTGGTGTCCGGCAAGGCAAAGAGAAGGCGTTCCCCATTCTTTAAAAAATCTTGGCATACCGAAAAGCAAGTCCCTTGGTATTCTCGCTTCTTCGCTTTTGTCTTCAAGATCGCTCATACAGAAATTGCAGCGAAGTCCGCCACATAACTTTCTATCTTTTGATCCCTGGATTACATCAAGTGCGATGTTCACCGGCGGCATAAATTGACCAGAAGCAATGGCCTGCATATGATCGTACCAGCACAGAAGTTTCCATGAATTAAACGGGTTAAATTCATTCGTCCAGACGTTGTTGCTCATATCAGTCCTTATATTTTATATGTTTGTCGATATGTTCAAATTGCAAGGTCGGATTATATATTTTGGCGAATTGGGAGATATTGGATGTCACGGCAAGAAGATAATCGACACGGGAAAGCAATACTCCTTCAATTAAAACGTCTTCCCCAAATTTGTGTCCGTCGCTTTTGTCGCGTAAATACAGTGGTATGTCTTGTGTGCCGTCATCCAGTTTTGCTTCGTCGTAATGTATCAGAGCCTTGCCATATTTTTTTCTGAATTCTTCCAGTGTTTTTAATTCATCGGTAACGAGAAAAATGTTATCGAACTGAAACAACTTATCATCAACCGATTTAAAATAATGTTCCAGCGGTATGTTTTTTCCGCGTCCATGTCCGACAGTCCAGTAATTCGTTCCGCGCTTTTGGATACCAAGTATTTTTTTGCCCTTCATGTTTTCTTCATAAAAGCGGTCGGTCAAATCAAAAACGCATCTCTTTACTTTTATATATTTTCGGCATACTTCGCGCGCCTCCGAAAGCAATTCCGGCGGCCAATCGTGCGTGCCGTTTTTAAAACCATATACTCCGCAGTATTCCTTGAAATCGCGGCGTTCAAAATCAGCGGTTTCCAATGCTTCTGCAAGGGTATATGATGAAGGTTGTTCAAAAAAATAATCCCACATATTCGATCCGGGCCTTGATTTATCAAGATAAAAATTGTTTTTCCTGAAATCAACGACAACCTCGTTTTCGTCGATCTTAAGGCGGGACAAAACTTCCAATACCTGTAAAAACAGGGCAAAAAACCCTTGGGTGCAAATTCCCGCCGGTGTCTTGATGTAAAGATTACTCACGCTTTTCTTTCCATTCCAATATTTTTTCCATTCTTGCCGCCCATGAAAAATCTATGAACCCCTTGTATCGCATACCGATTATCGACTCCACGGCGGAACTTACTTTGTCATCGTTAATATCATGACCGCTGAGTATTCCGGTAGGTTTGAGTTTAGGCATCCATGCATTCATGTCATCAATGACGGCCTCGTAATTGTGATCGCCGTCGATATAAACGGCATCAACGCTACCATCCTCAAAACCCTTGCTTGCTTCAACGCTTGGTTTTCTTAATTTAGTGACATTGGGATAGTTTTTCATTCGTTCAATAAAACATGCTTCGGCCATAATTAAATCCGACTCTGATATGGCCGTGGAAAACCCCGAAGTATATGGATCAACGGCGTACACATGCTTGCAGGTAAGGGCGAACAATTCCGTAGAAGCGCCCTGAAAATTGCCGATTTCAACGACGACAAAATCAGAATTATAATATTCTTGAACCATGCGGTATAAACCAACAAACATGTTTCCGTGAATTCTGTCGCCGGTCGTCATTCGTACTTCGCTGAGAAGTTCATCGAGTCTCGCCATTATCCAATACTCCTTACTATAAACGCCTTTTGGCAATGGTGCCGGTTTGCATCGCGTTTATCAACACCTTCATAGGTATGAAAGCATTCGGCGAACATCTTGTATTTCTCGCACATTTCTTTGAATGCAAGGCTTTCGCCGCCCCTGTATTCTTCCGTGCCGCCCCAATCGTCGAAGGACAAAACGGTATCGACTTGAATCAATTGGTTTTTCAACATGAAATCAAGCACCTGCACTGCCGAAATATACATGTCCACATCAAGATCGACCCAGAAGGCGGGAAGCGGGCCACCTGCCATGAAATCAGCATTCAAAACATCGGCGAAAAAACCGACATGCCATTCAATGGGAATCTTTCTCGTGGATTCCAAGGCGTCGTCGTGGATGCTCACTCTTTCCATGATTTTATCTATGATCTTTTGTGGGTCATCTTGTTGGAACATTGCCTTCATGCTGTATACGCCCTTGTCCCATTCGTCGCTTTTTTCTATTCCTCGGGCTTCTTCGGGCAACCCTTCAAAAGAATCGAAGGCCAATATTTTCTGGCAGGGAATATCATATTTGAGAAACAGGTAATAGATGAATTTCAGGGTAGTGCCGCTATAAATGCCGAATTGATAATTGGCTTTTCCCGGAACGAAAATATTGTTTTTCAATATGTACTCCACGCACGCCTGCCGGTATGTGTCGCCTGTCCAAGCCATAAGAAACTCCTATCTGAAAATGTAATGTTCTATATCATCAAGCGTCCAGTGGGCGCCCAACGATCTTGCCTTTTCCGCGTATTTGTCAAAACAAAAAGGCGCTGGATAGTCTCTGCCATACACGACAAGCACGTGTTTGCAGCCAAAAAAATTGGTATCCAGCACCTTTTCAATGCATGCCGGACTAGTTTCATTAAGAGCAAAGCAACTGATGAACATTTCAGCGTTTGTGGTGAAATCATCAAGGCGTTCGGTATCATAATATAAAAAATCCTCGCCTTTATTCACCCATTGCTGGATTTTATGGATTTCCGGTATATCGATGATTGTATACGGGGATTTATTCACAGCCCGGACATTACGAGCCATGTTTCCAGTTCCGCCGCCGAGTTCAACGAAGCCATTTATGTTCTGTATGACGTTTCCGGTTTGTTGTTGCCATCTGATGATATGGACGGCTTGGATCATTATCGTATGGACAATCCCGCCGCTTATCATGCCGTGGCATATTTGCGGGCAGTCCCAATATTTTGCCGTTGGGTTGGACTCAAAAAACGCCTTGATTTTATTGATTTCTTCTTCCCAATAAGATGAAATATATTTCATTAATCCTGCCTTCTTGCAACAATGATGACCTGTTCATAAACAATACTCTGATATTCCCGGTTTCCCTGGGTAATATAATTGTCGATGAAAAACCCGTTGTCCGTCAACGCATGGACAATATTTCTTTCCTTGATCTTCGTATGGACGTGGCTTTCGTCGGGTTCGCGCTGTTCGTCTTTGGGAAACGACAGAATTAAAAGGCCGTAGGGTTTTATGTGCTGTTTCAGTTTTGCCACGATTTCCGAGTATTCGGTAAAAATATGTTCGATGGTTTCAAGTGACACAACCACATCGTAAAGGTTTCCAACCCACATTTTCAATAGGTCGGCGACGGCATATTCTATGTTGTCGGCTTTCCAGTGTTTATTTGCAAAATCTATCGATTCTTTTGAAATATCACAGGCCATTACGTACTTTGCCGTCCGGGATATCATATAAGAACCATAGCCGGAATTACAGGCAATATCCATGACATCCATATCGTCACAATACTGACAGGCGAGCTGATATCTCTGTCTGGTAAGAACGTGCAAGTTTTTCAACTTATAGATTTCATAAACCGGATCGAATGTCATCTGATGCCTTATCGAATTGTTTGAAAAACGAATTATACATATAATCTTCCACGATGGCGAACTTTTGCGCGCGTCTGAAATTTTCTTCGATATATGGCCTCAGAGATTCGTAGTGTTCGACATCGAGGGTGGACAATATTTTCGCAAGTTCTTCGGTGGTGTCAAAAGTCAATATGCCTCGCGCATCGAAATAATCGCCGATGGCCGGACAGCCCCAGAATATCGGGACCGTACCGCACAGCATGGGATCTACGAGTTTGTCCGTCCAGTACCAATTGCGCTTGCAATTTTCAATTACGACGGTGAATCGGTAGTCCTTAAAAATGTCCATTTTGGGTTCAACTGGATTCCGGCCATAGCCGCATACCATATCAAATCTGTCGCCGATACGGGCAATCACTTCATGCCTGAGTTTGTGGCCTTCGGTCATGCGTTTCATTCCAGCGACAATGGAAACATTTTTATTTTTTGGATATATGGCCCAGTCTTTGCGCCATATCCATGATCCCCCTGGCGACCAGAATATAGTTTTGCTTTTTGGGATTCGGCGCATCAGTTCTTCATCGAAAGTCATCACGTAATCGAAGATTTGCCAATTATCGCGCGTCCACTCATAAGCCAAGGGGTGGATAAACGGGCTTTCCAGCGGCCAGCATATTTTTGTTTTACTTGTGCATTTGTTAATTATTTCATAATCGAAACAGCGTTCGGTGAACGCCGCTATTTCGTCGTTGCCGTCGCGGTTCCATTCAATGTTGGCGGGCGAATCGTAGCCGCAATAGCTGGTGGGATTTTTAATATGTTCAAATTCTTTGTCGTAAAGTGATATTTTCATCATTCCCTCACAAACGTATATGGTTTGACAATGTGGCATTGGCTTACTTGTAAATCCCTGAATAGCCCGTAATCGATGACCCAGTCGTCCAGCCATTTGGCATTCAGGGTTTCTTGTGTTTCGTCGCCATGCGGGTTATTGCTGCCGCCCTGATCTATCCTGTTATTGCTCACGCTGACGAGCTTGGTTTTACTGAAGCACTGCATCTTGGGCTTGTTGCTTGGCCGGTTTCGGTTCATCCACAATTCCATGCTACAGGGATTATGAAACGCACCGCCTTGCAGCAATTCAATCCAATCGTCGAGTCGATACAGGTTTGAGTCGCAGGGGTGCGGGTAGCCCCAGCAGCCGCGCGGATCACAGGTTGTCCAGTCCCATTCGTATATGCGTTCCCCATATTGAAACATGAACGTGGAATTCGGGCCGAAAACCGGCGGTTGTAATGGCAGGTTGGCCGGGTGGCAGAAGTTTACGTTGGGATTAAGGCGCAGCGAAAGCGCCGCCGTGTTCTCGTCGAGGGCGTAGTTTTTGTCCGGTATTTCGCTAATGAACACGTTGTCGTCGCTGTTGCCGAGTACCAGGGTGGATTGAAAGCAACTCAACACATCCAATACGTTGTCTTTGAAAACGCCTTGCTTCCTGAACGATATGTCTTTGTTTTGCCATTTTTCAATGAGTTTTTTGTATCCGCATTCAAAGTCGGGGGTGCTGGTCGCATACACGATTTCGGTTGCGTTTACTCCGGGAAAGCATTCCAGTTGGCTTCTCAGTAGCAGGTCAAGTTGCATGGCCCTGTCTTTCGACCATATAAGGGTATCGATCATCGCAATTCTTCTTCCAATAATTTATGATACAAATCGTGGTTATGCTGGAATGTGTCTTTCTGGTTTTTCATTTCGTTGTCGTGTCTTATACGCACTGAGTTTACAATAACGATTTTTCCATTTTTGCTCATGCAATGGCAGAACCACGAGTCCTCGAATCCGCACCCAATGAAGCGTTCGTCAAAACGGACGTCCGTTTTTCTGAATGCTATGCATGCGCTTGGGGCCATCACCACTTCCTCGAAGGTGTCCAGTATTTCGTACTTACTCGCGACCATGCGCGCGGGTTTGCCTTCTTTGTCAATGAGTCTCGCCGAAGTCATAACGATATATTTGTCATTAATCAACGGATTTATCAGGTTTCTATACCAGCCATCATAAAAGCCGCCGGTATCGTCGTCGCACATGACCACATAATCGGCGGTGCTTTCGGCGAGTCCGTGGTTTCTGTTTATCGCCGCGCTTTTGGGCAGGCAGGTTGCGACGAGCTTGCATCCACGGCTGTATTTTTGTATTTCTTCGATAAGCGGGGCCACTTCTTCGGGTTTTTTGCAGGTAGGTATGATAATATCGGGGCGGATGAAATCTTCGTCAATGAATTGTGTTTCGTTGGTGAAATTCATGGCGACAGACGGGTTGCCGCCCACGTGGCTTCCCGTTTCTATGCCGATATGCTGTAAAAGGCTTTGTTTGCTCACATAAATCTTCATTCCGTTGAAGTCGGCGGCCTCGCTGCTGCGATAATCCCAGTTTGGCCGTCCGGCTTCGTAGTATTTCCTTGCGAAATTGTTGAAATATTCCTGGGTGAACAGTGTTCCGAAGGCTCCGATGCGTGTTTTGGTATTCAGGGGCAGATCGGAGTTCGGGATTGTTCTTGACGTATAGTTCTGATCATCAAACAGGGTAAGCGCGCCAAAATTGGGTGTACTTCTCACGAGTTCAAAGAGGATATTCAGGCGTATCCACCATTCAGCGTTGAAAAGCGTATCGCTGTCGATATTGAACACGTTTTCCGCGCCGGATTTGAACATTTGCAGAAGGGAATGCGGTGTTTTGAAATACGCTTTCAATCTTTCTTTGCCTTCAACGAGGGTCGCGCCCCGCATATCCTTAATTATTGCGCGCACTTCGTTTGTTTCCGTGGAGCAATCGTCAAAAACGGTGATATGTGTCGGCGGATAATTGACGCTATTCCACGAATCCACGGTTTTTCGCAGTAATTTCGTGCGATTATACGTCGTCATTATGCATTCTATTTCATGCATGTTGTCAATTCGCCTTCCAGTTGTTCCGCCACTGTGGTTTTCATCATTTTTCCATAGATTTTTCGTCGTATTTCCTCGTCGCTTATCTGTTTTTTCTTTCTGAGGCGCGTCACCAGCAGGCACAGGCACATGGCGAGGCCGAACTTCTGGTCTGGTTCGCCGCGTTTTCTCCCCCATATTGACAACTGTGCCATCGTCCTGTCACAGTCTTTATGTATCTGTATCATGTCGGCGTCGAACATCTGGTTGGCGAGCATTATCCCGCCGCGCCAATCGTTCTGGTAATTTCTATGCAGGTGTACACCGGCTTTTCTGAATAGAAAATAGGGGGCCGTCAGTCCCTTGTCGTCTCCGTTGAACATTTCCTCGTTGGCAATCCATTCTTTCACTATCTTCAAGTCGCTTCTTGTGACTTCGTTGATTTTCGATACGAGTTCCGAGGGTACGGCGTTGGGTTCCACGAATTCCGCGTATACCTTCAGTATGGCGTTGCGGCCATAGCCATACCACATGCAGCAGATCGCGTGCATGCACATATCCGGAGTCTGGCATACGACCACATAGGAGTCCGAGCCGGATTTCAGGATATCGGTATCGAATTCCAGGTAGTGTTTTTTTTGCAGGGTATAATTAAACCTGTCGATGACGCGTTCGCTGCCGTCGTAGTTGGCGAAGGCCAGTATAAAAGCATCGGCGAAGTCCGGGGACACGATTCCCCGGTTTCTCATTTCCTCTTTGCTTTCCACGCCGAGCTTGCTGCCGTACCATCGTTTTCTCGGTTGTGAGAGTTGCATGATCAATCGTGTATCGTTTGGCAGGCTCACCAATTCATCGGCGGGGAACATGCGTATTCCGTTGCGGTGCATATAGGTTTTTTCAAAGCGTTTGAAAGCATTCCACCAATTTTCAGCGCGGCGGTTCCTGAATTTTTCATTGGCGCGTAGTCCTTCGTCATCGATGAGGCCGTCGCTTGCCGCTCCATTGCCCATTATTCCATTCATCGGGAAGCGTATGGGTTTGTCCATTGCTTTCAACTGTCCATACACCCCTTCCCCGAGGCCGTTGATGTCGTAATTGAATATTTGTACGTCGTCTTGTTCAGCCAGATCTATGGCTTCCTGTGTGCATTCGTAGCTGGTGCTCATGGAAATGTCGTGTGGTGGCTGGCAAACCGGGCCAATCCTTGTGATATAGACGCTGTGATTTTCACCGCCGCCCGCCACATCGAAACCGCCGCACCTATCGCCTTCGGGAACAAGGTCATAATCCACGGCAGCCGCCACGTATTCCGCCGGGATAAAGGCGTCTTCGACGCTAGCATTCAGGTCCATATCATATTCCTGGGCCATGACGACCTTATCCACGGTGATGTCCTTGAGTTTTCTCCATGGGCAGTCCGTATTTTTTTTGCCTTCGCGCCAATCGGGATTTATGCGCGGGTCATCTTTCCAGTGGATTTCCGCTATCGGCAATTTTCTGTCCATGATTTTTTTGCCGAAGTGGTTTAATCCGCTTGCGGTTCCCACGTCGATGCGGCACGCGGTAACGCTTTCCAGTGAGAAGTCCAGTTTTTCCGGCTTGGATATTTCCTGAGATTCGTCAATTATGACAAGGCTGGCGCGTCCCGATCTTCCGATGTTCTCCCCGATTTCCCCGATTATCTCATTTTCTTTTTCGGGGTTAATCAATCGGCGTTCCAAGTCATAAGCCCCGTCCGGAGTGGCGAACGCCGCCGGCCTAAGCCATTTCGGCAAGTGGTAAACGATATACCTCATCATCCCAAAAAGCGGCCTCGTCAGTCCCTTAACGTCCACCTTTTCTTCCTTCTCTGATCCCATGATACACGTGAATCCCGTATCAAAGAGCCAGTGCCATACCACAATCGCGCAAAACAGCCAGCTTATTCCCGCACCCCTGCTCTTGAATATTATGCCCGCCGTCTGGTTCTTGTACCACTTCTCAATGGTTTCCCCTATGATTTCCTGTGCCGGATACATGATAAACGGCAATTCGCTTATCAACGGCTTCGGCATCCTCGGCTCATGTATCCAGCAAAAAATATTGACAAACAGCTTCCAATTCCGAGCACACTTCTTCTTCATCGCCTCCCTATAAGGTTCATTCCGCGGCTGTTTCAAATTAAAATAAAAATCATCGCGCGCCAGCAATATCTTCCTCATTATCACCTCGGCTTCCGCCAATATCCCCGCGTCCCTCGCACTTATCTCATCCGCGTTCCCCTTGCCCTCCTTCATCAACAAATGCCGGTCATACGCTATCTGCCAGCGCCTTCCAATGGTCTCCAAAAAGGCAATCTGCAATTCCTGACCATCCTCCACCGTGTACTCTTTGCTTAAGTCAATCACAGCTTCCGCCCACAATTAGGACAATATCTGAAAATATCCGTACGCCCCCCACACCCCGCACAAACCCCGCATGGCACAACATTCCCCTTTCCCCGCAAATCTACATACGCGGCAAGCTTCTGAAGAAACACAACACAACCCTTAATCATCGGCCTTACACAAATATTCCCATGCGCAGGACATTCTTTACATTCCATATACCACCCTCCTATGGCTTAATTTCCCCTCTCTCAATCTCCACCGCTATAGCCAAATCCTCACCAGCCACCTTCCCCATCGCCCGCTTTACCCGCCCCATCATCCCATCATCCTTCCCTCCATCCTTATCCTCCCCAACACCCCCATCATCCATCCTACCCGTCCTCCCAAATACCTCACGCCACCGCTCATCACTTATTCCCCTACCAGCATGAAACGGCGGCAACAACATCCTGTCCCACTCCCTTCCCGCATATCCACCCATAGCCTACCTACCTCTCTTTTCATCCACTTCGCCAACGCCAACTACAAAACCCTCCGCCTACTCATTAACCACTTCCCTCATTGTCAACCCACAATATGCTAAATACATCAACGAGAAAACGAATGGGTATACGACCACCTTACCGAAAAATCACCCGGCCCCCGGCCCCAAAAGGTACCCCCCCCTACTTAACCGCCTAACGTCGCATAATCTCCATTATGTATACTGCTATATGTATAGCAATCGTGCTATAACCGCATGATATATATATCTGTACTTGTTAAGCGGCACATTAACCTGCCTTTACAGATTGGCGTTTAATCGTATTAATAGACACTATTCCCTGCGCCCATGCATAGCCTGAATTATGGATGACAGATCAGCATCGGCAGGCACCTGCACTTCAGCGCTTAAGTTGACATTTGTGTTAATCGACTCTTGGCGATTGCGATATGCTGGATGTAGCTTTTCGGCCAGCCACTGCCTATGGCGCACTCGCGTATCGGCCATGCGGGCACCAGCCTGGTTAGGCCCGCCGCGACCATCGGCATATTCAACGGTCAGCGGTACAGCATCTAGGACGTCCTCCGCGTTTTGAACCATCATTTCGGCGTGTATTATGCGTGCTCGCGCGTAAAACGCTTTTAGCTCTGCATACCGATCTATCAGTGCATAAAACTCGTTGGCTGGGCATTGGGCGTCGTTGCGTATAATAGTAG